>Ga0181465_100151_pt2 | contig 21509 bp, 14 predicted proteins | sample InSIn3gowninarea_FD_119076 | JGI IMG/M metagenome (GOLD analysis project Ga0181465, IMG submission 119076) | Clean room microbial communities from NASA Spacecraft Assembly Facility at Jet Propulsion Laboratory, Pasadena, California, USA -... ... | reverse complement strand
TATGAGAGGGTTCGGCGGACGTTTGAGGGGGGTGGGGTCGGCGAAGGAGAAAGGGGAAAAGCTCGCTGCGGGTCAGTTGGCGGATAGGGCGGCTAGGGAACTGGGAAGTAGCAGGGGCGGTGCGAAGTCCGGCAACATCGGTCGAGGGAAGGGGAAGGGGAAGGGCAAGTCGGCGTCTCATCATGGCGACGATGTCAGCGGGAACCATCGGGTTCTTGATGGAGTAGGGAAAGAGGAAGATAGTGAAGATGAGTATGTGATCAGGACGGACCATCTGAAGGCGAATGGTTCCGCTACCGGCACGGATGTGAGTAAAGGGCCAGGAAAGGGCAAGGGCAAGAGCGCGGCGGCGGAAGTTGATGACCGAGGAGGAGGATTTGGAGACGCGGCCGAACGAGATGAGGAAGAATTGTATTCATAGCATTTGCGTGCCTAGGAGTGAAGGGTACTGGTTCCCTGAAAAAGTACGTACGAAGGCTACAACTTGAGGACTCTGAATAATTCGTAAGCGGGCCGCCTCCGCTACCCTGAATTCACGCGGTGGTCCTTTACCCTTATTCGGGGTATGCAAATGTCTGATTTGTTCCAGTTCATTGACCACAAACCTCTTTGCGTGGCTGTGAAATGATCCACACTCTCACTGCTGGAAGACCTAGCAACCACTTTCCAAGCCGACTGAAAGAGAGCGACAGCACGAACGCGGGACAGGAACGAAACCTTTCGAGATGAGAAACAGAGTCAGTGCATGGTCGGCAATCGACTTTTCAGCGGTGGGACATCAAGATCTTGCGTCTGTGGTTGACAGTGGCGTCTTCCCCCAGCTGAAGTATCCAGGGCGTGCTACGGACAGTTAAAGGACAGTGGACACGTATTCCAACTCTTGGGTGAGAGAATATGTGGCATGGTGGCGGGTTCGCAGATGACTGAGGATTTCTGGCGCTTTGGGCGGCAACTATTCATGAAGACAGCAAGGCGCTTCTGTCTGACCCAATCACAGAATCCGGTGACTCCGAGTCTCGCCACTCATGGCTGCCTTATTTTTCTGCGCTAGGAATCCATTTGCCTGATTACTGGGATACCTGTTGGTGGGCCGGATACTCATGAAGCTGAGAGTTTGCAAGAACCAATCGATTTGAGGCGCTGGCAGGGTATATTGGCCGGTCGGAGTAGGAGAATTCAATCTTCCGAGGAACCTCAGGAACTTCAACTTTGAAGTTCTGAAAGTTCATGAGTAGCGAGCCTGAGGCACAGAGTTTAAAGCTAAGCGATCCTTAGATATACACATATCCTTATAGAAGTTTGCGGTCTAGTAGGGGTACACGGCAAATCGGAGATTTGATATACCTTGCTAGCGTGCTCGCTTGATGCAAACCTCTTAAGAACATGTGTACCTAGGTACCGTACAGTGACGTGCCCTGGCTATATTCGCTGGCTTTGAAACAGGCACTGGCAGCGGATTGAAACACGGTGTCGGAATATCTCGGCTGAGTACGAGGAATGACTCACATCGTTCGCGGCGTGGGATGCCGAGCAAACCTGAATTGCGTGGCCTTCAGGCGTGAACGTTGAGTTAGTTGCGGATGAGAAGCCTCGGTCCGGAACAAACTCAGCTCCGGCATTCGGCGGCGGTGCATGGCAGTGCATCTGTCGTTTAGCTCCAGAGCAGAACCTTCCCATTGGCAGAAGACGGAGGTGCGTGACCCAGCATGTAACATGGATATTGAACAGCACATATCATTGGTACGCAGTTGCTCAATGCCTAAGTTGTATTGTGATTTAACCTTAAGGTAACCATATTCACTCTGCGGTGTCCGCACAAATGGCTTGATCCTCAGCAATGATGGCTGATGCGTCCCGTCAAGGCGTTTCTACACCGTCTCCCCTTTTGTTCTTGCAGATTGACGGTGTCATAAGCTGCTCGGCCGGACTGGAAGGTATAGATAAGAACGTTGGACACGACAACATGAAGCGTTCTTGCAGTCCAGACGGCATCCTAGCTTTCAAGCAATACCTTATAGTAAATGGATACCATTAAACGCCATCCCAACCCGGGTGATGATCCTCATGACCCTTATGTCGACCTTCACTTCAATCCTCCATTAGGATCTTGGGGGCTTCATGTTACTCTTGAGGAGGCCTACCCGACAACAGAAGAGGCCAGAGAGGTGCTCGCAAGAGCTACTGCAGCTTCTGCACGGTCTCGCTTAAACGGTTTCGGGAATGTGGAGCCCAACGCTCTCCAATCCTCCCCGCTGGCCACATCCCGCGCCGCGTTAGTTGATCCCGAGATCTTAGTCGAGATGCGGGAGAGGATGAACGTTTGGAAGCTGCCAGGCACACGTGCCCCTAAGCAGCACCATAGAAGACAGATGACTGGACAGGAGCGGTTCGAATACCGCGAAAAAAGAAAGGTTGGAGCGTGTCAAAAATGCAGAAACCGCAAGAAAAAGGTACGCGACATGAGGACACAAGAAGCCTTTTATAAACACTAAGTGAGTTCCAGTGTGTCCATGTCACCGGAGATCCAAAGCCCGGCGAAAACGTAGCGCCCGATTTGCGAACCTCCCTTCCCGCACCGTATCAGTCGCTTGTCAGCCATCAGGCTCTGCAGTCCAGCTCAAAACAAAACCCAGCGCCGGAGGCAAGCTCGAGTGATTCTTGGTACACATATACTGCCGGAGAAACCAGGATGTCAGCCTCTAGCTGGCCATCTGCTCAGCGAAACAACATTGAGGTTTCGGTGCCAGGCAGCTCCCATGGCGAATTCAAAGGGGCGCAGAACCAGTCCATGATGCCCTACAAGAATGAGCAACCAGTCGTGGAGGCTCCCCAAGGCGTTTCCGCTCGGGAAGAAACGGCAATCACCTGGGATACAGGACTTACCTCGAGGAGAACGTCAGAAACAACGGCTGACTTCGAATGGGAGATATATGGCCATTATACTTGCCAAGCAGCGTTCCAGTCAGAGGGTGTTAATCTTAGTGACTTTGATTATTTCGTGTACCATAATTGATGCTTGGGGTTTCTACTCTGGTTTGAGGAATTGGTCATGTCTGTTCTGGCTGGCCGCGGCACATGGCGTCGTAGCGTACGAAAAAGGTCATCCGACAACAGGCCAAGGCCCAGTTTCGCAGGAGGAATACTCGTTTGCCCTTTGGAGCACCCGATTGATGGCGATGTAGCTGGAAGTCGTGGAGCTTTGATGCCGTTGTTCGGCCCGGAGGATCGGCGCCGCGACATGACGTTGCGATCGTTCAAGGCGATATCTTTATTCCGCGTCTCTCAATTCCTGCGTTCACAATTAATCATATAATCGACTATACATTTGATACTCTGTCCTATTGACGGTCTTGCAAACACACTCGTACTTGAACATGCGCCCGATCACACCAGCGACCCTCAGCTGGCTTCGCGCAGCTACCGATGCAGCGTTTCCGAGCAGCGCGCTGGCTTCCCAACCGCACCGTCAGGCGTGTAGAAGCAAATCCCACTGCAGTTGGAACAAGCATCACACCAACCACTTAGCATCTCGCGGACGGCACTTCTCCACAACTCACACTCAACGGGCAGAAGCCGCTTCGCCGCCGCGAACCCATTACCACTTCTTCCCTCGCTCTTTGCCGTCAGGGCCCCCACCACAAGGCGCATTCGCTGTCGATCTTAACCAGCTGAAGCGGGAATTTCTTCAGCTGCAGGCTCAAGCGCACCCGGACCGACACTCCCAAGAAAACAAGCGCAAGGCGGAGGCCATGTCTGCGCGCATCAACGAGGCGTACAAGACTCTAGAGAACCCGCTCTTGAGAGCGCAATATCTACTGAGTCTACGCGGTATAGATGTTGCGGAAGATGAGAGCGTGAAGGTGGAGGATCCGGAGTTGCTGATGGAGGTGCTGGAGGCGAGGGAGGATATTGAGGCTGCGGAGTCGGATGACGAGATCAGAGCGATGAAGAAGGTTAATAACCAGAGGATTGAGGAGAGTGTGCGCGTCCTGGAAGATGCGTTCATGAGGGACGATATGGACTCGGCCAAATTGGAGGCGGTCAAGCTGAGGTACTGGATCAACATCAAGCAGAGCTTGGATGATTGGGAGCCGGGGAAGCCGGTTGTCCTAATTCATTGAGACCGCATTGCGCCTGCCTACAGACGGTGCTATAGACACCCGGAGGCAGAGAGTGTCGAGCGGCTGGCGGCGCTTTGGATTCAGAAGACCGTAATACCAATCCGCAGCATAGATATAAAACAGCTCATCACGGCTACGTCTATTGAGGCTAGTTCGCACTGTTGTTCCATCTATCAACTGTTTCGCGGCGGCTCCTTAGATAAATTACCTGCAGTTGTCATGTGATATCATCACCAGTTCGCGTCAGTGCGCTTTGGAGGTTCATCCATGGATCGCGAAAGTTGCAAGGTGGCAGCTCGCTTTGTTTAAGATTCCACCACGATCAACCTCAGTACATGCTGCCAGGTCGTGTACAACGCACAGCTATGAGGAATTTCTGGGCACTTCCAGCTCTTCTTAGGCTTGCGCTGGCAAGCCAGCACACTTTCAGCGTTCTCGAAGACCTCCTCGCGCACCCTCAGGTAAGCTACTGCGGCTCGCACAACTAGCATGTCTTCGCGATTGATATTGAGTGTGTGATAGTACAAGGTCCTCTTCCCTGACTCTTTCGTGTCCGAGTCCTACGCCGAGGCGCAATTGGCCTACGCTTCATCTCAAGCCACCAAGCCGACTGCGCCGGAGTCCCAAGAGACAATCGATCTGTCCTACAAGAGCAATGGGCATACAGAGCAGAATAAGAACGATGATGGCTACAGTCCGACAGAATCATATGAGGTCATGCGACTGGGCGATCTGCGCTACCTCTGCAGCATACCTACAGTACAATCCGCGCCCCAGAACGACACCTCGAAACCCGCGACAGCAGAGGAGGAGCAGAAGGAGCTCGCACGCGCGTCAGACCGGGGCTGGGAGCTCCTCAAGAGCATGGAGGGCAACTGCGTATACTTCCACTCCGGGAAGTGGTGGTCATACTCGTTCTGCTACAACGCGGAGGTGAAGCAGTTCCATCAGCTGCCCCCGAGTCGAGGCGTACCGATGTACCCGCCGGTAGAAGACCCGAGCGTGCATAGTTTTGTACTGGGCAAGTACCCGGGCAAAAGTCAAGAGGGCGACAGGAAGAGCTTGGGTGCTGCAGAGGACGAGGAGGGTGACGGTCCGGCCGAGACGGGTGTCGCACGGCTGGTGACGAAGGGGGAGACAAGATACATGGCGCAGAAGTTGGGCGGAGGCACCCGATGTGATCTAACAGGAGAACGCCGGAAGATCGAAGTTCAGGTAGGTGTCCATTATCCCGAACACGATCACAAAATGCTGACAGCCACCCGCAGTTCCACTGTCACGCTGCTTCGAATGACCGGATAGCCATGATCAAGGAAGTGGCCACGTGCTCATACCTTATGGTCATCTACACACCACGTCTCTGCAACGATGTCGCTTTCCTCCCGCCTCAAGAGAACAGAGCGAATGCTATCAGTTGTCAGCCGATAGTCGCCGAGCAGGACGTCAGCAAATGGGCCGCCGCTGAGCCTGCAAGCGGGGAGGATGTTATGCCGCACGGCTTCGGCGAAGAACGGCCGGTTGTCGGCGGCATCGAAATTGGCGCGAAGAAAGATGTTGGCTCGGAAGGCAAGGTTATCGAGAAGTCGGTCATCGTTGGCGGCGGCAAGGAGAATCTCCTCGGTACTGTTGCTGCGAGCGATGCCGACGCCAAGATACTCAGCAAGGAAGATCTGAAGAAGCTTGTGCCCGTGACACACAAGGACCTGGAGAGACTGAAGAGGGACGTGCAAAAGATGGCGGGAGACAAGGGCTGGCGACTTGAGTTGGTCGACACTCCAAGAGGTAGAGAGTTCAGGGGTATCATTGACGCTGATAGGGAAGATGAAGAGGTGAAGCGGGAAGAGGGCGATGAGGAGCCTGATGGCGATGAAGTCGAGGGCAGTGAGGAGACTTACAAGGAGGAGTTGTAGTCTTTGTCCAGATAGAATCATCAATCAGAGTCTCCCATAAACTCAACATCCTGCACTCGCGCTCTGAGGCTTCTCATCTATTCCCATGGCCGAGTTGCATTCAACAGCCTGTTTGCTGTAGCAGCCTCCTTACCTACGGAGCACGCATACCTCGTGCACTCCGCCATGAGCCTCCTTTCTATTCCTGTCTTCAGTCGCCAAGCTATGGATGTGATGCAGGGATAGTGGGATCAGCAGCATGGATGCTGATAGCGATAAGGGAGCTCCAGCACTTCTCCGTGGCCCATTGATTGTTTCTATCTACTGTCCAATTACCTCAACTCTCCCGTTGTCTTAGCATGATTCCCAGCTATTCCAAGATGAGATTGACCCCAAATTTCTTTTGTGGGATTCTCCCAGAGAGCAGAGCCGCAGGGTCGTTTATCTTCCTGCAACAGAATATCCAACAAAAACCGCCGCAATGCAATCCACACCACAAGACAAGATGAATTCGGAGCATTTCTCGCCCTACAGGCCTGATGGAAAGCTGGTGCGGATGAGTGAGTGCTCATAGGAGACTCAATGGCTAACGTTGGCGGCAGTATGGCTTCGTATGCGTGGTAACAGGCGCAACCCAGCCGATAGGGAAGGCCATTACCACTGAGCTTGCCGGTGAGTATTCCAAGACCAGCGACGATGCCCCAGATTACGATACCAGCTGACTTATGCTCAAGCTCACGGCGCTGCCTGTATATATGGTATGTCGAGTTTACAGAAAAACTTCCCAACCGCCGACTTGACGGCTTTACGTACACTCCTACGGGCGGCACCGCGGGCCGTGCTGACTGATGCCGATCTGGCGAGCAGCTTGCTCGGAATCACCGAACGAGAGCTACCAGCAACTGGCGGATGAGGTCAATAAGGAGTATCCTCATACAAAGGTAGTCGGCTACCCCTACCACATCGGAACGGAAGAAGATACATTGGGGTTGATTGACGATGTCCTGAATTCATGGGGAAGGTCCGCACCAGACTACATCTCAGCTTCAAATGTCCCAGTCGCTTACAGCATTGTCAGATTAGATGTTTGGGTAACCTCTTCTGGTCTCCTGGGCCCGCCGTCTATCCAAGACACAACACCCGATGATCTGCGGAAGTGCTTCGAAGCGAACAGCATGGCGCCCTTCTTCGTGCTGAAATACGCGCCGCCTGCCATGGCCAAGACGACGCCAAAGGGCAACTATCCTAACGCTGCGCCGAAAGATATCGCATATGGGAGCATCATTGTCGTAGCTTCTGTGGCTAGCACATATGGCGGTGAGCAATCCGAAGACGTTGTGGTTGATCCGGAGGTAAGGTGGCAGCGCTAACACGGTGACCAGGATGCTGGGGCCCCGTTCTCACTATGTGTTCCCACGCTGCACTGGGTGTTGTCAGAGCTGGCGTAGCGGTGCTCAAAGGCAAGCGACGCAGGTACTCTACATCGTGTGAACCAAGACTGACGGACTCATGTAACAGGGACTAGCGTACGGATCAACTGCATCTCACCCGGCCAGATCGATGTTGTTGTTGATCTCAAAGGCGTACGTGGCCTTCCCCTTCAAGGCGATATCGCCTTACAAAAGAACTAACCGACCCTCAGTTCGACATGCGAGGCATGAGCGCTCAGCTACCGCCGTCGAGTCTGCAATCTGCAGAGGTGAGCGCCTCTGCAGTCCGGTGTCGCGCATGCACGTTAATGAAGCCTCAGGCGCAGAGGCAGTACATCGGTCTCGAGCGGGCTGGCCTGCCCCAGGAAGTCGGCAGAGTTGCGGGGTTCTTGGCCAGCGGATTTAGCAGCTATATAACGGGTGCGAATATGGTGGTTGATGGCGGTGCTTCGTGAGTGGAGTGAAATGCAGTGCAGCGGAAGCTTGCCGCTAACCATTGCAGGGTGATGAATCCCTTGACCACTCCAATATAATTGGGTTCAAGCGTCGGTCGCTGGCCGCTCCCTCTCTCGATTGAGGTTCAGTCAAATCCAATGGCGGTGTAACAGTGTATAGGCTTTGGCGTAGTCGGTATATGGCACGGTAGCAGACCTTGGATTGCCGGAGACGTATTCACGGAAGCAAAGGGCCATCACGAAAGGCTAGAATATCGTAAATCGAGGTAGCAAGAGAGGATGCTTCTGGGGGGTGGGCACGTACTTTCTTGTCAAGGCCTCCAGGATAGTGAGCTGCTTCTCATGCGTATCGCTCACGCCCAGATACAGCATCTTATCGAACCGTCCCGGCCGCAACAGCGCCTGGTCCAGCAGATCCGGTCGATTAGTCGCGCCGATAACGAACACGCCCACCCCACCATCGCTCATACCGTCCAGCTCCGCGAGCAGCTGCGACACGATTCGGTCCATAACGCCGCCGCTGTCGCCCTGGTTCCCCCTCTTCGGCGCCACCGAGTCCAGCTCGTCGAAGAACACGACACAAGGTCTCGCATCCCGCGCCCGCTGGAACACACGCCTTACGTTCGCCTCCGACTCGCCGATATACATATTCAGCAGCTCAGGTCCCTTGACGGAAAAGAAGTTCAGCGAGAACTCCGTCGCGATGGCCTTGGCGAGCAGCGTCTTGCCCGTGCCCGGAGGACCGTAAAAGAGGATGCCGGAGCGCTTCTTCATGCCCTTAGCGAACAGCTCCGGCCGCGAGAGCGGCAGCTGTATCGTCTCCATGACGGCATCCTTGACGTGAGTAAGCCCGCCGACATCGGACCAGGAGACATTGGGGATCTTGGGCGCGCCGATTGCGTCGGCGAAGTTCTTGCGGGCCGCGTCGACGGCGGCGTCGAGGTCTGGTTTCGTGAGGCTGGTGCTGGCGGGGCCGCCGGCTAGTTGGATGTCTTTGAGGGTGATGGGGAGAGCGGGGCGAAGGGCGGCATTGGAGGTTTCGACGAGGTTTTCGAGGCGCGAGCGCTTGGCCACGAGGGCCCGGTCGAGCACGTCGACTAGGTCGCTCGCGACGAGCGCGGCGGTTTTCACGGCGACGGAACTGAGGTCCACGGAGGGAGAGAGGCCGATGCCGGTGTCTTCGATGATGCCGCGCAGGATGCCTTCTCTCTCGGCTTCGTCGGGGGCGGAGAGCTCGAGCTCGTGGGTGAAGAGGCCGCGGATGCCTTCGGAGACTTTGTCGACTTCGGTTGTGGTGGCGATGAGGACTCGTGAGTCGGCTAGAACCTTTTTCAACGCAGCTACCATGCGGTCGGCATTGAGTGCATCGATGTGCTTGATGAGGAGGGCTGTGTACTCGGCTCCGCAGTGGAAAGCTCTGTCTGCCCTCATTTCGAGAGTTGCTTCGGTTTTGTTGACTCCGCCTCCGGCACCGCCTTCGGTGACGATGTCGAAGGAGTCTATCGTGAAGGTATGCAAGCCAAGGTCCTCGCATGCGCGAGTGGCTGTGGTGGCTTTTCCAATGCCCCGTTGACTCGAAGTGAGTAGAATTGCAAGCGGAGGAAGGCCTAGATGTATTGCTCGTGGACTGGTAGCAGCAGAGATAAGCTCTCTTAGTCGACGTCTCAGGGATGATACGTAGGGCTTTGGCAGCTCCGCGATGCCGGGCGCTTTAGTTGGAAAATCGTTATTCGACATCGGCAGGGACTTAACCCCTAGGTAGTATTGCCAGGAGCTGCTGATTGCAGGTGGTACTTTGCCTTGTGCTGTAGCACCCATCTTGAGCACGGATATCGCTGGATCGATGGTGGTTACGCCCCCCCAGGCATCTTGGTCTTCAACTTCGCGTTGCTCTTTCGACCCGCTGACCGCAGCGTGGTCGACCTTGAACCATACGACGCCTCGCGATCCTCTACTGATCTCCGAACGGCTGGTCTCCGCGTCTTCGCGCTTCGTCTGTGCCAACAGTTCATCATTCGTGTTGTCCTCTGACCCCTGGAATACCGCTCTTCCCAGAGCCGTATCGACAGTGATGCCGACAAGATCACCGCTCTTCACTATCCGACGTTTCTGCTCAAAGTGGTCTTTTAATGCGGCAAACAAGCTTGGCTGAAGAGTGATTTCTGAGGACAAAGGTGTGGCAAGCTTCAGTAATGAGACCTCTTTTGCGTATGGCGGAGAAGAGTTGCTTGTGATCTTGTTTTTCTGAGCACCGGTTCGCGGCCCGACAGGTGGATACAACGCTGATAGAGGGCTGACGAGCAGATACGATGGCTGTCCAAGGTTCGATAACAGCAGTGGAGAAAGGTAGACTCGAGCAGCCAGAGTAGGCTGATCAAATTGTGAGATGCTTAAGCGCCGGTTGCTATTTCTGTTCACTGGGTACCGCGGCGGCTTTTTCGAAAGATTTTCCGGCAGACCAAATATCTTGACAGCTCTCCATTCAGTCTGCTCTTCATGTTCGTCCCCAAAGGCGCCTAAACCCCATGACCCCAGCGGGTGGTGCGGTTCTGCAGACGCTTCGACCTTGACCCAGTCCCCAGAGAAGCACCTAATCTTAGCTAAAGCGCTGGTCTCAACGAAGATCCGAGCCTCTTCGTCGTCATCGCTGCCGGGCTTCGGATGTATCAGCTCGTCTGGAATACGCTTGAGGAGGCCGTGAGCTTCGAACGATCTGCCTCTCAACCCAGGTCCACGTATAGTCGTGGCGGTGAAGCTGGAGAACACGGATCCGGGTGTAGCTATACCGTTAGTGTGCAGGCCTCCGAGTTGGGGTGTTGCGGACGTGAATGATGACAAGGCGCCAGTTGACTGCGGAGGGAGCAGGGGCGCACTCAGCGAGATCATATCTTCAGAGTCATCAGACAGATCGCCACCATCTGTACCTGAAAGTTCCGATTCAAAATTATCAGTCGCGGAGCCCGCCTCGTCCTCAGACGGTGGAGATGGAGCTTGGGATAGGGTGTTTTCCTCCGCCGCAGAGTAGAACATCTCATTCGATGTGTCTTCATCTTCTTCCGCGATGCCGTTGGCCAGAGCCGGTGGAGCTACTGGCGGTAATATCCTTGTAGATTTTGCATGTGTTTGTGACTTGATTATTATAATTCTCGTGCTCGGTAGAAGCAGCCCTTGTGAGACCGGCTCACATGCCGTGACTTTAACCGGTGGTGGCGGCACGTGTGTGATGGGATGCGAGGGTATAGGAAGGGGTAATAGGTCGCCCGTGTGGACTATACTGGGCGACTGAAGAGCCTCCCTAACTGCTTTCTTCCACCCGCGCTCCTGCGTAGCGGCTGCGTCGTGGCTTTCCAGCTTTGTGCCATTGATTTGTGTTTGTTTCCCTTTGGGACCCCGAACGTGTCCGTTTGTTTTACCAACCCCGAAGCCTCCGCCGAATTCCGTATGGACTTCATCAAGTTTTTTCAGGGCGTTTGTATCCAAGTTGACATAAACAGTATCCAGGCCGAGAGGTACTACATCCGATATCCTAATCTCTAAGGGCACATCTCGTCTTTGTACGACTTTGGAAGGCGCTACTGCATGGAGTATATTAGCGAACGATTGCAAGGCGAGCGATGCAGCAGGGAACTGAAGCGAGGAATGTGGTCTGTTGGCAGACTCATGTCTGCCTGCTGGCTTGACGGGAACGATCGTCCAGGAGGCAACGTCAATGGAAGTGGTAGGTATCCATGGGGTTATCGCAATGTGGAAGACGGAATCTAGAGATAGCTCGTCGGGGCTGCCGTGACCTATACAACTAACAGTCAGCCAGAGTCTGCACTCAACGCGCCCGGGCTTGAAAGTACCGGATGACTGCCTATAAGCAGGGAAGAGGTCTGCGAAGAGATCATTGGAGAGGACACCGACCTCTCCCCTCATACGTTCATCCAGCAGCAGGTGTGCAGATATTGCGGGCTTGTCCTGTCTTCTCCTGCGCCGCCGTTTCCGCGGATTAACGTGGACATCTTGGGCCTCCATTCTTTTCCGACCTGATTCTCAGAAGAGTGTCGATATGCGTGTTCGTGACATGGATTGACCAGAGCTTAACAAGCGCGCCGTCGTCCGCCAGGCTACGCCGAGCAATCGCGTGCCGAGGCACTGGAAATGGGGATGAGCCTAAGGACGGAGCCCTGCATGCCGCCCGCGGCTTCGAGGTCGGGAACCCCGGAGCCAGAGAAACGGCCTGAGGACCCGGTGGAGGCTAGCGGGGACTTCGGTTCATCCTGTCGGAATGATCAAAAGCTGACCCGGGTGTGTCGACTGCGCAGTCTCCGCCCAGAACGCTTACAATTCTCCCGTAGCGGAGCAATTGATGCCTCAGGCATCGCAGGGTCCACAAACGTGGGGCGCACTGCCACATGCTCGAACGTGCAAATCTCAAACTCTGAACAATCTGCCCACCATCATCTAGCGGCAGCCTCAACCCCATCCCGCTCCCGCATTCTGCCAATCAATCGAGTCAATTCTCCTCCACTCGTTCTCAGCGCATTTTGCTCCTCCACTCATGGCGCTTTGCTTTTCCATCATGTCTGTTCACACGCTTCAAACCTGCATAGACGAGAAAGACCGTTTGTTAGACGACTGCGATTCTCTTCGCGGACTCTACAACTGCTTCTTAGACCCGCGCAGGGCGACTCCCAATTTGATGAACTACGCGAATCGCAGCGCGCCCCGCCGTGCCGCTTGGGTACCGTAACAATGCCCTCCCTGACGGCGTCAGAAGTCACCACCAAGTCCTCCAGACCCTCTAGGTCCGAAGCCGCTATACAATATGCCCACCAAGCCGAGAGACTCGCGCAGTATACCCCTGCCCAAGAGAACGACACGACAGGCTCAACCCAAGCAATTGAGGCGAAGTTCATCACGGCGCAAGACCCAGTCATCGAGATTGCCAACGGAGCCCGACTGCCTGCCGTGCCCATAGAAGAAGCTATCAAGCTCAACAGGCTAAAAGACATCCTCGAGGGGCGCAATCCTTCGCAGCACAGCCCCGTCAAGATCGAAACCCGCGAGGCAAAAGACGGGACTATACACGGCGCGCGGCCGAACCTAGGCGACAAGGATGGCGGAACGCTGGATCAGGAGACCAACGGATCGTTGAGGTCTGCGGTTCCTCCGTACAGGACAAATCCACTGTTCCCTCAACTGCCGCTGTACGGCCCGCCCACGCCGTTGAAGGATCTGCAGATTTTGGCGCTGAGGATATCGTCGACGATAGGGTCGATATGCTTTCTGTTCACCATAGTCCTCGGCGCCCTTTTCACGATGGTGCCACTGCAGCTTTGGCATAGATTTTGGATGCGGGTGCGGCTAAAAAACCCGGACTCAGACCGACCCTTCTACCACGAGGAGAAGTGCCAAAGAAAAGCCAGGAGAGAGGAAGAGAGAGCATGGGTGAGAAAGCAGAGACAGCGCAAGAAAAAGTTTCCGCCCTCCGAAGCCGGAGCTAGCGACGACGTAGATTCCGAGGAAGAATTCGTCCCCCTCGAAGGCGGCCCGGACCCGCTCGTCTGCGACGTAGGCTACTACGCTCGCTGCGTCGGTCTCGACTGCGAGATGTTCTCCGTGCAGACCGAAGACGGCTTCATCATCACGCTGTGGCACCTGTACAACCCACGCACCTACACGCCGTCCCCACCCTCCGCCCATGGCCCACACTCCCCGTCCATCTTTCCCTCCGACTACACATCCAACGGCAGCGCCTCCAGCCCCCACTCCTCCCAGCGCAAATACCCCGTCCTCCTCATCCCCGGCCTCCTCCAATCCGCCGGCGCCTACTGCACCAACGACGACACCTCCCTCGCCTTCTACCTCGCCAAATCCGGGCTCGACGTCTGGCTCGGCAACAACCGATGCGGCTTCTCGCCGCAGCACGCCCAACTCGACCCCTCGGACCCGCGCATGTGGGCCTGGAACATCCGCCAGATGGGCGTCATGGACCTGCCCGCGCTGATCTCGCGCGTGCTGTCCGAGACGGGCTTTCCGAAGCTCGCGCTCGTGGCGCACAGCCAGGGGACCACGCAGACGTTCGTCGCGCTCGCCAAGGAGCAGCGGCCGGATGTTGGAAGCAAGATAAGCGTGTTCTGCGCGCTGGCGCCCGCGGTGTATGCGGGCCCGCTGATCGGGAAGATGTATCTCAAGTTCATGCGCGTGATTTCGCCCGGGATGTTTCGGGCCATCTTTGGGGTGCATGCGTTCATACCGTTCATGTTGAAGATGCATGCGTTGCTGCCTGGGAGGTTCTATGGGCGGATGGGGTATCTGGTGTTTAGCTTCTTGTTCAACTGGACGGATGAGCGGTGGGAGCGCGATCTGAGGGATCGCTGCTTTCAGTTTGCGCCGGTGTATGTTAGCGCGGAGAGTATGCGGTGGTGGTTGGGGAGGGAGTGCTTTGCGAGGCAGAAGTGTATTTTGGCGACGAGGGAGGAGGGGAGGATGGAGGATGAGGAGGACGAAGAAGAGGACCAGGCCATTGAACAGTATTACAGCAATGCTAGGATGCATAGAACGGAAAAGAGGGAGCCGCCGCATACAGGAGAGCGAGATAGCGAGAAGAGTGGGGAGAACGAAGAGGATGATAGAGGAAGGTTCGCGTGGTACGATGAGCAGTGCCCGCCAATGGCATTGTGGGTAGCCGGCGCGGATGATTTGGTCGACGGGAGACGTTTGCTGCGGAGGTTCGAGCGCGGCAGAGAACCGTATGTGGATCTTGTCCACGCGAAGATCATTGAGGGGTACGAGCATCTGGATGTCATTTGGGCCATGGATGCCATTGAGAAGGTTGGGAAAGAAGTCAAGGAGATTATCTGGCGAACTGCGCCCGAGGAATCTAGGAAGGTATGTAGGACGCCAAAGGGATGTGACGATGTGAAGCCATTCGAGAGGCGCAATGGTAGGATTGTGCTTGACGGAGGGCGTGCTACCCCCGATAGGAGACATGCAGTGAAAACAGGTGTAGACGCCACGGCGGGTGAATGGAACGAGGCAGAGAAGAAGAAGAGGGATAGCAAGGAGGAGCAGATGAAGTGACTGCCAACCTCTGGTGGCAGAAGAGCATCGCCATTCTAGGGGGTTGGACATTACCTGATCCAGATAGCCGCTCGGATGTGTACGGTTCTGTGCATCACCTCATTGATAGACACACGAACGTAGCACGTGGAGAACTCTCCTGTATCCCCATGATACTCTGTTGTGGTCTAGAAGGCTAGCACCTTGCCTGATAATTGCCCTAGTGAAGAACTCGAATCAAGGAAATTGAGTGACAGCAGAGAGACAGCGAGGTTGCAAAGGTTTTCCTGAGAACAGCAAAAATGTAGAACGACACGGAGAGCCGTGGGCATTGTGCTAGTGCTTAGATGTGTTCAGGAAGCGGTAGCCAGGCTCAAGGTTGGAGATGAGACTGTTTTCATGAATCCGAGGCAATGAAACAGTGCCGCTTAACGAACAATAGGTAGAAAGCACTTAGTGCAACTTGGTTGGTTAAGGTGAACAGCCCTCCCAAGTAGGCCCTGAAGGACTGTCCCAAGTTGTTGAGGGGCTTCTTGCACAAGAACTGCTTCAGACAACGACACCTTCATTCAACAGCACAGCTCGGACATTCGAATTTCCAAGGTTCGGAGCGCACCAGCGCAGCAACGGTTTTCGGGCTGTGCTGTGGCTCAGGGACCCTGGAAATCCCACGAGCTTGGTTCAAGCCACCCCGTGGACAGCGGAGCTCCGAACTCACCACCGTGTCTCCTGTCAACAGCGACCTTCATTGTCCCGCTCCTCTCCACTGGACTCTTTGATACTTCAAATACGTTAAACTCCATACCGTCTTTTTTCAACCACATACTCTCCACACCTGAACGATCTCGGCACAGGGAATCGCATTACCAACTTCGTCCGGCCGGCGCAACACCTGCTGACCCGAAGCGCGCGACACGATCATGCATATAAGACTACCATGGAGAGCATAATACACGAGGACTCACCCCTCGCGGCGTACTTAGAGGGTACACAGTCTCCCAACCCGCGCGTACCTGTTGGACACCGCTTGCAGTCCCGACACGTTGCGCTACTGTCTGCATAATGCTAATACCGCCAACAGGAGAAGGGCACGGCGCACCGGAGTGGGCGGAAACCCACGAAGCCTCCGAAACGGACTCGCCTGAACGGCAGTCGTTTGCCCCCTCCGGACCTTCTAAACTATCTACGAGGATTCGGAATAAGCTTCCCCAGCCTATACGGATACACCTGACGGGTCAGAGCACGCTTGGGAGGATACACACCGCCTGTTCGGTAAGCACATACACAGAGGGTCTCTACACGTCAAAGCCGCTGACGCTGTTCCCTACGCGCAGCGGGCGATTAATTCACGGCTCGGTCGAGCAGACAACGTCCGGTTCTTGGAGCACTTCCGCTACATCATCGTTGCGTCCCAGCTATTGAGTGAGCACCCGGGACACACCTCCCTTAAGGCACCGAATCCACACACCAACAATAGCAATGGCATACCAGCCGCTGACTTTAGAGATGCGTCGACGAATGTCGGTGGTGCGGCTGCTACGGCCGTGGCTGCTTTTGCCTTGGTATGGTTGCTGAACTGGGCGCGTGCCGGCAGGCAGTCAGGATTCAGCAAGGGGAGACTTTCGCTGGTGCTGGCCGTCTTCGTTGTTGTGGCCACCATCGGATATAGCTACCTGAGGCGGCAGTGGCTGCAGTATGTCCGGCAGCAGGCCGTTAACACCGCGTCAACGCTCATGGCGAATCTGCATGCCTTTGACGCGTCAACTTCGACTGCCCTAACCCTGATTCAAGAAGTCGAGCTTGTATCGCGCGGCTACCGATTGTACGATCTCAGACTTAGCGGCTAAGAACATCTAAGCTAACACTCAGCAGGAGTACGCCTTTACCGCCAATCACTCGATTGGATGAAAAGGGCCAAAGCCGCCGATGTGCTCGCCTGCGTCGGAACGTACGAAGCGCCTTCGCTGCCACAGTCCCTTCGCTGAGCGAAGAGTGCGGCAATGTGCGCCGTCTAATTGCAGAAGACGATCTGGAGCGTTATCTAGAAGTTTACGATATCACAAACCCCGACCTGCACGAGGCGTCTCTAGGCTACTCAGATTCCGAATTCGACGACCTCGAATCCCTCAAGACCCTACGCATACTCCAATACCGCTTCAGCACTCTCAGACGAGTCTTTCTTTGTTCTTTGCTATCGCTGGAGGCTGATGGCGGATCACCTGACTTCGCGCGCTGGTCCTCCGCGGTGGAGTCTATAGTCAAGATCTCTGCGCTAAGCGCCGAGTGGAGCGAGAAGATCAACAGCGTTCTGAACGAGGAAGAACAATTTACTGTGCCACCAACGCCGAAAGCGCCGGTCACTCCAGGCCGCCAACGTCTCCGCGCACAAGTCCGCAAGCTCAGCGCCCTGTCGCAGGGCATTAAAGGCCTGCAGGCCAAAATGCAGATTCTTCGCGAAGAGTCGGCCCGGAGCCTCGAGGAGTCTGAAGATATCTCCGATCTCGGCGCCAGCCTGATGGCGCAGTATGAATCCATCGGCGCAGACCTAAAGAGCCTAATGCAGGCATGGGAAAGCGGAAAGGCTTCTCTGGCGCTCAACATCGACCGCCGCGAGCGACGCGTATCCCAGGCCTCAAGTGGCCTGCGCTCGCCGGTGCCGAGTCTGGGCGGCTTGACGGTGGTGGATGAGGGCAGTCCGTCCGATGCGCTGCGCGCGCTCAATGGAGAGGTGCCGGAGCACTCTGGCCCATCGAGCACGTCGGGTAGTGCATCCGACGAGGAAATCTTCGAGGCGATTGCCATCCCACGACAACGGAATAGACTGTCCATGACGCGAGAAGAACGCATGGCGAAGATGCACGAGGACCAAGCTCGGCAGGCTTCTTTCCGCGAGCAGAGAGAGGCCAACTCGAATATGCTGAAGGAGCTGGAGTCGGTCATTAATCTGCGGCCGAATCGGCAGGCGATGGGGCGGGTGACGTCGATATGAACATCTTTGGCGCATACACTCACGGCGATACCCACACGTTATCATTTGTCTTGGGGAGTTGGGCTGGGCGCTTTGCATTCTCATGCGGTGTTATTAGGGCGGTGCTGGATCTGGATGGTACATACTGCTGCTCATTGGAAACTATAGAGCACGGCGTAGATAGCTTCATATGATTGATGGGACGAGACTAGATGCTTACGAAGTTCGAAGCGAGTAGCAGCAACCGCAGCAGGTGCATCAACGTTAGGGGTGAAAGCAGTTCGAACTGCGAGCCAGTAGGTCCCACTAGATACCAAATCGAGCCTGAGGTGCAATCAACAACCGGTTGTTGCAAATACACAGAAAGTTCGTCGACATGTCTGCTGTGTGCTCGCACCTGAGGCTGCAGCTTCGCCTTTCACGACAGCCGACTCCGGCGTTTAATGGGCTGTGGTCATCGACGCGTGAGCGCGTTCTTTGAAACACCAGCCAAGGCTTATCGATAACGCTGGCTTCCGACCGAACCAAACCCCAGGCTTTCCAATTGAAACGGTGTGCCACAAATCGTTGGCTGTGTTTACCGTCACCACCTTAACTCCGCTCTCCAGAAAGTCTCGAAGCCTGACCTCGAGACCAGGCCGATCATTGAGCAATCTGCGTGTTCCGTTGCCCCTCGCAAAGACGCTGACACTGCCCTCGCATTGACCTCCTCCGTGCCTATCCAGGCCGTTTCCTGCTGGTCAGGCAACTGATCTGCCTCAATCTCTACCTCCGCCTCTTGATAATCGCCACGAAGCCTCTGCCTGCTCTTCCGAAGCTTACAACAGGCCTCAGTTGACTCCTTCGCCGCCTGTGTTCCCTCGGCAACCGTCCGACCGAATCCTCACTCGACTTTCACACCACCACACCGGTATACAGAGCTCAACGTGCGCAACGACGCGGTTTGCAGGCAGCCAAGACAACCGAAAACTGTGCGACGGTCGAAGGCGTTAGGCAAACACCGCTTCTGATAAGGTACAACCGGTTGATGTTGAAAGAGGTGGAAACTGGATCACATCGCCAGTGTCTCCCGAGGTGCTACACCGGTCTACACGTCTCACGGGAGTCCGACAACTACACAGTACTGGGATGATCTGTGGCATGAGCGCAGTGAACAGGAAGAAGGCTTCCACCGGTCAGGAGGTTTCGAGAAACGTCCTGGGCAGACTCTTCTAAGATTGAAAGAAGTTTGAGCTCCACGCCTTATACCGTCTTCGCGTATGGTACGCTTCGCCTGGATCCTCTCTGTCGTCGCCTTCAACTAGCTTGTCCCAGCCCGACTTCTTCATTGCAGGCGACACGCAGTTCGAAAGACTTGGCTCTGTGCTGCAGAGTGAACTGCGGCTCTGTTCGTAGACAGTCTTGTCAATCCGACCATTCATAGTCATTTCTTGGCGTCTGCCGGTACCTCTTCCGCTATCGGACCCTCGGAGGCCGCTGGACGCGTGACTGTCGTTGATGCCTGAAACATTGGATGTAATCGTCAATCTCACGAACAGCTTATAACCGCCTTTCGTTTCAAAATGTCCACCACTACCCCATACGACATGGTGGAAAACGAATTGACGCAGCCGTCAACGCAGCAGATCCTCGATCCTCGCCGTTTGGGGAGGAATAACTCTGGCCTGAGCGAGTCCGATATCTCCGATGTCATCTGCATACTTCATCCGTGCTCCTTGGCTGCCATCCGCATAGTCCGGGAAACTGCAAGGCTCTCTCCTCAGCACGTACTTCAGAACAACGGGCTGGTGAGCTTTGATTACGCAGACGAGGATCCAGATGAGAAAGAGACCTTTATCGTTGATGCTGGCAAGGCCCAAAAAGCGCAGGACCTCGCACTTCGGTTCTCCTCACAAACACTCAAGCCCTTCTTGGGATTCTGCTTTGGACGGAATTCGTCGCAATGCGATATCGTGATCGGGCTCGGGTCAGCCAAGAGGGTTAGCAATATGCATTTCCGGATTTTCATGAACAAGTCGGGGATCATCATGCTGGAAGACACTTCAACAAACGGCACTATGGTTGAAGAGGTGGTTCTGAAAGGAAAATCATCGAAAGGACCAACAACTCGGATGCTGCAGTCAAACGTAATGATACAAATCCTTTCCCCAGACCCGGACGAGCATATCAAGTTTGTGGTCACCATTCCGCCACGCGACGGCCATGGCGAAGAGTACTACAGGAACTTCGCGGCATACATGGAGCGTCTGTCAATCGCCGAACGAGCGCAATATCCAGCGCTCCAACATCAGCTTAGACCAGCCTTCGATGCTGCCCAGCTCGAGATCGCAGCGCAGCGTGGACAGCAAGGACAAAAGGCGCCGGCCGCTTTAGCCAGCCCAACGACAAGGCTTCGTAGTGCCGCAGCCGCTGCTTCCTCGAAACCATCGGTGTATGCCAGTACACGGTACGGCATGCATTGGAATGGAGATGGGATTTACAATGTGACCGGCGTACTCGGAAAAGGCGCGTTCGCGACTGTTTTCCAGTTGGCCACAGCTATGGACGGGCAAATCTTGGCCGCGAAAGAGCTTGAGAAGAGACGTTTCATCAAAAACGGGCAGCTTGATCAGAAGTTGGACAACGAGATGAGGATCATGAAGACCTTGGTGCATCCTAACATCGTGCAATATGTTGACTACGTCGATGCGAAAGATCACATCTACATCATCATGGAGTACGTGCCGTGCGGGGATTTGCAGGATTACCTCAAGGAGAACGATGTGCTTCATGAGGCTGCGGCGAAGCGAATGGCTTACCAGATTCTTAACGCTCTCGCATACTTACACCGTAAGAAGATCACTCATCGAGACATCAAGCCCGACAACATCCTGATTGCCAGTCTGGACCCGTTTGAAGTCAAGCTCTCCGACTTCGGGCTGTCAAAGGTTGTACAGCACGACGAGACCTTCCTCAAGACCTTTTGCGGCACATTGCTGTATTGCGCCCCAGAAGTGTTCCCGCATTATGGTACGCATGCCGCCACCAGGGGCTCGAAACGTCGCAAACCTGGCACTGCTCCTCCGTCACAATTTCACTCCTACAGCCAGTCGGTGGATATCTGGTCATTTGCGGCGGTCCTGTGGTTTGCACTTTGCAGCAAACCACCATTCGAAGGCGTGGTCGACCACCAAGGTCGCGGCATGTTTGACAAGATTATGACCACAACTCCGGACGTCAATCCTCTCCGAGCGCATGGCGTGTCGCCACAAGCCATCGATCTCCTGATACGAATGCTGAACACCGACCCGTCAAGTCGGCCTACGGAGCAACAGTGTTTGCGACATGCCTGGTTCGACGACTTACGCACGGCGGAAGAGGCGCCCGAGCTCGATGTGAATTACGAACTCAACGCCATTCCTGAGGAGTCGGACGAGGTTCTGCAGCAAGACGCAGATTTGCGTCGCGAAGTCACTGCTGATGACGCACTGATGGGACTGCTGCCTGAAACATCGGAGGCAGGCGTGAAAGACCCTTCACCGGACGCGTTCTCACAGCTCAGCATCAACGACCGTGCGTCTGATCGTGAATCGTTCGAGAACGAAGCGGACCTCTCCTCC
>Ga0181465_100161_pt1 | contig 21522 bp, 14 predicted proteins | sample InSIn3gowninarea_FD_119076 | JGI IMG/M metagenome (GOLD analysis project Ga0181465, IMG submission 119076) | Clean room microbial communities from NASA Spacecraft Assembly Facility at Jet Propulsion Laboratory, Pasadena, California, USA -... ... | reverse complement strand
AAGGCAGAAGTAAATTGAAGAGAAAGATGTTCAAACCTCCGCCAAAGGACAAGTAATCATTCTGAACTAATTATATACGTCTACAATGACTGTGAAGTCCAACTATAAGATGCCTATTCATTCACTCCTGCTACGATGCCGGGTCTTGGATAATATGCCCCTGGTTAACTCCTTCTATACGAACGAACGATGTCTGGTCTTTCAAGAATATGCCTGCCGTATATGAACTATGCCTGGTAACGATGCCTGGTCTTGGATAATATGCCATATACGAACGAGGCCTGGTCTTTCAAGAAAGAATATGCCATAAAAGAGTATTGTTTGGTTTCATTCAATTATATAAGATGCTTGCTGATGCATGGAGTTTGGATACCCATGATAAGTAATAAAGACATACATCAATCAACTGCTCTTACGGGCCAAGCTAGCCAAATAGATATTCCATCCCTCAACCAACTGCTCCCTACTACGGGAATATAGAGTCCGGAATTTGAGTGTCTAAAGATACGTAGGGCCAAGGAGTAAGGGTGGGTAGTAACCATGTGACACAGGCTTTGCTCGCCCGGACTCGACACTAGCGAAGAGTCAATAAAACCCACCCTTATGCATGCCTTCCGTTGAGCGGATGAGCGAAAACCAATCCCATGTCATCCCGGTGAGCGGATGGAGGAGATTCCACCAGTCTTCCTCCCTCGAAAAGAAAGGTTAGTGGATGAGTTGAGGGCCGCGACTATTTCTATTTGAGCGCAAATATTCTTCTATTTAGAGAAGAATATTCTATATGCAGCGGCGCTAGGAGAAATGGAGTCGATCTCCGTACGTGTCCTACGCGAAATGAAACTCAGCAACGCTTCATGATTTGTCCATCGTGGTGGTTGATCATTAAGCATTGGATGGCGTATCCTTGAAGTCAGTTGGAAGGTAGGTAGGTAGGTGGGCAGAATGCCTGCTCTCAATAAGATTGAAGATTAAGCATGTTCATTCGGTATCTCCTTCATGATTGGATGATTTACATATGCTGCTTTTCGTAACATACACGTGTGGATCGAGCGGTGGTAGCACGCGAAGTCTTTAAAGATGTCTAAAAGAAATCAATATATTTCGCGATGCTGCGCATGTATCCCTTTCACCCGCAGGTATAACAATGGCTTGTTGAAGGGTAGGGGGGGGGCGCATATGACTCTTCACCTCAATTAGTGCTGCGAAAGACCGGCCTGAATGAGACTGGTTTTCCAACGAGTAATCCTGTTCTTTGTCCTCATGAATGGACTGATACGGGTCTGGAAACCCTGTTCGAAGTGCGTATTCAGAGTAACCAATCACGCTGATTGTTTTACATGAATCCCTGATCAATATTAAGGGTGAAAAGAAGGTGACCTTACAGCGCTGCCCGGCCCGCATTGATTTCTTTCAGGCGAGCCCCCGCCCACGATCATTCAGCTTTCTATTTAGAATACCCCGTGATGGATGCGCTGTGTTCGAGAATGAATCCGTTTGGCTTTACCCTGATCTTGGCGTAACGAAGTGATCCCGGTTGGTTGGAATCCCCTCACTGATGGTTCACGGGTGCGTTCCCCTACTCTATTCGCCCCCGATGGATGGTTGTGATGTCGACCCAACAAGCTGCTTGATCCGTTCAGAAATCAATCATTGTTCGATCTGATTATTGAGTGATGGTTCACATTGACCTACAATATCGATCGGGGAGGGCGAAAGAATATGTCCTTGATTCAATGATCGTCCATCCAGCGGGGCCGCCCCGTGTCAGTCCACCTCTGCGCCTAGAACTTGCGTGTTTTCGCCACTACTACCCCCCTCCCCCCCAGCAGGCCAAACTCGTATGCTCGTGGTCAGAGCCGATGATATGGTGGTTCGAAGGTTAGCTGCTTTTAGAGTTTCGATGATATGAATGAGCTTCTCAGCTGACTGAATTCACTTCTGAACTTACTGATGATGAGTCTGTTTATCCCCTGATAAACATCAAAACCCTGTCTGTGGGGTTGGATGAAACCAACAACTATAACGAACTAATAGGTGGTCCACTAGTGGGTGGGCTGTGTACAAACCTTCCTTCCGTATTGCCTGATTGAGGAGTCAAGACCAACCATGGTTTTCCCTACATTCATCTTGATCGATCCTTGAACGGTTCACTCACATCACTACCTGCGCTCGCTGCATTTCGTTCGGGCAAGCCCCCCGCCGCCAAGAATAGGAGGGAAACCTTCACTAACCTCTTCTTTAGACAGAAGATTCGATATGAATTGCATACCTTAAGGGAGACCAAATCAATTTCTCCTGGTGCTCCTTCCAAAGGTCTTATAGGGGTGCGCCTTTAACTGGTAACTGGGAATACCTCATGTGATAGGGCAGCTACAGAGGAGAATGTCTTTCTGGCAGGTGAAAAAGCAAGGGAAGGAAAGGTCTGATAGCTGTCCCTCCAAAGACCTCATGGTATAGGGCAGCTACATCTCATCTATTTCTAGCAGGTGAAAGAGTAAACAAAGGAAGGGGTTAGTTAATAGAGGCCATACCTGACTGCTACTCGAGTGTTCCTGGCTGGCTTCATCCAATTAATGGGTTGGGCAGCACTCCATGCTCCTAGGTTTCAGGCAGTAGTAAGTTCAGAGTAAGGTTGATCCATCATCCATCCATCTGGTGTTTATAAGATAAGTAGTATCCCGCCCGACTAACTAAGCGCTTCTTCATTCATCCAAGTGGTATAGGTAGAAAGTTCTAGGTAGGGTAAATAGGCTGTTTGGAAACACTTAAGTAAAGGGAAGGGTGGGGTAAAGATTGATAATAGATGCCTCCTGCCCGATGCCTGGCTCAATAGGTGATACGGGGTAAGGTCTCTAGGTGGGTGGGTAAATAAGAAAGATGTTTAGGAGAGACGTAAAGGCTATTATCTGAGGTCTCTTTCCCTAGGGCAGTATTTGCTGCTAATTCCTAACTAGTCTCTGGCCGGGGAACGTTCGTCCGGAATATTCATATTGGTACCAGCATCTGTTAACAAGCGTGATTCCAGGCAGGCCTGTGAATGCTGTCTGGAAGGCGGTGGCTCCATGCCATAGAAAGTAAGTGCAAGGCTTGGTGATGTCCGTCCATCCAAAGGTAAGTCGTAAGGTCGGGTGGGTAGGTTTTCTGTTCACACTGAAGGTAAAAGGGTAAGGTTGGATGGAGATTGAATGGTTGGAACCGGATTGAACAAATACTGCCAGCACTTATGGAACACCGCTGGATTATTGATTCGACGAGGATGCGTAAGCAGGCTCGACCATAAGGCCCGTTAGGGGCTCGGCCGAGGTTACGAGGTCGAGGGAGAGGACCTTGTAGCTAGCTTCTCTTGCTCCCCACGCCTTTCACTCATGCCTTTCACTATCGCTGGATTCAATGGCGGGGTGGCTGGATGGAGCATTAGACAAGGACAGAATTTGAGTAGCGTGCTCCTGCCGGGATACATTATGGGATGGGATCCCGAGAGGCTGGCCTTTCCCTTTTACAGAGATCGTGGCGTGGAAGAACTGCCGGATGGATTGGGAATTATGGTACATCAGAGAACCTCGTTGGATTATGGGATGGGATGGACAGGCTTCAGACATATTATGCCCAGGACAGCCAGCACTTATCACTTTGCCAAAACCTTTAGCAGGCACGGAGTAGAACTGCTCGATTATATATAGCCAGAATAACTTATGAAACACAACTGGATGGTCGAATAGCGCCCAGGACTTTTGTAGCTTCCCTTGCTCCCCATGATCGTGGATGGCACGGATTCTCATTCCCCATCTACTTTGCCCCGTTGGACAGCTCTGTTGGGTTGGTGGATCATCCAGATTGGACCCTATTCTTTTAGTACTGCCTTAACTTATGAGATTAGTTTCTACTATGAACCCTTTACTATGCTGCTGCTTTACTCTTACAACCTATACACCTTCAGACCTAGGCATGTTAGCCCTACACCACTTCTTGAATTCATCTTAGTAGCGAGGTACAACTATGGAACCCCCCGCATGGGAGGAATGGCATGGCATGAGACTATCTTCTTACCTTTCTACCTTCTTCTCCGTTTCCCGATTCTCCGTGTCTTACTGTAACAGAATCATTATCACAATAACCCACTGCTGCTGGAGAAGCTACAGCCAGGTCCTTCATAACAGAGCAGCAGTCTTTATTAGGGTGCTTATGATATGAGGGTAGAAGCTTAAAAGAATAAGTCCTCTTGGTTGGTCTATTACCCCTGACTGGTGCTCCGCCTTCAGAACCTTCATAAGCGGTATATGATTTGCCCAACAGTGTGAGTGATCGGTCTGGGTGAGCTATTTATGGATGGACCTTGGCCGGAGCAGGAGCCTTACCCATGCCCTACACTGGATCTCCTTCAACTGAATAAACTAGGTAAACTCCATCAACTGATACTGGAACATAAGCAACTTACTCGTATGCTATCTCTGCTCCCATTGCTACCTATACCATGTATATTTCTAAAAAGAACTCCCTGCTACAAGTGGATAGGGGGCTATATTAGAGTGCAAAGGTTACAATCCTTAGCCACGCACTTAGAAACCTGTTGAATTTCATATAAGAGCTACCCGCGCTCACTTTTGTTTATGCACCCCCCTGGACATAGAGATCCTAACGCGCTTAGTTAATCACATGGTGCGCTATCCTATCGTGCTTTTCTTTATGCCATTGCCTTGACTTTTGGCTATTGAACATGAAGAGATGCTACGTGCTTTGGATCCATATCTGGGCTAGGTGGTAGTAGGGAATGCGGGTGATACCTTTGCTCCAGCTACCTTAGCTACTGGGTCTCTATCTCGAAAGTCAAAAGCATAAGAACCGACTACTGAACTAACTGCATAACCATTTCAAGGGGCCTCTCTAGCGGGTAGTGTTGCTCAGTCACCTGCTTAATCAACTACTGAAACTATTGGGGGTGAAAAACCTATGGCCGACAGAATCGTATTGTGCAGAAGATGGCTTGATAGCAAGTGGTGGCCTCATGTGACTTCGTGAACCGACCTATCTGCAACGCCTAGACCTTGGGAGAAAAAGGTGATTTGGTTCGGCCCGAGCAGCCTATGAGGGATGTGTTGAGCCGAACGTCTTTCTCGTCACGTGCAATCCTCGTAAATAATAGAACACAAATGCGTATTTCTCTGCTTAATCGATGGGGAGAGTTCCTGCACAATGGATCCTTTTGGAGGGTCCGAACAGATCCGCATCAAATAGGGGAGGTGGTTCGGTTGGCGAGCTTGGGCTTATTAGCTGGCCAGGGAGTGGTCCATTGGAGAAACAGAAGAACAGCGACCACCTGGATAATGCGGTATATGGATCTCGACAGGAACGCACGAAAGAATAGGTCGTCCCGAATCCACCTTACTCGGAGAATCAGAGTGCATAGCAGACCGGGGATCCTTTCTACTGAGGTGAAGGTCGAATCGAAGGCGGAGTTGGAAGGGCGAAAAGACTAGCTTGTGCCCAATAAGCGGACAGGTTATCACACGCTAAAAGGGGGGGCATTCTAACCCGAAGGAAGGAACGGAGATCGATGGTTGTTTGTTGTCGTGGACTAGGTTGACAATGTGATGAGATTGCTGCTTTGCTGCTCGTTGCTGCGTATCTGGCTGGTGCATTTGGTAAGGCGTTAGGTGGGTCGCTCCTGCTATGATTGGTAGATCGGATCGACATTGATGGCTGTGTGATTGGTTCTGAGCGTGTAGGTCTGGGCTCGGTGAAGGTGGCATGTGACTTGGGTTAAGCTTGCTAAGATGTGGCATGTTGTGGAGCGTTTAGGGACCGTGTGATGAGGCGAGATTACACCACCTTGATGAGCTGAGATTGCGCCTTCCATTGTTGCAAGGAAAGATAGCGTTCCATAGTTGGAAGGACAGCGTTCCATGCCTCCCTTACATTTCAAGCATTCTACGGATGACCGGCCTGTACTCGACGTAGGTTCCATCAGAGTGGATCCGCCCCTTCTAAACAAGGAGACAACAAGGTCTAAAGTTGAACCTATTTGTCTAGCCAGCAATCGGGAGCTCGACTAGATGGGCACCTTTCCTATGAAATGCATAATGACATATATAATGAATGAATGCATAATGACATATGCCCATATTGGCATTGTCTGCTAAAGCGTAATGACGTATCTCATTCATGAATGGATTCGATACCGTAATTACATATATAATGAATGACGGAATTACCTATCTAATTCATTAGTCGATCATGAGGACCGGCAGCTAGTTACTTATTTGAGAGCCCAATAAGTAAAATGAAAGCACACTCGACTGTCAAGGATGCGCAAGCAGGCTCGACTGTTTTGGTTACTTATTTGAGAGGGGCAATAAGTAAACCCTAACCTTATCAGTCGAGCACCTAAAGGTGATGGCGGCCTTAACAGTCGAGCATGCTAACGCATCCTTATGGTCGAGCCCCGTTGCCGGTTAGGGTTTACTTATTGGGTGGGGGGCGGTGGTCGAGCAATTTCATTCCTCTGTTCCCTTCGATTGTGATATGATCTTTTATAATACGATACACTCTTGTTTCGATGATGCATCTTGTTGATAAGGAGAGTCTAGATGTATGGTTGGTTCATGTTGAGCGAGATATAAATGATATGATTCCCTAGAGTACGATGCAGAGTAGCAAGATAGATGATATATATGTTGAGAGTTGGGTTCTCTCTTGTTGTTCTTAGTTGTTGTATTCCTGAATTCCCCTGAGTTGTGGTGATAAAGAGTTTCTTAGTTGGTTGTAGTGATACAAGGTAAGCTATATTTCTGTGTTTATGGTTAATGTTGATCTTTGTTCTTATCCCTCTGAAGAGCTAGGAATTCTTTATAGTACGATGCACGGTCTGATTTCAGTGATGCATGGTTTCTCGAGTGATAGTTGGGTGGTGGCGTGATTCCGAAGTAACGAGGTTAAGAATTGTTGTGTTGGTCGGTTGTGGAATGCATGGTCTATAGAGATGAGTGAGTGGATCGGTGAGTTCAGCTTGATTGGTTCTGAACTGTGATAAGACAATGCATGGTTGTGTTGCTGTGATGATAGGGACCTGGTGAATCCGGGTGACGACGAGGTAACCCCGAGCTGTAGCAAGGGAAGTCTCTGTTGGTAGTTGATTGGGATTCTTTCCCCTGATAGAGAGATACCAATTGCTTATAATACAATGCATGGTGATAGTTTCAATGTGGATAGTTGATATTGTATGCGTAGGTAGGTAAGTTATGTCTGGTAAGTCTGGTTGATGGTTTCATAGTTTCTTAGATCTAGTGATACATGTGATCCGAGAGTAGATTCATATGATGGTAGCATATGGGGTAGTAAGTAGTTCATAGGGTGCATGGTATAATAGATGTTCCTGTGCTTTCTGGTAGTTGATTCAAGTGGATCCTCCTATTGACAGTCTAACCCACAAATAATATATATACCTATCCTAAAGATAAGAATTAATATCTCTCTATGGAAGCCAAGATAATCTATAAGCTACTATGGAAGTTTCTGGTTGTGTCTCTCCGTCCTCCCGGCATTTCCCCCTTCGGGTCGGTATAGCCGTATATCGTCGATGGAGTCCTACTAGTAATAACTAGAATATAACGCCATCACTTCCGTATAGCTTAGGCGTATGAGTTCTTCGCTTCAAAAAGTTATGTTCATCCCAAGATATCAATAGATACACATGAGAGTTCACATTATCTATGTAACACCCTTGTTATTTTCATTATGTTCTGTCTTACTCTACTCTTAGGGAAATGGCTTGCCAAGGCCTACAGCCATAATATCCATCACTCGATATAGTTGGACCACCTCTTTATACCCATGCTAACCCGTATGCTCATATCACTAGCTCTCATATTCCTAACCCAGGCACATAGGAGAATGTATCTATCTAGGCCTCTTTGTCAACAACCTCCCTAGTTGTTACGACTACTATAGCATATCTCAGTCACTTTACCAAGCAAGTGGTTGCTATGCTTACATAGAACCTGGATCCTCGCCAGGTACCTACATAGCATCCTTCTGTTCTTAGCCAACCTAGCCCTTCTACCAGTCAATCTAAATCAGCAGCACCAAGCCTACGAATCCGGATACAGATTCTTACCCGCATAAACCTGGGCAAGCACCAATATTGATACATATTTTATCACCCGTATACCAGTCAATCAAGCCAAGCCGTGCATCCAGCCACCAGGGAAGAGGCGAGCATCCGGCAGACCAGCAGGCCAGCCAACAAAAGGGGGCTTTCTCCTTTGCCTTTAGCCACACAGAAAGCAACCAAAAAGGGGGAGTACCGGACCACATACCTGCCAATCACTCTTTTCTTACCGCAGATACGTCGATGCGCAAAAACCCAGACCTGCGCCGCACCAAGAACATTACCATTCACGTCTCGTATCCCGAGTAATAGCCCCTACACATAGATCATCCGATGAGTCGGCTGGAAGCTACACGACGGACGGAAACATCGAAGTCAGACAGTTAGAGAAACCCCACCTCCTTGACTGCTATTATGTACGAAACACAGAGGGACATTCCTAGGCTGTGGCGCCGCTCATAGGACCCATCTACTAAAAGGTTCCCAATCTACATTCACTATGAATTCAACGCAAAAAGAAGCTCTTTGGTACTGATCCAGTTAGTGATCTGCCGCCCGTTCGTATGGTGGAAGTAATGCCCTTTTGGAACGACTTGTTTGCTGGTTCCTCCCTCTCTGTTGCTCTCTGGTGGGTCTCTCTAAGGTGGGATGCGTTCCATGGCTGATCCTACAAGGTGCTTGCTCTGTCCTATTGATGAGTGCTGGGCTTGTTGTTCTTGTTGTAATGCTCTCTGCGGGTCTTTTCTTTTCCCTTCTTCGTTGAGCTCGTGTCGTTGGTTTGCCGTTTGAATAACCCCAAAAGTGTGGTTTTCCAGTGTCATAGTTGGAAGGTATCATGGGGGTGGCTAATATCTGAGCCCGGACACAAGATCTAAGATATTTATCTAACCCTACGAAAACCTACGATGAGCAGCTGAGCCAATGTATCTCGCTGCCGTGTAACAGACGGGCCCTTGTTGACCCCCAAGTCAAACCTAACCAGAGTGAGTTCTGTAACGTCTGAGTATAGTAGCGCGGGCGCCCTCCCTCGTTGGGGTCGGGAGCTGCTTCTGTTCGGATTGACCCTTGGTGTAACTCGTTTCTCTTTCCTTCTTCAGCGGGATCTGGTTCCTTAACCGTGTCTGTCTGTGGCGTTTGCAGTTTTCGGCATCCTTCCCTCCCTGTTTGGTCGGATTTCTGTGTATGTCATCCTGGAGCATAAAGAAGTTGAAATCCTCTCCCTTTAGTCGAGCCCCCTACCGGGTCCTCACCATCGGAATGGTGAGCCCCTCTCCTCACCATATGAATAGTGAGCCCCCTAAAGGGTCCTACCGGGTCCTCAAAAGCTTGAACTTCATCATTCATTATATATGTAATTATGCATGTAGGAAGTCAAGGTTGAAGAACCTCCGCCACGGTCAAATGGCCTATCTCGTAGGGAAAGATGTTCAAACCTCCGCCATGAGATTAAGCTACGGTAAGCCGTGGCGCGGAGAGGTTAGAAAGATAGGGTCGAAGAGAAAGGGTGAGGTTCTGATCTGAAAGGGAAGTGTAAGTTCCGATCCTAAGGTACCCGCAGGGTATAGGTTTAGTTATTTATATCTTAGATTATTGAACCAATGTACAAGGACCCTACCAGGGTATCAGTCTTACTACCCGCCAGGGGAGTTTCAGTTACAACCCCACCTAAAGGTATAGGTTTTTGTATTTTCATTATCTATGAAATGACCTATAGTGGAACTGATAACTAAAGCGTTCCTGTGCTTTGTCACAGTATTTACGTATAATAAAGAGAAGGTATAATCCTACTATTGAATAGCACCAGCGTCCTTGTCTCTTGGTCACTTGGATCCACACATCTACCACCCTGCCGGGTTTCTTTCTATCCGTCTCGACGAGATCTCCTTCAGACCTCATCCGTCGTCCCGACTTTCAATGTGAAAGATGGGGCAGTATCTACTTGGATCTCCCGAAGGGCATAATAATAATGCTGAAGCTGATCGATCGAAGCGTGTTCCCTATGTGCTAGCTCTCCGCCGCTATGAAATGCCCGGTATGTCTGGCAATGGGTTCGTATGGCCCGGTAAGCCTAGCGTGAGCGTCCGTCCCGGTCCTCTAGCGTCAAAGCAAGCCAGCAAGCCCGGTTCTTCTCCCAGCCTGCCAGTAACAAAAAGCCAGTAACAACCAGCAAGCAGCAATCCCAGAATCCTAGCGAGGCCAGCCATTCATTATGCCCTCCAAATTCATTCCCGCAATCCCGGCCAGGTCAATAAATGGTGGAAAAAAAGATTTCTGTCTAGGTGGGCTAGGCTTAGCTGTAAAAGTGGATAGGTAGGAAAGAGAGAGTCAAGAACTAACTAGCTTCGCTTCGTTGCAGCAGTTATAACGTCTTCAAATGCCACTCCGTACCTCAATCTCAGTAAAGGTTCTAAGCGTCCACCCACCCAACAAGCAGGTCCTTCCTCCCATAGAATATAATAAGTAATGTAGTTCCTAGAACTGTTCGGAGATCCCACAACTGAGCTGTCCAACTGACATAAAGCGGCGTGTAGGCTTGAAAAGGGAATACGATGGTAGTCATAGTGCAAATGCCCAAGGACGAACTTCTCAGTTCTGGCTATAGTTCCGATAAAAGAAAAGCAAGTAGTTAGGATGGGTGAAAAGGGAGAACTTCATGGGCTCACTTACCTTAACGGGTCAAGAGAGGGGGAGATAGCTCTGCTTTTGATCCACTACTTGTGGATGATGGACGAGAACTGAGAGGAGCCAACCCTACTCTAGATTGACTTGCCCCTAGCCGTACAGTTATCGATATATGTACAGTTATAATTACAGTTATAATTATATGTACCGGAAAATCACTGCCTTGTCCCCTCTCTTCTCTCTTTACCCGCCTCAGAAGAAGAAGCCGTAACGTTATGTACCGGCAAAGGCCCCTACCTTCAGTTATAGATATATATATGACCTTACCGTTTATATATAATCTATCTGGTCCGGGCGTAGCAGGACACCCTTAAGTTGCAGGGAATAGGAATGAACGAATTAGCTAAAGGGAAGGCCCCTATAACGAGGGGAAACTTGCTTATTGATCCATTCCATGGCAAGACAGGGGCTCTTAAGACGGGCTCATAATACTGAAAAAGACCAGCTATTGACTAATGTATGTCGTGCTGGATTGAATGATGGATGGATAATTACATATATAACAACGATTATTCCTCTCCTTATTGGCCTTATTGGTACGAGGTAATGAGCCAACCCTTATCTATACTATCTAAACTAGGGTCTATACTATCTATACTACGGATAGTAGTGCTTGGTGGGTCCGACTGTCGCTCACGCTAACGCTTGAAAGGCGCTCTTGCTCAGGGGATATAAGTCTTAGGCACTGGCTTGTCCCGATTAGATGTATATAAGTATTGATGAAGGATGGAGGCAACAATAACAAATGTAGGTAGGTTCCTCCCCTTAACGGCCCAAAGAGAATACCAAAAGCACTATAGATCGTAGTTGCTTAACAAATTGGCATCTTCATTGTCTTTCCTGATCATAAGTATCGTGAATAATTTCACCTAAGTAACCATCCATCACAAGGAAATAGTTAGTTGGGCTGTAGATAAGATGTGTGAACTAAGGTGCGAAGCCGCTTGTCCCTCCGGGGGCAAGGTCAATTATGTCCCTAATCTTGATAGAACCTGTACCTGCCAATTTAATATAGAACTGTACCTGCCAACCGCAATGTCCTTACCGGGTATAACTAGGCCATGATGTCTATGGCTGCGGAGACTTCCTCCGCATATATACTTTTATATGGTTGTTAATGAGGCAAGCACTCGCTCTCAGCCCCTTATTGGTACGAGGTACAGTGACCATTAGCACAGTGACCTTAGTTACCCAAGTAAGTGAGTGAATCTCCTCACCATATGAATAGTGAGTCCCTACCGGGCCTCGACCTCGTCTTTCTTCTCTCTCTCTAGCTAGGAAATCAATATCATTATATATGTCATTACGCCATACTGAACCTAAACTACTACATGCTCATATATAACTAACTACCACCATGCCCAGGTACGTTAGTGACTCGACTGATAAGGATGCGGAAGCAGGCCCTTTTTTTGACTTATTTGAGAGGGGCCACCCAATAAGTAAATTGAACCTTTAGGTGCTCGACCATAAGGACCTTTAGGTGCTCGACCATAAGCCCCCCCACCCAATAAGTAAATTGAATGCGTAAGCAGGCTCGACTGTTAAGGCCGCCATCACCTTTAGGTGCTCGACTGATAAGGCCGCCATCGAGAGGAGAGGAATTTATTACTTGTCCCGCACCGGGCAAGGAACGGCAGGGGCTCTCAATCTAAGGACCCTTTAGGGGGCTCGACTGATAAGGACCCTTTAGGGGGCTCGACCATAAGGACCTTTAGGTGCTCGACTGTTAAGGACCTTTAGGTGCTCGACCAAAAGGGCCGCCATCAGAGGATGCGCAAGCAGGCTCGACTGTTTTGGTTACTTATTTGAGAGGGGCAATAAGTAAACCCTAACCTTTAGGTGCTCGACTGTTAAGGCCGCCATCGAGAGGAGAGGAGAGGGACGGAGTCACTCACTCATTCCGATGGGTGAGGGTGCGTTAGTACACTCGACTGCTAAGGCCGCCATCGATTTCTCGCTCGACCATAAGGGCGATGGCGGCCCTCTTCGCGTTCCTCTCCTTATCAGTCGAGCCCCCTAAAGGGTCCTCTCTTTTGGGGCAGGGGGTGCTTATTTGGTGAGGGGCCCCAAAAGAGAGTTGTTCGTCTCCTCACACGTTACCTCACCCTATATTCTTTAGGGGCGGAGCCACTCACTATTCCGATGGTGAGGGGTCACTCACTATTCATATGGTGAGGGTGCGTTAGCACACTCGACTGCCTTTAGTTACTTATTTGAGAGGGGGGCCGCCATCGATTTCTCGCTCGACCATAAGGGACGGAGTCACTCACTCATTTCGATGGGTGAGGGTGCGTTAGCACACTCGACTGTCCAGGATGCGCAAGCAGGCTCGACTGTTAAGGATGCGTAAGCAGGCTCGACTGTTAAGGATGCGTAAGCAGGCTCGACTGATAAGGGAGAGGATGCGCAAGCAGGCTCGACTGTTAAGGATGCGCAAGCAGGCTCGACCATAAGCCCCCCCACCCAATAAGTAAATTGAACCTTTAGGTGCTCGACCAAAAGGGAGAGGCCGCCATCACCCTTTAGGGGGCTCGACCCACCATCCCTAAAGGAGAGATTGAAAGGCCTTATGCCATGTAGCGTAAAGAATATCTCTTTTCTGAAACCACTACGTATTGGTTTCAGGGGGCAAACGTATTGGTGTATCAGCCCTTTCAATCTATCCAGGTGGGTCGAGATTTCAAGGCCTGATACCCCTATTTCAGGCCTAATAAATGACATATATAATGTATGCTCTTCGAGCCAGAGAATGGATACGGCTCTATGGATCCTTTGCTCTTCGAGCCAGAGAAGGAGCAAGAATGGATCCTTGACTATCAATCTCTACCGGCATGGCTCTACCGGCTTGATGGGCCCCGAACCTTTCATTCCTAATCTCCTCATGCCCTAGTATGGGGATGCCTTTGCTTCCTTCCCTCCCGGGCCCTTTTCCCACTAATGGAAATGGCCTCCCTGAGCCCAGCGGAACCAGCTCTTGGACTGATCTAACCAACTTATTCCCAAAGGGAGGTCTCTCTAACTGGGCCGCCATACCCCGAACCTGATCCCCGCCCTCCCTATCTATATTCCACGGGGCTCTCGATTCATGCATCTGGAAAACTACCGCAACATAGAGAATATATGTCAGGAATGAAATCGCTCTTTTTAGTTACTTATTTGCCCCTCAAATAAGTCAAAAAAAAAGAAGTAAATTGAAATGAAATTTGCTCGACTGATAAGGACCCTTTAGGGGGCTCGACTGATAAGGAGAGGAGAGATTGGTTCATTCTTTATATATGTCATTATGCAATCGAGATCTCGAACTAAATGACATATATAATGATATTGATTTCTTTGGGGGGGTTTATATATTGCTCAAGGCTGCCTAGTTACCGAAAGAAAAGATAGAAAGATTTCTTTGGGGGGTTTATATATTGCTCAAGGCTGCTCTCTTCAAATAAGAAATCTCTCTATCTTTTCCTACCTACAGATATGAGTGATAAACTGTGTCAAAGGCCATTTTCATGCGCTGTATTTCCACTTTCACCCTTTTCAAGTACCGTCGGGCGTACTGATTCCTCGTGACAGACTTCGTTTAGTGATACATCAATGACTAGTCCTCGACCTAGTGACTGTACCGTAATGAAGTCGCCTATACCGTAATGAACTCGACCTTTGGATAGTGGCATTCCTCGGACAGTCCGTGGGCAGTCTAAAATATTAGGCAACTCTATCCATGCTCCATAAGGAAAGGCCCGGAGGGGATCTCATGGAATGCTGGTGACCTTCCTAACAACAGCTTGAAACGGGAATTTCTATTCAATAGTGGCAAGAGATTTGTTCTTTATAAATACTAGGCCTCCGCCCACCCCCATGGGATAACCTAATGAAATGATGCGGGGGCAATGGATGACTAGCTCTTTCCTCACTAATGAATGTGGTGAGCTTTTCCAACAGAATGCTACCTATTCAATGCTTTCCCCAAGAACTAAGATGGGAACGAGGTTTCAACTGTATAAAACCACAGTGATTGACCGGGACTTTCCGTTCGATATCCTTCCGTAAGCCACTCCTTATTTCTCACAGTGATTTTGTCGATCAAAGAAATCGAAAATCTATCAATTCATTTCTGTACACAACCTTCTTTTTCATGGAGATAAATCGTAATGCTTATATTGGATATTTTATATGCCCAATCAATTCAGTGTGATGCGATGCCATTCTTTTTGTGGATATGTATTACTGGGCCTATGGCCCACTGCTATTGCGCCTATGACCTATGGCCTGTATGTATTACTGCGCCTACTGCGCCTATGGCCCACTGCTATTAGGCCTGTATGTATGACCTTGGCCTGTATGTATTACATGGCCTACTGCTATTAAGCGAAAAGTGTCACGGAAGCGATCGAGATGGCCTTTCTATGCGCCCCCAAACTGGAATTTCTCTTGCAGAGAATGAAAATCTGGCGAAATTTATTACATGGCTTACTGCTATTACATGTAGTATGTATTTGTATGTGTATTTGCGGTTCGAACCTATCAGAGTAACCCCTTCCAGAATATGACCATCTATCTAAGGATAAGATATAAGGCCTTTCCTCCGTGGGGCAGGCCGAACCTCTCAGAGCAGGTCGCCTCTGCCTAAAGGTGAGATTCATCGGTAACTCATACAGTGATAGGCGGATGCCAGCAATGAACACAAGTGACTGGGTCAATTGAAAAGTTATGCCCAATCCTTTCCCATATACTAGACTAACCACTTCCTTACTTCCCCACTGAGCATCAAAGCGTAATTACATATATAACCGGATGACCAGCAGCACGATCCCCAGGGACGTCCTAAGAGGGTGAACGCAGTGTCTTGGTTAGCGAAAGCACCGCCCCACGGAGGAAAGGCCTTCATCAATCAAATTTCCCCCCCATACCTCCCTTAAACCTATAAGACCCTCCAATTCTTTCTAGACTTGACCAATGTAGAGACAAAACGTTAATAGAGGAACAATGGTCTCATCACATGCCTTGCAAAGGATACACCAACCTTTGCCTCTTTTTTTTCATATCCCAGGCAGGTAAGAGCCCTTTTTTAAGAGCCAACCACATAAGAATATGAGCTTTTCAAGGGCATTGTCACTTCTATAGACTCTTCCACCACCATACCGATTCCCCCACCCCTTCAAACGTGTATGATAGGAAAGTTGAAACGTCACACTTGCATATTTTGCATCCCAGGAGCATGCTCCCTACCATCAGTAGTGTGACCCTATATAACATTGTATATCCCACTTCAACATGACGTGAAGATTATGTGCGTCACCCTGACACCAAGTGATCATTGGTTCCCACCACCCTGAACTCTTCATCTCGACCTCGCTTCTTCACCAACTCAATATCTAACCTTCACTTTCATGTAATCTTTAGTCCTTTATCCCTGTGTTGCTGGTCAACCTGTTCATGGCTATGCATCTTAGACTTATGCTGGAACTGGCTATGAATACCTTCCTGTCTAGTCTTTGCTATTGGTATTGCCGGATTCCACTTCATCATCTGACATCCCTGCTTCACATTTTTACATACGTGGGTCCCTACCTGCCCATTTGAACATACGTGGGTTCCCCCAAATACATCTATTTCTCTTGCTAATTACTACAGTGTACCCTAATAGATCATGTTGGCCCCTAAGCCTTTGTCGAGATGTGTACCCTTCACGTAAAAGCTTGCAACACCGGGTATTGACCTCTTCGTTTTGCTTGCCCCTTACTCGGGTTTTGCCGTATACACCTACTATTTCTCTTGTTACTTATACCTTAAATACCAGGGACAAAGATTGAGGTTGACTACACATCTTTTTCACCATACCAGTCACCCTGTGGAACGTACTATCCATCATGCACCAGGTCAGACCATTACTACCATGCTTATGGACCAAGGCATAGATCCCACCACCCGAACTACAGGAATTCGTTATGCTTTGACACTACAGGAATTCCTCTCCTTAACAGTCGAGTGTGCTTACGCACCCTTATGTTCGCCATCATATTCACCTTTCACTACTTCGACATTACGCTTCGTTCGTATCCAACCAAGCCAACCACCACCTCGCATGTGAGTGACCCCAGCCTCATCATTTATTCCTTATCGATCAACCACTCATTAGCAGTGTTCAGAAACCGGCTACAAGCACATCTTTCACCTATACAAAACGCAAGGTCCCGGAGGGGCTTGCGCTTCCTAGTGCAAGGAAATACAAATCATGGCTTGAGATACCTAAACCACACAAACCAGCCTTGAGAGCTTAGCCAGGATAGCCATGACACCAGGAGCAAACAGCCTCTTCTTACATATACCATATTCTCCATAAGTATATCATAAACCACTACCCTTTGTACTTAGCTTTACCACTACCACCCCTTGTACCTAGCTTTGAAAGGAGCAGACACTTACCCACACTTTTACACCATCATTTGGACAGCACTTCAACCCTTTGTACTCGACTTTAACTACTTACCAGCATTCTCAATTCACTACCCAGCCATTCTCCATTAGATACACAGCAGGAACCAACACATCACATATACTACACAGTCAAATAACCAATCAGAACATCACGTACATAACAGCATAAAATCTAAACCACAGGAACTCACTCAATTAGATACCTTCAACACAGCAGGACTTTCTAATACTTATACTCACTCATATCTTGTACAGCTAGATACTACAAGTGGGATACTACTAGCTTACTCCTTATCTCCAGGATAGAATGCTTACTATACTCTGACTCCTCATACCCAATAGTAGGACGTGGCATCTCCATCTCCATCTGGTCATGCTATTCCTTCAAAAACACATAGGCATAGGAACCTCGATCACCCTTGTTGGAGTGGTGCTGCTTCCCATCTTATACTAGACTTATACTTTTCTTATATAGATTACTTATGGTATCAATATCAAGTAAGCATCTTATACTCCATTATTCTCCCTTTCATACTCTAGGCATTCTATGAGACTCTCAACAAAATATTCTACTTCCTTGCCCTCAGAAGCGCAAGCCCTCCGGACCTTCATTTGGGTTGCTTATTTGGTGAGGGGCTGGTCGAGCGTTCAAACGATGGCGGCCTTAGCAGTCGAGCCGATGGCGGCCTTGACAGTCGAGTGTGCTTACGCACCCTGCCGGTTCAATTTACTTATTGGGTGGGGGGGCATCGGAATGAGTGAGTGACCCCTCACCATATGAATAGTGAGTGACCCCTAAATAATATAGGGCCCTATGAAGAAGTAAGGGCGATGGCGGCCTTGACAGTCGAGCGTGCTTTCCTCTCCTCTCCTTATCAGTCGAGCCCCCTAAAGGGTCCTTATCAGTCGAGTCACTAACGTACCTTGATGCTTATTGGGTGGGGGGCGGTGGTCGAGCAAGAAATGACTCTCCCGTTGGTCGAGCGATGGCGGCCTTATTAGTCGAGCGTTCGTTACCTCACCCTGCCTTCCTTGATGCTTATTGGGTGCCCCCTCTCAAATAAGTAACTAAAAAAGCGTGCTCCGCATCCTGGGGATTGGGGTGGGTGGGTAAATAGTGCTTTTGGTCGAGCACCTAAAGGTCCTCTCCTCTTCAATTTACTTATTGGGTGGGGGGGCTTATGGTCGAGCCCCCTAAAGGGTGATGGCGGCCTCTCCCTTTTGGTCGAGCACCTAAAGGTCCTTAACAGTCGAGCCTGCTTGCGCATCCTTATCAGTCGAGCCCCCTAAAGGGTCCTTATCAGTCGAGCCTGCTTACGCATCCTTATCAGTCGAGCCTTAAAGCGCATCGTATGGGGATGGGAAATTCAGTAAGAAAAGGTGGCATTGACCTAATAGGAATGGTTGGATGGGCAACGCCAGGTTTCTAAGGGGAATTTCCCATATATAAGGGCTGCGTCACAACGCACAGGAAATGAATTGATATACGCAACTACTATATAAAAAGGCTGGAACCGGGTCAACCTTATCTCGAGCTGCCCAACTTAGCAATATAGAAAATTGAATAGTTAGATAGTTAGAAGGCGGAACAAGCTTAGCAATATAGAATCAATGGTTTATCATCGTAAAAACTGGCTAGGCTAACGTTGGTATAAGTTGTTCATATTAGTAAGCTGTTTGTGATATCGGGGTAAAGCTTCATAATCTTCCTCTCCTCTTCAATTTACTTATTGGGTGGGGGGGCTTATGGTCGAGCCCCCTAAAGGGTCCTTATCAGTCGAGCCCCCTAAAGGGTGATGGCGGCCTTAACAGTCGAGCCTGCTTGCGCATCCTTATCAGTCGAGCCCCCTGTCGGGTCCTTGCACTAGGAAGCGCAAGCCCCTCCGGGACCTTCCCTTCCTCCTTTCATTTTTCATTGGGGGGGAATAAATACAAGGCTTCAAAAGGGACCAACCCTTCTTCGAGCTCTAGTTCTTAGCTCTGCTCAGGCAGGTAAGGTCCTGACTGAACGATTTGACCAGGCTAAAAAAGTACTTGATAAGACCTTTAAGACTCCTTATCCATATAGGTTCGAATGAAAGAACCAGAAAAGTCCAAAGAGAATAAAGACCTCGAGTGCTGCCATTACCGCTTGGACCTTCCTAACCCTTCTTAGGTCGGTCTCGTCACGACTTCGTCCCTTGCCCTTTTTGAATTAGCAAGACCGGCCATCCACCCCAGCCATCCCATCCAGACGATCCTAGCCATACCATCCAGCCCAGCTAGCCATATCAGCGAGCAAGACCAGTCATCTCATTCATCCCCTCCAGCCATTCATCCTTCGAAGACCCTTTGAAAATACCCTTTGAATGCGGGTTATCCCTACCCTCAGACCCATCCAGCTCACCCACCCAAGCCAGCTGATCCAGCGATTCATCCCACTCATCCTTCCCCCAATCCCTCACTCAATTTCGAAGAAGTTTCGGAGATCGGAAGCAAGCCACGAGGGAGTAAGTCTGCCTAACCTTCAATCTAAAGTTCGTAAGCTCCCTCCGTTTGTATCCCGGAACATCAAAAGTTCAGAGTTGACCCAAAGGTTCTAATAAGTCGGGTCAGGCCGGTATCTCTCCATAAGGAAGGTCTCGTCCCGGTCTATCTCTAGTGCCAGGGTAAGGAGTGGGTATCAATCACCTCCATTCTGTCACTATTGATCTACGTTGCCGTAATTCCGGCACCTACCTACCTCAACCCCATCGAAGGGTTCATACGATGGATAGATCAATCGGTTGCCTACACAAATTCTGGCCCCGCATCACCCAGCAGCGCAAGTGTGTCCTGCTGACGCCTCGAATCAAGCTTTTGTTGCGACATGCTATGTTTTCTCCCCCATTGCTACAAGCTATTGTCAGTGGCAGTCTCTATGGGCTAGTATAGAAAGGCTTAAGGCAAGTGGACCTTATGGCTTTCACTCTTACCTTTGGGCATGGACTAAGACTACCGGAAGTCCATAGGGGGCCTTTCCATAGGCTAAGTTATATTCATGATGTTCTAATCTATATATAGAATATAGAGGATACTTCCGAGTCCTTTGATGCTGCTAGCCTATCGGAGAGGCCAGAGAGAGGGAACAGAGTAGTCCCCAGTGTGAGGTTGTAGGTAGCACTCATCATCATTCCCCTAACTCCTTATTCACACCCATTCAAAGTTTATGAGATAAGTCCCCCCCTTTCAAGCCAACATACCAAAAAGATAGGTTAGTTCAATTCACCAAGGCACCCACATCATATAGACCAGACCTCAGGGAGAAGGGACTAGACCTATTCAGGGAGGGAAGGGGGTTGTTGGTTGTTTGTTGTTGAGCCAAGTTCCCACCAGCATAAGTCCATACCGTAGGCAAGAGGACATGGGGCAGATACTAGGGACTGAAGCTAGAGTATTCTACCCTTACCCTTCACTCTGACTATGGCGTAGCATACGTATTAACTCACTTTTTGAGAATGAATGGTTCACCTTTCAGCATTGCACAGGCATTCAACTATACTTGCTCGAGGAATCATCCTGGGAAGGGGGGGCACGATCATGAACCTTATGCCTACGTCTTTACTTCATTGTTACCTACTGCTGTTACCAACCTTTCTCTTTTTACCAACCTTTCACTACCTTTCTCTACTACTTACGTGATTAGACATTGGGTACGCACTTAGTTAGATCAATTGTATTGACTTTATTAGCCTATTTGGTATTCATGTTGGACAGCTACGTTGGATTGTTGGAACTGCCCCTCTTTATGAACTACTGCCGTGCTTCAGGATGCTTAAGCAGGCTCGACTGATAAGGCCGCCATCACCGGCAGGGGCTCGACTGATAAGGCCGCCATCACCGGCAGGGGCTCGACTGATAAGGACCCTTTAGGGGGCTCGACTGATAAGGATGCGCAAGCAGGCTCGACTGTTTTGGTTACTTATTTGAGAGGGGCAATAAGTAAACCCTAACCTTTAGGTGCTCGACCATAAGGACCTTTAGGTGCTCGACTGATAAGGACCTTTAGGTGCTCGACCAAAAGGGCCGCCATCAGAGGATGCGCAAGCAGGCTCGACCATAAGCCCCCCACCCAATAAGTAAACCCTAACCTTTAGGTGCTCGACTGATAAGGACCTTTAGGTGCTCGACCATAAGGACCGGTAGGGGCTCGACTGGCCGCCATCGATTTATCGCTCGACCATAAGGGCCCTATATTCTTTAGGGGCGGAGCCACTCACTATTCCGATGGTGAGGGGTCACTCACTATTCATATGGTGAGGGATTTCTCGCTCGACTGTTAA
>Ga0181465_100156_pt1 | contig 21728 bp, 20 predicted proteins | sample InSIn3gowninarea_FD_119076 | JGI IMG/M metagenome (GOLD analysis project Ga0181465, IMG submission 119076) | Clean room microbial communities from NASA Spacecraft Assembly Facility at Jet Propulsion Laboratory, Pasadena, California, USA -... ... | reverse complement strand
TCAGGAGGGCTGGCTGTAGGATATAGAGAAGGGAGAATCAAGATAAGGAACCAGTGGGGAATGAAGCAGGTGATGGGAATGGAATGTCAATCACCAGAATTCGATTTTCCTCTAACTATTCTTAACATATATGGACCTTGTCAGGGAAGGATACCATTTTGGAATGATTTGATGGCAAATTCGTTAGTGAAGAGTAAATACACGGTGCTGGGTGGAGATCTTTAACTTCTCATTAGGAAGAGCGGAGGCTTGGGGTCCAACGGCAAGGGAGGATTCGCTAACAGATTTCTTCCAGAACCTTTTAATAGAAAACAATCTGATAGAAGCTAACCTCATCAAGCTAAAGCCGACCTGGAGGAATAGAAGAGTAGGAGAAGCAAGAGTGGCGAAGAGACTGGACCGATTTCTACTTAATGAGGACCTATCTTCCATGATTCCATTATTTAGGCAATGGGTTGAAGAGGGGGGACCTTCTAATCATTTTCCAATTTACCTTGAACTTTCCAAGACACCCCCTAAGCCACCAGCACATTTCAAATTTAATGCATCTTGGCTGCAAGAAGTATCATATAATAAACTTTTCAAAGAAACTTGGATACACCCAGACAGAAGATCCTCTGAGGACAAAGGATTCTTGTTCATGGAAAACCTCAAAAGACTGAAGAAGGCAACAATCTCATGGGCAAAAGACAGGAAAGCTAAGCAGAATGAGGAAATAACTAGGATAAATGAGAACCTTCAAAAGCTAGAGAGCATAGAGGCGGATGGCTATGCGACACAGGAATCAAAAGAGAGAATTCTATCCCTGGAGAAGCTCAAAAATCAAATTCTGCTGGCAAAGGAGGAGGAATGGAGACTCAAGAGTAGAGCAATCTGGCTAAAAGCAGGGGATGAAAACACAAGTTTCTTCCACAACTATGCAAAAGGGAGGAAGAGTGCAAATACCATCTGGAACTTAAAAATTGATGAAGGAAGGGAGGCTAAGACGTTTGAATCTCTGTCTGCTCTAGGGCAGAGCCATTTCCAATCCTTATTTGCAGATCAAGGTGAGGCCACCATCGTCGAGGTCATCAAAACAACGCAATGTTTCCATAGGTATGTGGAGGAGGAAGAAGCGGAGCAAGTAATGGACCCTGTAACAAAGGAGGAGGTGGAAAGTGTCATTAAATCTATGGCAAAAGAAAAGAGTCCCGGACCGGATGGCTGGACTGTAGAGATCTTTCTCCATTTCTTTGAGCTGATAGGAGAAGAAATAACAGAAGTTGTAGAGGAATCCATAAAGAATGGAGAGATCTATAGCCCATTCAATGCAACCTTCATAGCTCTCATCCCAAAAAAGGAAGCTCCTGAAACATTTGAGGATTTTAGGCCTATTTCATTATGTAATAGTATATACAAAATAATTGCAAAAGTGATAGCGCTTAGAATCAAACCAATTCTGTCAAGGCATATCTCACCTGAACAATTTGGGTTTTTGAATGGACGGCAAATACATGAAGCAATTGGTGTGGCACAGGAGGTCCTTCACAGCGTTAAGCAGAAAAACAAGAAGGGAGCCGTCATAAAAATAGATTTATCAAAAGCATATGATAGGATAAATTGGATATATATCCATCTGCTATTAACTCATCTAGGCTTCAAAGTGGACTTTATCAGTTGGATTATGGGGTGTATCACAAATGTCAGCTATGCAATACTCATCAATGGTGCAACCACTCCTTTCTTTAAAGGACAGAGGGGCTTGAGGCAAGGATGCCCCCTGTCTCCCCTGTTATTTCTTCTAGTTGCTGAAGGATTAAGCCAGCTGATTCAAAAAGCCAAAAGGGAAGGTAAGGTAAAAGGTATAGAAGCAGCGGTAAATATGAATATATCTCACCTTCTTTTTGTAGATGACATTTTGGTTTTTACAAATGGTGCCTCAAATGAAATTAAGTAAATAAAAAACATACTTGATCTTTTCCTGAAAGCAACTGGAATGCAGATTAACTCCAGGAAATCACAGATCATAGAGGAAGGTCTTAACAGACAAGAAAAAGCTCAGATCAATTCTTTTTTTCCCTACGAAATGTGCAATATGGAATCCCCTTTCAAGTACCTAGGGTTCTGGTTGAAGCCAAATGCTTATAGGAAAGAGGACTGGAACTGGTTGATCACAAAAATTGAAGCAAAAATAACTCATTGGAGCTTCAAATGGCTCTCCAGAGCAGGGAGGCTGACCCTAATCAAATCTGTGTTGCTGGCCATACCAGTGTATTGGGCTGCATTAACATGGGTTCCAAAAGGAGTATTGGAGAAAATAAGGAGAATTTGCAGCAGATTCTTATGGGCTGGTTCTAAAGAAAATGCGGTTCTCCCATGGGTTGCCTGGGAGAAAGTGGCAAGGCCAAAAGATTGGGGAGGTTGGGGGATAAAAAGCCTTCCTGATTTCAGTCTCACATTGGCAGCTAAATCAGGGTGGAGACTTATAAAGATGGAAAATCTTTGGATGAGAGTGGTTAAAAGAAAATATATAGACCTGGTTCCATTAGAAGCTTGGATCATGAACCCAGCAAAGGATAAAAAGAATGTCTCTGTGATATGGAAAGCTACTGTGGAGTCATTCAAAGTGATAGAACAAGGATTGGCATGGAAGATTGGGAATGGAAACAATGTGAAGATAGGGAAGGATCCATGGGTAGGCTGCAATGAAAATTATGCCCTACCCACTGGTTTAGTCCACCACTTAGAGAACAAAGGCATACTTTTCCTAAGTCAAGTGGATAAACTGGGATATTCAACCATATGGGGACAAGCATGGAAAAATGAAGAAGATCTTGAATTAGAGCAAAGATGGAGGAACGAATGGAGAACCTACATCCATGAACTTTCCAGATCCAATGTTAGATTGAATAACAGCTAGGACGAGTTAATCTGGGCGCATGCAGACTCGGGGGAATATACACCCAAGTGCGGTTACAAATTCCTCATGTCTAGGAAAGGATGGGGAACTCCTGAATGGTGGCCGAAACAATTATGGAAACTTAAAAGCCCTCCAAAGTCAAAACTTTTATTTTGGTGCATATTAAAAAGTAAAGTCCCAACTTGGGACATATTGCAGTCAAGATATATGCACGGGCCTGGGAGATGCACCCTTTGCAAATCTGAAGCTGAAACCATAAACCACCTTTTCCTAAAGTGCACAGAAACTATTAAGATATGGGGAGAGGCAGGAAACCTACTTAATAAAAAGTTAGAATGGGCGGGTGATAACCTGCAAGAGGTATGGAACAAGTGGTGGAAACTATATCCTAATGGGAACATGCGTAATCTACCTCTGATCATCAGCTGGGGGATATGGATCGCAAGGAATAGGAGTATCTTCCAGGAAGAGGAAATCCCAGTGACAGCCACAGCAATCCAAAGCGTTTCTATCTATACTAGTATTCCTGAAGCAGAGGAGAATCAGCCTCAAAGACGTGATACAAAAGTTCAAATAACAGAAGGAGTTCCCTGGGCTTATTTCGACAGAGCTTCCCAAAATAACAGAGCAGGAGCAGGACTAGTCATCTATGAAAATTCTAATCACATCCTTAAAGCCTCCATTGGTTTAGGAACCGGTTCAAATAACTATGCAGAAATGCATGCTTTGAAACTCCTCCTCTGCTGGCTCATCCAAAGGAACACCCACACTATTCAGATCTTCGGAGACTCATTAAATGTTATCAGATGGGTCAATGGACAAAGCACATGCAAAAACCAAATCTTAAAACTTATGCTAGAGGAAATTCAGGTATTGAAATCTTCTTTTAACAGTTTCTCTTTATGTCATATTTTCAGGGACCGAAATGATTCAGCCGACAAACTTTCTAAAGAAGGTCTGCGGCAGAATCTGGGCAGCTGGCAAATTATAAAAGAAAATCAGGGACAGATCAGTAGATCTGAACAAGTGCCCCATGACCATCATTTCTGATCTTTTTGGCAGCGTTTTTTAAAAAATCTTTTAATATTTCTTATTGAGAACAATAGCAAAGACTTTTATATGTTATGTTTATATGGCAGTTTATACAATATGCTCGTTTTTGTAAGGGTTGTTTTCCTCTCTTTTGAGGAGACCCGCTTTTTGGATGGTTCTTTTCAGCCCTCTTAGGCAAAGGAAATCACGGTTCCTGATAGAACAGGAAAGAAGGTAAATCAGATTGGCAGCTTTCCTCTCAAGGAACAGCTAGTCTCTTGCAAAAGGCAGGATGTTTTTTTGTGGAGTAAACAAAAACAGTCCTATAGTGAAAACAGAGATGTTGTAGCATATGCAATGTAAACTTTTTATTTCCTTAATAAAAAGTTTCGCTTTTTCTTCGGAAAAAAATAAAATCGAATCTGTATATATATCATAAAATCGCCTGTATATAGATGGAGTGTTCAAAAAATAATATACAAAATTGGGACAGGACGCCCTCAAAATTTGGGCTTATGCCCGTATTCATGTCCAATCATACATAGATCTATCTATCGAGCTGGCTCAGGATGAGCGGCTAAAAAGTTAACCACAGCATTGGCTACATGCCAAAGTATCTGGACCCAGTCTTGTGGTACCCCTACCACACAGCGTTGCATCTACTCATGCGGATCCTCTACAGCTATCATAGATACCTGGTGAGTTAGTCTCACCAAGTTTCTCTGAACAGCATAAAGAACTCTCTCTGTCTCAGCTGCCGCTTCTTCGGCCCCTCTTCCATGACGCTTGTGCCTCGGAAATCCATCAAGTCCCACTGGACCCACATCTGGAACATGGTCATTATAATTTTTCAGTATTCTGTCTCATCAAAAATATTTTTTCTAAGTTCATTTCATATTAAAAAAATCCAAAAAATCCAAAAAATCTTTAAAAACTCACAAAAACTTAAAAATTGTTACCTATGTCTCTCCATGCTGCATTTGGTGGTAACACTAAGTCTGGATCTCCTCAGAAATCCATGCCGGCATATGGGTAGTCATCAACCATGATGATCTGTTGATCCCACCGGGTGAAAAAATCATCATCAAATGTCATTTTGGGCACGTCACCGCCCCCGAGGCGCTTCATCAGGTCTGCCCATCTACCCATTCGTGGATCTATAGGGCTACTGATGGACACTGATACTTTGGGACATAGCCCAGGTACCTTCTTGAAGAAGAATGGACATAAGATGGTTCCATATCCAAAATTCTTCGTTTGACCCTTCTGTATAGAGGTCAATTGACTCTTCATGTTAGTCAGAAGAGGCATGCACCAGTCAAATACTATGGTAAGATATTCCACTGCCAGGCTCATAGATACTCATGAAGCCTAATGCAGGGAAGCTGATCCATTTACCCATGCAACGGTAAATAGCAAAATCCTCAAGGATAAACTTTCCACATGTTTGATTGGAATTTGACTTCCAATCTTCTCTAGATGTCCAGAGCAATATATGTGGACATAGTCCTCCACCAAAAGACTACCTCTCATCCTGCCTATCGAATGCATGACCTCCCCTCTTCGGGAATGACCGATAATGAAATAGATATCTTCAACCTCAAGCCGTAGAGGCATTTGGCCGATCATGAAAGCGTCATCCTCTGTGCTCTAGTAGTGGATCAAAAGTTCTAGCAAGCGCGTATTGCCTTTCATATTTGACATTTTGAAGAATTTGAGTAAGTCACAGCCTCTCAGAGCATCCAATGCATTTTGGTCATTCATTACCTCATTATCTATAGTGGTATGCTATCTTTCCCTCCAAGTGATAGTCATACTGTAAAAAATTGAAGTTTCAACCGTTAATTTATATGTTAAAACTTTAACTCGTGTATACGTGGGTTCCCTTTACACATAGTCACGTGTAGGGTCATCGTATACGCAGGTTACTCACATCCAACCCGCGTGTACGCATAGTTGAATTTTTGGGCATAGTTTCCCATGGTCAAAACTTTGAAAAAACTTTTTAAAACTATCATAAAGCATTACAAGGAGGATTTGAGGATTACCTGGAGACTTTGGGGTGATTTGAATGGTCCAATTGTTCAGAGGAAAGCTTGCTTAGTTTTTCTCCATAGCTCTTTGCTCCAAACAGAAATAAAAAAACTTTGAGTCCAAAAGTCATTATATAACTTTGAAATTGCAAAATATTTTTTCAAAAAATGATTTTTGTCTCATGGATTTTTTGACCTGTGGGCTTGGATTTTCGAGAGTGGGTTGTTTTTACAGGAAATTTTGGAGACTTCTTCGAGATGTTGTTTCGGTCCCATGACCACTAACCCGTCATGGCAGGTATCGTTCTCTCACTGGCATTTAGGTTAAGGGAAAATCATTTTTCGCTACAGCTTGCATACTAACCTCCATTCAATGATACATTAGACGTAGGGTCGACCCCATCGTATCTTGGTTAGTAAACCATTTTCACTTGCCGATTTTGAAATCATGATGCGATGGTAGAGCCATCCTTTACATGGGCATCTTAGTTAGAACCTTGCTAACATTGGTTGCCCATGTTGCTATACTGAGTAGGCTCGGGAGTCCTCTTTAGTCCCGCCATGACTAATGCGTTGAAGACACGTTCTCCTTTCTTCCGTGCTAATTTCTGGCCTTATTCCCTAGAGGCTCCTTTGTGTTGAGTTGTAATGTTGCATTTCATTTTGACTATTTGCCCCTTTTGGCCTTGAGCCAGCTTCACTTGGACTCGTGTTTAAGCCAGTTATTTGACCATGTCTTCTGCAAATTCAACCATGCAATCACTTAGCTTCTGCAACTTGACGCATCCTTTTACCCATGGAAAGAGCATCCCTTTGAGTGTCCTTGACCAGTTTCGCCTCCCTGCATTGAGCATAGGAGTGTTCCCCTCCCATGAACTAGATCATCTATTTCTCTGACACTCATTCTTTCCACTGTACAATAGCATTCTTTTATTCTTTTTCCAACTTAAAGAAAAAGACAAAAAAACTTTATATTCCAAAAAGAGTGGGAACAGGATGACATTTCCATATTTTATTGGTAGCTAGAGTCAGTCGTGTCACCCTTGAACAAAGCACTCAAAAGAAAGTCTCTCCTCCATTGGGGGTTGGATTTAGTTTGACTTAGGAGCACCTTAACCTTGTTATTGAGTCAGTACTCCTCTGATTGGTTACCTCTTCCAATCATATGGAGAGTTTTCTTATACCTATTGCATGAAAAACTTATGCAAAGTTATCATATGCTGCCATATAGTCATCATTGAGTCGTGCTTTTCTTCAAGGGAAGTAAACCTAAGTTGGCCTCTCTGCAATGTCTCTTAACCTATTTTTCAGTCGACCATCTGTGTTTGTCAGTGTCATGTTTGTCATCACATCAGTTATATTGGTCCTTTGCTTGTGGCGGTTTGAGAAGGTCTCCATTGACTTCTTGCTAGTGGGTCTTGTCCTTATTGACTACGACAAATTTCTCTGAGGGTAGATCTAGAGCCGCACCCTAGCCCTATTTTCATTATTGATAGGTCACCTTGTGCTCAGCATCGATCAGTATTATGGGTCTTTGACTGAGTGGTTTCCCTTGTGTTCGACATCAGCTTTCATTATCAAACATTGGGATTTGTGGAGTGCCTTGGGTTCCATTTGACCCTATTGGTGGATTCCTTGCCTCTGTGTCAGCTTTCATTATTGGTTGGTTCAGAGGGTTTCTATCATGCACTAGCTACATCTTGTGTACACCGGAAACATGCTTCGGTTGGGTTACTACATCTTTTTCATCCGATCCTTCCACATTATTGGCCTACGAGTTACACTCGTGCTAGATTGATGAAGGATGCCTTAATGCCTTCTTTCTAGCAGATCTTTTCCTATCGACTACAACTCATTTGCTCTGGGAAAAAGGTCTAGAGTACGGCAGTACCTTGGGGTTTGCGGTCATCAGTGGCAGATTCCTTCGCTATTGACAACGGGAAAACATCATTGTCTCCTGATTGATAGACTCTTTCAAGTGTTCGACTTCAGCTCATTCATTCACACTTGTCAGATTGTACTGGGTACCTTTCACTCTCATTATCATTATCAGTGAGTAGTATCGCGTTTGTTAACGATATACATCAATGACCACTAATCAAACGATTTCTCATGTGGTCGACCTCAAATCATTTATTCCCATTGTGTAGAAATGCACCGCGGCAGTCGGTGAAGACCTCAGGTTGTATCAGCATGTTTTGGTTCACTTGTCAGTTGCTCATGTTGCTGCTAGTTGACACCATCCACCTTATATGTTGCAGTTCTTTACAACGACATCTTATATGCTGGCATCCGAGTTGCAATGTAGTATCATTTTATTCCATCATGTTCATTTGGTACTATTGGGATCAATTTTTCACATCAGTGATTAGCTTCATCCTTCAGCATCATTGATCGTCTTCTTATATGTGATATTCATACATGTACTTTTTCGATCATGATCAGATGATTCATTATGTACTTTCAATTCCTTTATACTAGTATACATATTGGATCCACTTGTACTTGATATGCGAACATGCTTTGCTTTCTCTGAGCATGGGTATGCCCATCTCAGACAATAGTTTCTTTTTGATCTCTTTTGATGGCTTGGCAAGTTGAATTCTGGTGAAGTCCTTCTCAATCTCGGCATGATTCTTTTCATACACTTAATATATTTCAGCCATCCTTTGCCCCTTCTAACCTCATATATTAGGGGGCATCTGTTATAGCACCATTTACCACTCTTGGTATATGTGATGCTTTGTTTATGGCCTAGGGCAACCCCTCCTTCCAGACTTGGTTCAAATATATAAAAAACAGTGTTTTATTCCCTGTACACTACTTTTCCCTGAGCTAAACACATGTACATGCGAGTCAGTCAATACCCAACCCACGTATATGTATTAAAACACTTAAAAAAATTAAATTTCCTTAATTTTGGGTGGAGTTCACAGGTTTTACCTGTTGATTACCTCCTATTGATCGTGGCCCAACTGTTTCCCAACTAAAAAACTAATTGGGAGAGGTATAAATAGACCTTTATGGGAAGGCCTTAAGGAGGAGAAGAGATAGAGTTATTACACTAAGATTATCCCTGACTGAGTCTGATGAATCCTTGTGCTTCATGCACTTCACCAAGCTTCAGGAAACCCTTGTTTCCTTGATTATAGATATCCTTCCTTTTGCTTGAGATATCATGGTGTTGGTGATGGAAAAAGGTTTTTGAAGGCTGGGATAGGACGAATCCGGAGGACAGTTTCGCTTGGAGCCAGAGAAAGACTCAGGTGAATTATCTCCATGTTATTTATAGCTTACTGCAATAAAAGAAATGTTGTATTGTTTCCGCAATTAACTATGTTTATGCATCAAATTATGTTTTAATTCATATATGAATGTCGTTTTGATGTATGATCAATCATTTGTTTATATGATATAAAGTAAATTTCGTGAATATGCTTTACTTCTATACTGCTATGTATGTTAGAATTGAATGACTTTTCAGGTTTGAAGAACATCGGGAGTTGCAGAGGGTTTGAACCCTGCAATACCTACTCGAACGAAAGAAATCCGAGTACGGTCACTCTTACGTAATTAGATAATATAAGCATCTTGCTTGAGCTGTATGAGTATTTCTTGTTGTAGTTTGCTTCTGCTCTATTGGGGTTCTACCCCAAAGCCCTAGGGTTCTTTCACCCGAAACAGATGGTTACACTCTACTTTTACCTACTAATAATCCATACATCTCGCAACAAACTTATCCACCTCTTTCTTCAAATTCGGCCAATGATATAACTTCTTAACTGTTGTCAATGTCTTCTAATATCACTGATGACCTGAACATGACTTGACATGAAACTCCCTCAAGATTAGATTCTTGAGCTTATTGCTATCCAACACATAAATCACGTTCCTAAATCTCACCAAGCCATCTACTATGAGGTGATACTCCTCATCCCTATCACCTTCACCCTGTTGTTGTAGCTTGTGCCTTAGCTACTAAATACCTGTCATCATGTTATCCTGCCTGCAAGTTCCACTCTTGTAAATCTATCCCATAAGAGCTCACAACTGAAATATGATTTACTTGTACTTTTCTACTGAGAGCGTATGCAACTCTGTTCTCCTTGTCCTTGATATATCTGATCTCCAATTGAAACCCACTAAGGGTATCCAACCATATAGCTTGCCTGACATCCATCTTAGGTTGGTCAAACAAGTACCTCAATCCGTTGTGATCACTCATCAGAATAAACCTCTTATCAAGAAGATAATGTCTCCACATCTTCAAGGCATGAGTGATAATTGCCAACTCAAGATCATAAGCCACATAGTTATACTCGTGCTCATTCAACTTTCTCGACTCATGCAATACCACATATCTTTCTTGCATCAGGACTCTACCAAGTCCTCCCTTACAAGCATTTTGTGGAGCGATAAAAAGGTGTCTTTTGAACTCTTAATTACCTTCACATTAATTATCAACCCAGGGACGACTTTTTATTTCAAGAGTGTACTCAGTCTGAGGCGGCTATTTACTCAAGAGTAATGTTTTGTAGTATAGTGCTGAAAACCCAAAAGTAAATAAAAGCTGGAAATAAAAACTAAATCATTCATTTAAACAACCATCAATCGAGGATACAGTAGCAATAACTCAATCCTCTAGAAATTGATGCAAAAGGAATTAGAGCATGGTCCATGGATCTGGGAGCGTGGTAGCGTCTGCTGAGGCTCACGACAGCCTTAGACCTTCTCTCACACCAAAGCAGCAAATGCAAGTAAATGGACGGCAGAAAGTAAAATAGAACAGCAAATAGGAAATGGAACAACAAGTCTAAAATGAAACGGCCGTAAATGGAATAGCAGGCTGGAATTAAAGGAACTGAATAGCAAAACTAATTAATGGAAACAAACAACAACAAAGCCAAATCAAATAAATCAGACAGCAAACGGAAATAGAATGACAACTAATTAGAAATGAAATATGGAACAGCCTACGGTGCTAAAATAAATAATACACACATCATACAGGGATATTAAGAAACGGTAATCTGAGTCTGATACGCAAGTATTAAGCCTGGTTAGAAAGGGTAACGATTACAATTCATAATGGAACCACAATGTCAATTGAACAGCAATCGTATGAAGTATAACCCATAGACAAATACAGTAATACCAGCTTAAGAAGGTTACAGCTTGATTACTCCGCAATTAAACAGCAATAGCATTCTGTAGAGAACATCAATGTTACATTAACGACTTTAAAGGAATAGCAATACGTTATAAGATCAGAATGCACATTACGACTTTCTTGTTGCAGAGAACGATATATGAAATATAACAGAACTGCAATATAAGATAATAAAACACACCAGATTACCAATTCAAGCTGATAATACAAACCACGCATAAACCAAAAAGATAATATACAGCAGCAGTAGCATACTCCACCAGAGGCTGGGCCCTTAGCCGCCAGCGGACGCTGCTGGATTACTTCAGAAGGAAAAGAATGAACAGCAACTCCCAAATCATGTATTAATCAACAAATTGTGGAATCATTACAACAACAAATGCTGGAGAATTACAGCATGCAACAATCCCTATCCTATCATGAATAATCCACCATCGTTGTCCATCATTTCTCATTCCCCAAAAATCATCCTGAAGTCATCCCCATCTCTGATCTCTGTTTTCATTTAAATAGAGAGATCAGAGAGAAAAGATAAGTACAACATGATTTCTTTTACAAAATTGGATTGATTCTAACCAATTGATCAACAAGAAAATATATTTCCTTTCATCTCTCAACAAAAGCAAGACGAATTTGGCTTTGCAGCTGAGATTTGGAGGACGACAGCAAATCTGAGAAAATCGTGCTCAAAGAACCTTGCATTTCTCTCAGTACAAGCCGAATTTGGGCAAACCGTTCTTCACTAAAGTTAATTGGGCCCGTTCTGGACAAAACCCATGTTCCGGATTTTCCAGATTCTGCTCCATTTGCTCAGAATCTCAACCGCAAAAACGTCACTTCTTATTCCAGCGAATTTCTGAGTTGCCACTTTTAATGATCAAATCTTCAATCTGGAGATTATCTTGGAGGCTAAAAATAGTGAATGATGTTCCAACCAATTTATTAAACTTTCATTGATAAAATCATGCATTATCATCAATTTATTAGAAATAAAGGAGAATAAATAATATTCATTCATAATTTAAATAATAAATTATAATAAATGACGTGATGAAGAATGGTAGAAATGGGTGGAATAAACGTTCACAAGTGACAATAGTAATGGCATATTAACGACCCAACACATTTTTAGATACCACAAATTCTTTATCATGATCTGCAATCTTCAAAACCGAAGCATTTGTAAGCAAATGCTTCAACTGATCAAAACTTGTTTCACACTCCTCAGTCCATTCAAACTTCTTTCCTTTTCTCTGCAAAGATGTATTAGGATAGGAAATCTGTGAGAAGTTCTTGATGAACCTCCTGTATTAATTTGCTAGTCCCATGAATGATATGACCTCGTCCACATTACTAGGAGTTGGCCATTCCATGATAGTTTTAATATTTTTCGTGTCCATTGCTATACCTTCTTTGGAAACAACATTCCCTAAGTAATGAACTTCAGTCTGAAAGAAACCACACTTGTTGAGCTTGGCATATAATTGATGTTCTCTCAACAATCTTAATATTGCTTCTAGGTGCTATGCATGCTCTTCCTCATTCTTATAATATATCAATATATCATCAATGAATATTATCACAAACTTGTCGAGATAAGGGCACAACACACTATTCATTGAACACATGAAAGTAGTTGAAGCATTAGTAAGACCAAAAGGAACCACCACAAACTCATAATGCCCATACCTGGTACAGAATGCAGTCTTGTAGATATCTTATTCTTTAATTCACGCCTAATGATATCCTGATCTCAAGTCAATCTTCGAAAACATTGTTGCTCCCTTCAACCGATCAAACAAATCATTAATCTGCGGTAATGGATACATGTTCCTTATAGTCACCTTTTTCAACTCCTTATATTAAAAACACAACCTGAGAGCACCATCCTTCTTCTTCACAAACGACATTGGTGCACCCTAAGGTGAAACACTTGGCCTTACGTATCCCTTATCAACCATTTCATTAAGCTGTAACTTCAATTCCACCAATTCTAGAGTGCTCATCCTATAAGGTGCCTCTGATGCGGTGTTGTTCCTAGTACCATATCAATAGAGAAATCCACTTCCCTATGAAATGATCTCTAAAATATCTATTGGAAACACATCTTGAAATTGCTGCAAAACATGATACCTCCTCAAGACTTCATCATCATCAACATCCTTCCCCTTGTCACTAGAGACATGTGCTACAAATAATACACGCCCTTTCCTACAATTGCTCTTAGCTTGCATAGTTGTAACCATTCTCATTGATGTAGGCTTATTCTTTCCCCACAAAATTATCTTCTCTCTGTCATCATCCAAGAACTCAATTGCCTTCTCATAACAATCTACCTTGGTCCTGTGAGTAAACAACCAATCCATACCCAAAAGCATGCTATATGAACCAAAAGGAAGCACATTTAGGTGTGTCGACGTAGGCATACCATTCAAATCAAATGCACAATCTCTCACCTAATGGTTAAATCTTTTCTTGGTCCATGTAGCCAACTACATCAACAAAGAATATGCATGCACTTCTTTATTCAAGCCACACTCATCCACCAAGTCAGGACTAACATAAATATAATTAGATCTAGGATCAATAAAAATGGAAACAACTAGATCACAGAGCTTACCTTCCATCTCAATAATGGATGCTTGATGATCCACCTGCTTGTTATCAAGTGTTGCATAGACCCGAGGAATATTATGACCAACTACTAAAATTCAGACTGCTTTATGCTAATTCAATTACTTTAGCCCAATTCAATTCTTCAATTAGCAACCTTTCATCAATAATTAATATTTACAACCACCAATAGCAATTGAAGATAGACTAGTAAATGCAATGACAAAGGAGACAATCAACATATCAATAAGAGACACCAGATTTTCAGTCAATGACTAGGGAAAAAGCCACTATGGGGAAAATCCTTTGAAATTTTTCTTCTATTAGATTGTCATAAAATGTTTATAGGAGAGTATAATGAGCCAATACAAAAAATCATCTAGCAAAATTAACCCAACATCATTCACAAATATGTTCCCAACATCAATCTAGATCAGATACAACTATTAGAAAATCATATATTACGGAGCAATGGAACACATAAAATATTGCAGAAATATAAACACAGAAAACGCATAAAACAAGAGAGACACAGATATACGTGGTTCACCCAGTTTGGGCTACGTCCACAGAGAAACAACCAGTCCTTCCTTTTATATTATCCAGCAAACTGAAGAGATACAACCTACAACAGATCTGTTGTAACACCCTCTTCGCTCTCAATCTCCTCTCTCTTTCTCACTCAGAATATAGATCTACGTAGACGCAATACAATTCCCTCATATATAGTGAGGGGTTGCCTTCTAGGGCAAAAAACCCTAAATTAAACATAACTTCTAACGTCAGATCTCTGCCTAATGAATGGCCCAGATTGACTAGAAATTACTATACTTTTACAAGGCAATTTTACATCTATTCTTAGCTTTGGGGGCGCTGCCCTCGAAACCCTTGCCAAGGGGGGGGGGCTCCCCGAAGGTCGCAACCGCCCCCCCTTAGACCACCCCTACAGCGAATATTTTTCGGGCAGTGTTGCTGCCCCATTTCAAACTGGGGTCCAATGTGGCGATACCTTTGAATACAGAAGATAATCAAGCTCCACACCCAACAATCTCCCACTTGGAGACTGAGTATATCAACTCCACTGCTACTTCATTTGCTGGACAATGACTCCTCTTTGGACCTGGCTGTTTCTCATCTTCTTCATCATACTTGAAGACCAATTGAAACTGAGCATATTCTCAGTTTCTCCCTAGTTACAACTTTTGTTAGCATATCTGCAGGATTTTGGATAGTGTGTATCTTTTCCAGCTTCAACTCTCCATCTTCCAACACTGATCGTATGAAATGGTACTTGAGCTGTATGTGTTTAGTCCTAGAATGAAATGTTGAGTTCTTTGCAAGATGAATGGCACTTTGTCTATCATTGTATAACATGCCCATATCATGCTCCTTACCTAATTCACCCATAAACCTTTGTAACCAAATCATTTATTTACTAGCCTCTGTAGCAGCAACATACTCTGCTTCTGTTGTTGAAAGTGCAACAACACTTTATATTTTTGAAACCCAACTAACAATTGTTCCACCTATAGTAAATACATATCCTGTAGTGCTTCTCCTATTATCTCTGTCACTTGCCATATCTGCATTAACATATCCCTGTAGAGAAATGTTTGAACCACCAAAGCATAATGCTTGATTTGTGATACCTTTCAAATATCTAAGAATCCATTTCACTGCCATCCAATGTTCATTTCCTGGATTGTTCATGTACCTGCTTACAACTCCCACTGCATGTGCACTATCAGGCCTTGTGCAGACCATTGCATACATTAAGCTTCCAACTGCTGATGCATATGGAACTTTAGACATATAATCCATGTCTTCTTGGGTCTTTGGGCACATTTCCTTACTAAGTTTAAAATGGCTAGCAAAAGGTGTGCTAACTGGTTTTGCATTGTGCATATTAAATATTTTCAACACCTTTTGTATGTACTCATTCTGAGACAATGTTAGTTTGCGATTTTTCCTGTCTCTAGTTATTCTCATACCAAGGATTTGTTTTCCTGCCCACCGGTAGGTACAGATATTTCTGATACAGATAATCTTCCATCTGCATCTTCCACAATGAGAAATTTTGGCCATTAAATTTCTCGACCCTAAACTTACCATCTTCCGCCATTAGTCCCACTCGAACTAGGAATCCTTCTCTCCTGCGAGTTTGTCAGCGAAAAAATACCTTCGGCTCTGATACCAGTTTTTAGAAAATTATATATTACGGAGCAATGAAACACATAAAATATTGCAGAAATATAAACACAGAAAACACATAAAACAAGAGAGACACAGATATACGTGGTTCACCCAGTTTGGGGTACGTCCATGAAGAAACAACCAGTCCTTCCTTTTATATTATCCAGCAAACTGAAGAGATACTACCTACAACAGATCTGTTGTAACATCGTCTTCACTCTTAATCTCCTCTCTCTTTCTCACTCAGAATATAGATCTACGTAGACGCAATACAATTCCCTCATATATAGTTAGGGGTTGCCTTCTAGGGCAAAAAACCCTAAATTAAACATAACTTCTACCATCAAATCTCTGCCTAATGAACGGCCCAGATTGACTAGAAATTACTATATTTTTACAAGGCAATTTTACATCTATTCTTAGCTTCAGGGGCATTGCCCCCGAAACCCCCCGCCAGGGGGGGGGCTCCCCAAAGGTTGCAGCCGCCCCCCCTGGACCCCCCTACAACGAATATTTTTCGAGTGGCGTTGCCACCCCATTTCGAACTGGGGTCCAATGTGGTGATACCTTTGAATACAGAAGATAATCAAGCTCCACACCCAACAACAACTTCTCCTGTCTCCATTCAACTACAATCAACTTCGGTCAAATGTCAAATTATAACCCTAGAGCCCAACCACATGGAGGGAGAGTTATGCATGTGGTTGAAAGCCTCCAACCGCACAGATGAGCCTATGTCCCTATGGTTATAGCCTAAAATTGCTTGCATCAAGCCTGTGGTTGGAAACCAAAACCCTAACACACATGCGAACTTTGGGCCCTAAAATCTCGGACCTGCAGGAACCAATATCCTCAACCCGGCCTCGGACCTATGTGAACCAATCAATGAAAAAGTGAAGAGGAAGATGCTTGGTGATGATCAAATGACCTTGAGGTCACTTGTATTTATAGGCTTCCAAGGGTTTCCAATTTCTCGTTAGGGTCGACCTGTCCTTTTGTGCACATGTGGGATTTTCTTCTAAAATACACTTTCCCTTGTCCAAATTGATCCCTTCAACAGTCAAAATTGGTCCTCTCGAAGAGAGGTATCTAGCTACATGGTTGGAATTTATCATTGAGCTGCCAAATTAACACTCCCTCTCAGCTAGGGAGAAATTCCAACTGCATCAGGTGATGTATCCTATCATCATATCATGTTCCATCTCTGCTCAACTCTATCTACTGAAACATTCTTGAATCTAAAGAATAAGAATCACTAGGGAGAATTAGCTACCACCCTCTCAAGACAATGAGGAATGTCCTATGGGACACTCCCACCGCATGTCATATTATAGGGAAGAAAACATCTTCCACCCTATGTTGAGCAATAGGAGTCATAACATAAGGGAGCTAACATCTTCCACCCTATGCTAAGCAATAGGAGTCATAACATAGGGGAGTTAACATCTTCCTTCCTATTTCGATCAATACAATATCTCCTCCATCCTATTGCTCCCTGATCTTCCCAACAATGACCCTCAAGAGTCATGTGGTAGAACACCTGCATCATAATCAGTTTGGCTCATACACCTCCAATCTCAACCTCAACCCATTGGTCAGATGGGGAGCAGTAATCCCAATAAGCCTAGCTTGTGGGTATGATTCCAACTGGGGTATACTCTACATAAACCAAGATAGGTGAGAAATGTCTTCGACCCTATGGGTAACATACAGGGGTGATAGCCTATTATCCATAGATCCCTCAACCACAGGAGCCCTCCATCTCAATTCCTCACCCTGGGAACTCAAATAGGGGGAAAGAGTCGACTAAGTGTTCTCGATCAATGATGCCCCTTACCAGGAGGGGTCACATCCATCAGTGCAAGCTACTCTCTAAAGACCAAGAACTTCCCTTTTGAAAAAACCTTGGTGAGAATATCTACAATCTGATCATTTTTCGATATATGATGGAGTCTAATGGCTCCTCTCTACACCATGTCTCAAATGTAATGATATTCGATCTCTATGTGTTTGGAATTGTCATGAAATACAAGATTCTCTACCAAATAGATCCCACTCTTGTTATCACAATATATCATTGTAGTGTCTATGACTTTCTCAAATAGCTCTCCAAAGAGCTTCCTCAACCAAACTGCTTCACATCTAGCCATGCTAGTGGCAATGTACTTTGTCTCGGCAGTATTCAATGCTACGAACTTTTGTTTCATGCTCATCCAGAATATCATGGTAGATCCAAGGCTAAAACAACATCTAGACGTACTCCTCCTGTCAATAATGTTTCTTGCCCAATCAACATCAATATATCTATGAAGTCTAACATCTCCAACAGAATATCTCAAACCAAGGGTGATCGTCCCATGCAAATATCTCAAAATGTGTTTGGCAACAATCCAATGTGCATGGAGAGGCTCGGTCATGAATTGACTCATTGTGTTCACTTCTTAGCATATGTCCGGATGGGTGTTCACTAAGAACATCAGAGCCCCAATCAACTGTCTATACTCAGATGGATTCACCAAATTGGGTCCTACATCTTTTCCACATAACTTCTTGAATTCATTTCCATCGATGTGGGTAGGGACTTGCATTTTGTCATTCAAAATATCTCCAACAACTTCACAACATATTTTCCTTGTGAAAGGAAAATCTCACTGGGCCTTTGCCACACCTCAGATCCTATAAAGTAGTGCATGAGTCCAAGGTCCTTCATCTCAAATTTAGAGGCTAAATCCCTCTTACACTCAATCATTAGGGGCTCACTACCTGTCAAGAATAGATCATCAACATATAAAACCAAAATTAATGGCATACCTTGGACTACCTTGAAGTAGATGTTGGGATTGACATTGCTTCTTGTGAATCCCAACTTTACCAAATAACTATCTATGTTGGCATACCATGCTCTTGGGGCTTGCTTTAAACCATACAATGCCTTCTTCAACCTGCAACATCTGTCTTTTGATCCTCTACTTCAAATCCATGTGGCTACTCAATGTACACTTCTTGTAACATGCTATGGAGGAATGTTGTCTTAGCTTCCATTTAATGAAGGGTCCATCCTTGACTTTCGTTAAGAGAAATTATTAAACGAATGGTTGTATATTGATCCATAGGTGCAAATATATGGTCATAATATTCTCCCCCTTTCTGGGAGAATCCTCAAACCACAAACCTTGCCTTGTATTTCTCTATGCTTCCATTGACTCCATGTTTGATCTTAAATAACCATTTTGAAGTCACCACAGATTTCCCCTTTGGTCCTAGCACAACATACCATACATAATTCTTCATAATTGATTCATATTCATTGGTCATAACACCCTTCCAAACTTGTTCTTTCACAACTTATTCAAAGGTGGGAGGTTTGGCTTGAATCATAGTGCTCATCGCTGCAACATATCCTTAGTACTTGCATGGATTCTTGCTTTCTCTATATGATCTTCGAACAAGGATGCGACTCTCGTCATCCTGTAATGTGTCACAAAGCCAAAGTGGCTTCTTCTTGGCAGGAGGATCACATGGAGGAGGACTTAAGGGGTCCATGGGCTCCATGGGATCATTAACAATGTCTCTCTTGGATTCAAGCACAAAAGGACCATCTAAAATATCCATATCATCATTCTTCTTCTCTAGAGGAGGATGTGGAGGAAGGTCCCTTGCTTTCTCAAGGGAAGCATCTTCATCAAACGTTACATCCTTGTTAATTTCAACCTTCCTTCAACCAGGATTATATATTCTAAATGCTATAGAATTCTCACAATATCCAACAAACATACAGTTTCTTCCCGTGGCTTCCAACTTGTTTCTTTTGTCCTTCAGCACATGGAAATATACAGGGTACAAAAAGATACAAAGATGCCCAACATCAAGCTTGACACTTGTGAACACTCCTTCTGGGTTCTTGTTGTCCAATTCTTGATGAGGCACCTTGTTTTGAAAATACATAGAAACATTCATTGCTTCTCCCCAAAGGAACTTGAACAAATTTTGATCATGGAGCATGGCACGAGCAACTTCTACAATGGACTTGTTTTTTCTTTCAGCTATTCCATTTTATTCGATATGATAGGGAACGGTCATCTCTTTCTTGATACCTTCCTTCTTGCAAAAATCGATGAACTCATTTGAAATTTAATCTCCACCATTGTCAAACCTGAAGATTTTAATTTTCTTCCCTATTTGATTTTCGACCAAAGCTTTGAACTTCTTGAACATTTTTAAGGCTTCATCCTCCTACTTTAAATAATATATTCGCGTCTTTCTTGAGAAGTCATCAATGAAGGTTATGTAGTAGAGATGGCCACCAATAGAATATACAAGAATTGGACCACATATGTTAGAAAGAATGAGTTGGAGGATGTCTTTCATCTTGTTCTCGCTAGAGGGGAATGGTCCCCTCGTCTTCTTTCCACTGGCACATCCAGGAAATGCTCCATTACATGGGCTTGAACATAAGGAATTCTAGAGACAAATTTCTTCAATTTCAGAAGAGCGTCATAATGTAGATGGTCCAACCTTTGGTACCATAGCTTTCTTAGATGATTAGTATCATGGACCAATGCTAGAAGAGGTCTACCAATGACTCTATAGGATCCTTCAAATCTCAATCCCAATGTGAATGCATCTCTCATAGGGGATCCAACAGGCCAAGTATGAACCTTTCCCTTCATGAAGGAAACCTTCATCCCTTTGTCTTCTAGAGCAGATATTGATACCAAATTCTTATTCAATACCGACACATACATCACATCATGGAGCAAAACATATTCCTCAGAATCCAAATGTAATTTGACGGACCCAAAGCCTTTAACGGGATGAGTGAATAATTTTCAAATTTGACTCCCTCTCTACCAAATTAGAGAGAACTTCCTTATGCCCAGAGAAATGATGAGTGGCCCCATTATCAACCAACCAACTATCCCACAAATCTGGAGGACAAGAACTAGTGAGATTAGAAATAAGAATATATTCAGTTTGATTGGAAACATTACTTTCTGTTATGCTCTTAACCTGCAAAATGATACCCAAATACAGAATATGCGAAGAAAAGATACCCAGAACACAGAATAGCAATGATTTTATTATTCAGAGAGTAATGTTCACTTGCCTCTTCGAGGGGGCAACCTCCAATAGAGCAGAGCTCGATTACAAAATAAGACACGATGCTCCTCGCAGGGAGTCTCTATCCTTTATATATGACTCATACATGCAATACCACGAATCAATACCGTGGGTTTTATTAATACCATCTATCTAATACTACGGCCCATTTGCAACTAACTGTGGTCCTGTCATTAATTGCGGGTTAACCACTTACAAATATTAATATGGGCTTTATTGACTCTTGACTATGACGTGATCCCATTACATAAATAAGGGGGTTAGGGTGGGACCCTAACATGCCCTCCCCCTTAAGACTAGCCTTGTCCTCAAGGCTGAAGCTGCGGAAACTGCTGAAGAATAGTGGCTGGTTCCCAAGTTGCATCTTCCGGAGAGGTGTCTTTCCATTTGACGAGGACTTCCTTAATCATGCGACCGCGCAGATGCTTGTCTCGTGTGTCTAGGACCTGTTCGGGTTGAAGCCAGATTGACCCTTCTTCGTCCAATTCAAGTAGACTGGTTTGAATTCTGCAATTGTTCCCAATCACTTTCTTGAGGCACGAGACATGGAAAACTGGATGGATTTTTGCAGTAGGTGGCAAAGCCAACTTGTAAGCCACTTCTCCAATGCGCTGAAGTACTTGGTATGGTCCGTAGAATTTTGGAGATAGTTTCTGACAACCCTTGT
>Ga0181465_100155_pt1 | contig 21730 bp, 21 predicted proteins | sample InSIn3gowninarea_FD_119076 | JGI IMG/M metagenome (GOLD analysis project Ga0181465, IMG submission 119076) | Clean room microbial communities from NASA Spacecraft Assembly Facility at Jet Propulsion Laboratory, Pasadena, California, USA -... ... | reverse complement strand
AACGATGCAGCTACCATGTCTTATGGAAGACGAACCAATGCCCTTCGAAACCGCGCTTTTCCTCTCCAGCTGTTCTCATCAGCACGGCAACTTTCCGATCAGAGACATCTTTACACTGTATCTTTGCGATTGAGTGTAAACAAGTCAGAAGATGCTGTACAATATCCTGCGTAATTTCCAGCACTGTGAACCAATTGATGGCTAGTTGGTTTGCGTATAAGCTGATTAAAGGCGATAGCGCTCACGTGATGCGATGTTTAGCCCCCAATGGCGCCCGCAGCCTTTCGGGAAACTGTCACCTGCACGTTGGCTGATCCGGAAATTGTGCTGTTTGACTTTGTGACTGCCACATCTAACTGGCTGTCCCATCTGAACGAGTATAATCTGTGCTCAACTGGTCTTTGAGATCCTTTTTGGTCGTCCCCGATCATGTCGCCATCCCCTCAGGAGCTAGCTTCAAGGCTGAATCAATCTGGTAAACAACGACAGAAGCGATGGGTCACTAGGACTAGAACAGGGTGCATCACTTGCAGGTATAGAAGTTCTTATCATTCTCATGGGTGGGTGAACTTGCTGACTCGAAAGAATCCGGCATATTAAATGCGACGAAACCAAGCCGAGGTGGGTAGAATCCTTTCATTGATTGAATAGTACTCATTGGCAGATGGATAATATAGTTGCCAGAGATGCACATCCACTGGTCGGAAATGCGATGGGTATCAAGACCCCCGCGCTAAACAGATTACCCGCCGCAAAAGCAAGAGGGCCCAGCCAGATGGTCTGCTGCAGATGCCCTCTGCGTGGAGCTTTATTGGCGGTAAGCCAATGAATCATGAACATTTTCACTACTTTGTAGTTGTTACTGCTCCCACCTTGACTGGCTACTTCAACTCGGGATTTTGGTCCTACACGTTGCCCCAGGTTTCATACTCCTATCCGGCTCTCTGGCATGCTATTACCGCGCTGGCTTCTTTGCATAGAGACTTCTTGGAAGATGTGGCGCCACTTGCTATTACACAGGATTGTAGTACGGTCAGGGTTCGTTTTGCTTTACAGCAACATACCAGGTCTATACAATCCTTGAGGGAGTTGATGTCCAAGCCGTGCTTGACGGTTCATGACAAGATGGCTGTTCTAGCGACCTGTATTATATTTATCTGCCTATTAAGTCTGCAGGGGTTTCACTCTCAGGCCATGGCACATGTGGCCAGTGCTATGGTCCTATGTCAGCAGTGGAATAGAGAGTTCCAGACCCATTCCCATGCATCTGAGACTATAGCTTCCGTCATACTTCTTCTAGCCCAACTTGACAGCCAGGTCCGCCATATCTTTGCAATTCAAGGGTTAACTGTCCCATGGACTACTGAGTTTAAGTTACCTGCCACTGAAGGGTGTTTTACGTCCCTTGATGAAGCACACGTCTCTCTGGAGGTCAATGTCAACAACCGCGCATTGAAGCTTTTAACAAGCGGCATTGATATCTCTGCACCTGAAGCGCTTGCCAAGAAGGAATATTGTCTTCATGAACTTTATCGTTGGAACTCGAAAGTGGAAACATATATCTCCGTTTCACAGCATGAAACGGACAACACAGCCGTGAATGCTCTCTACCTGCGCCGCTTGTACGCCAAAGTAATGCTGTCCTTGGACCCATCCAAAGGCGAGCTAGCACATGACGACTTTATCGATGTCTACGCGCAGATGCTTGACCTGGCAAGCAGAATCCTCGAGAGCCTGAACAGCCCTGTCACGGAGGAATTCGATCCCGGTTCGAGAAACGCGAAACAACGGCACTTCAGTGTAGAAAGTACAGTGACAGAGACCCTGTTTCTGATCGGGGTGCGTTGCCGTGAACCGACGATACGAGGACGGGCGCTGGAGCTGATGAGGCTCTACCCACGCCGCGAAGGCATGTGCGGGACGATGTTAGCTCTGAAACTCGGAGAGACGCTTGCCGAAATTGAAGGGACAGCATGTCAAAACGCCCCACCGGGTTTGTGCAGCGATGGACCATGGGTATGTGCTGATCATCGGGTGACAAAGATACAGTGTAAAGATGTCTCTGATCGGAAAGTTGCCGTGCTGATGAGAACAGCTGGAGAGGAAAAGCGCGGTTTCGAAGGGCATTGGTTCGTCTTCCATAAGACATGGTAGCTGCATCGTTCGTTCCCATTACTTACTAGGTAGAGAGCGGCATCATTTCTACTTACAAGGATATAGAAGGATTGCTCTGAAGTATACCTGTTTCAGGATAAGCGTCAATTGATATTTAGGAATCCATGATTAATTAGCAATCCAGTCAGTTATCAGGTGTTGATAACTATCTATTGATGCTATCGGCACTATCGGCATTCGGCCCGACCGAGGCTTGATTATCTGGCCAGCTTATCAGGGTTTATCGGGTTTATCGCCTTCGCTTTCCGCTCGTTTCCCCGCAATTCCCCGCTCGCGATGAGGCACGTATAAAGTCAATCAACAGCCCCCAGACAAGGTGCTTAACGGCAATCCACTTAGGGAGGAGAAATATATACATACAGAAACCGTTTACAATGGCTCAGAAGACACACAACTACCCCCTCCAATCCACCGAGGTGATCAACGAAATAGGCAAAGTCATCGACGATGCCAGCGAGGAGCTACGCAGGCTGAATCTCGAGGTCATTATTCCACCTTCCGATCTACTTCGAACAACATTGACGGTTACAAAACGACTAGATATTCAATAACCCCGAGATCGCATTCCAAGAAGTCAAAGCAAGCAAGTTACTCTCCGATTGGCTCGAAAACCGCGGCTGGACCGTTCAACGTGGCGTCTACGGGGTCCAAACCGCGTTTGAAGCACGATTCTCCGTCAAAGAAGGCGGTCGAACCGTATGCTTTAATGCAGAATATGGTATGCTCTTACACAAATTAGCCCAGAGGAAACAACGACAAAACAGACTGACCGTCCACCCCACCTCCAATAGACGCTCTCCCTAACATCGGCCACGCTTGCGGCCACAACCTAATCGCAACCTCCGCCGTCGCCTCCGCCGTCGCCATCGAACACATGCTCAAAGCACACAACCTCCCCGGCACCGTCGTCGTAATGGGAACCCCTGCAGAAGAATCCCAAGGCGGAAAATGGCTGATGGCACAAAACGGTGCGTGGAAGGGCTTCGACTCCTGCGTCATGACGCACGGCATGCCGGATCACAGCACTCCAGTTTGCTGCACCAAGGCATCGTGGAAACTGCGCGCCAAGTTCTATGGCAAAACTGCGCATGCGGCAGCGGGACCATGGACGGGGAGGAATGCATGCGATGCGATTGTGCAGGCATATAATGGGATTGCGCTGCTGAGGCAGCATATCCAGAAGAGTGAGAGTATTCAGGGGTGTATTCTGGAGGCGGGCAAGGCGGCGAATTTAATCCCCGACTATTCGGAGGGTGTGTTTAGTGTTCGGGCCAAGACGGTTAAGGAGGTTGAAGCGTTGAGGGAGAGGGTCGAGGGGGTGTTCAATGGGGCAGCGGCAGCGACGGGGTGTAGGGTTGAGATGAACTGGTGAGTTATCATTCTCCTTCCATTGATTTTATATGGCTTGTTTTTGTTGAAACTGGTGATCGTGATGCTAATTGTTGCAGGTTTGCACTCTATGAGGACGTCGTGACAAACGATACTCTTGCGGAGCAATACAGACAATACATGTTGCAGCACCTGGGCTTGCAACCAGAGCAGATGGTACCTTTGAAGGAAGCCAGAACTGTGCACGACTCGGCAGGAAGCTCGTACGTTTTTCTTCCCTTCTCTCTACATATTCAGCCGAGGCTAACTACACTACAGCGACTTCGGAAGCTGCTCGTACATCTGCCCCGGCATCCAGGCCATGTTCGACATCAAGGCACCCGATATTCCACACTCCGTTGGTTTCCTTGAGTCCGCAAAAGGCGATGTGGCGCATACGGAGGCGCTTCGTGCTGGAAAGGCCAATGCGCTCATTACTCTGGATGTTTTGACGAATGATGATTTCGCTCAGAAGATGAAAGATGAATTTAGGGCGGCGATGAAGGAAGCAGGGCGGTTGTCTGAGTGATTAGGCTATAGTGGAAGGACAGTGGTCTTTAACGAATAGCTGGGATACCATTACGCGTCACATACCATGTAAGAAGCTACCCGATTTGGAGTGCAGAATATAGCAAATACCCCACACCGCAATTGAATCGAGGTCCAGGAGAATACGAATTATTTGAGAAAAATTTGTTTCTGTTTAAGCCGAGCAGTCATTACTTTCCGATCACCCGAATTTGCGTAGAAAGGACTGTATCGGTTTAATTGCAACCGACGTTAATAGCTGTTGCTAGTTTACCTGTAATGCTTGGTGATTTTGCTTTTGCGGATGATTGGTGAGGAAGTAAGTGTCGACTGAGTAGACTTAATCGTAGCTTTCAGGCGTTTTCTACCTTCTGTCTGCCTTTGTTTGTAGACCTAGTTACCAGATTTTACAGTCTTCGAATACCATCCTCTACAACATCAATTGTAGACACTTTTTGCATCAGGCACTTGTTCACCGTTAATAACCGGAAAGAATGCTGCGGTGGAATGGATCGCCAAGCAAGCCTTAAATTTGTCAGCAAAGCTTGTATTGTCACATGACTTTCAGCCAGCATTGTGAGGTAATAATTATAAAATGACTTTGGAAACGTTGTAGTCCTTGGGTGATATCAAGTCGTGCTACAGCTTGCTCTATTGGAGAAATAGAGCCACACTTTCCCGTGAGGTGACGGGAGCAGCCTTTATATGATAACACTACCCGAGAGGGAAGACAGAGGATGAACAGAGGATTCATTGCCCAAAGCCGCAACAACCCAAAATTCTTGTAAAACGTTTCTGGGGTATGGGCAAGTCATGGCTCGAAATAGCCAGAAATATGTATACCGAAAACAGAAGCGTTCAAAGACTCTTTTAGCTGCATATTTGTAAACTGTGTCGAGGGATGCTTTGACTGTGTCACCAAGGCAGGTATTTATTTCTTATACATTATCTGCGAAGATACTATGCACATCGTTATCTAGCCAATCGCTCTTATGTATCTTTGGGGAATGTACAGCCTTTGGTATTGGGCTATCTCTTTGGGCGCGCCGAAGTCCACCTCGGGCCACAGCGCTGTTATATTATACACCAGCCTGTCAGCTGTCGTTGAGGACATGAAAATCAGAACTGTTCCTGATAGTCCTGCTGATATTGGGAACAAGCTCTTTGTATTTACTTGGTTATGTAAGATTGCTATATCTTATGTACAGGCAAGACTTAACATCTGACAGACTCGCACTTCCACTGTACGGCCAAAGAAGCACATATCTACTTGTGGTCTGCGTAAGATGTCTTCGGAGGTGGTTGATCGGCAGCCCCTCGACAAACGCCATTGTGTAAATCTGGGTCAAATATAATCATGAGATCACTTGGACAAAGGGATCTCTTAAGAACAAAGACAAAGTGCGTAGGCTCCCACATACCAGTCTGATCGACACTGTATAGGTGAAGATCTTATCTGGCTCCTGCAATGGCAACGCCTAGTGTATCTATCGGCAGTCATATGTTACAAGGCTTACACGCCAAAGTAAGAAACTGAGGCATTCGCGTCGTCTGTGGGTGATTGGTAATCAGCCCACCCTCGCCCTACATGCTACGACCCTAGGCTGATCACTTGGGTAGAAGGAAAAGCCTCTCCACTCCCCATAACCTACTACCTGAGTCCTCAAACTCTGAGAGACCCATTCTGACCGTCTGCTTACACGTATCCACCCACCAATATATCTTCCATTATCCACAATGCATACGACCGAGAAGATACCCAGCTTCCTATCTCGCCGGAAACCCAGCAATGATTCAGAACACGTACCCCCACCACCCGATGGAGGAGTCCAAGCCTGGACCCAAGTCGTGTGCATGCACTTCGTATTCTTCAACACCTGGGGGATCACCACTAGCTTCTCCGTCTTTGAGCAATTATACACCAAAACCCTACCACAGTCAGCATCCTCTATCTCCTGGATCGGCAGCGTCCAGGTATCTCTCCTGTTCTTCCTGAGCGCCCTTGCCGGACGCGCAACAGACGCCGGCTTCTTCAGAGTCATGTACCCACTCGGGGTCCTCCTCCAGCTCGTGGGAATCTTCATGCTCTCTCTGTGCAAGACCTACTGGCAAATCTTCCTCGCTCAGGCGGTATGCATGGGTCTCGGCAATGGACTTACCTTCAGCCCCGGACTTTCAGTCATGTCCGCCTACTTCATGAAAAACCGAGCCTTTGCAGTGGGCTTGGCTGCGTCTGGTGCAGCAACAGGGGGTTTGATATACCCCGTACTCATCAACCAATTGCTCTATAATCACCAGATAGGCTTCGCATGGACAATACGCGCAGCAGGACTTCTCATGCTAATTACCCATATCTTTGGCCTGGTTTTCTTCAGACCCCGTCTTCCACCCCGGACCACCGGCCCTCTCATCGAACTCGGCGCATTTACCGAGCCGCCTTTCGTCTTCTTCACCTTATGCTACTTCTTCACCTTCTGGGGCCTGTACTTCGCCTGGTTCTATCTTGGCACCTTTGCCCGAGACCGTCTCGGCATCGCGGATACACAGAACCTGCTCCTTGTGTTGAATGGAGTCGGCATCGTCGGACGTATCGGGCCGAGTATAATTGGTGATCGATGGACGGGGCGATTAAACATCTTGATCCCCATCACTCTTTCATGTGCGATTCTGATGTTTTGCTGGATAGCCGTCAGTACTGTTGCAGGGCTGTATGCGTTTGTTGTTGTGTATGGGCTCGTGGGTGGCGCCGCGCAATCGGTGATCCCTGCGACGGCGACGACCATGACGCCGGATATCAATCGGACGGGTACAAGGCTGGGAATGATCATGAGTATTGTGGGATTTGCTACGCTGACTGGACCGGCTATTGAAGGGGCGTTGATCGCTACTGACGGGGGGAGGTATGTGGCGGCTCAGATTTTTGCGGGTGTGAGTATTCTGCTGGGCGTGTGTGCGGTTGCGGCGGCGCGGGTGGCTAAGGCTGGGTGGGGGTTGGATGTGAAGGTGTGAGAATTGCTGTAAGTGGGCGGTTGGATTGGTTTGGAACTGGATGCCTTGCATTTTTAGTTCTGGCTGGGGGGCTGGCTGAGAATGTGGAATTCTTTCTTTCGTCATTGTCGGATCAACGGTACCTGTTGATAAGCAAATCCCGACATTATCTGAAAGGGTGGAAGAGTGAATGCGGCTATACATGGAAGTAAATAAAAACAGATCAATTTGGTAGTGAAATAAATATCGTGGTATCATAAAGTTGAGCGCCAGAACTTTGCTGCAAGGAGAGAACCTCAATTCCCAATGAGTTGTGAGAGCTTTGCCTTCCAGTCCTGAACAAGCGCCTGAGCCTCCGTCGTCTCATGTCTCGAAGTTTGTAGTTCCGCATTTAAAGCTTCGTTTCTGGCCCGTAGCTCCTGGATCTCCTTTTTGGCATTCTCCAGTTGAGTAGCCGTGGCTCGCAGTGTTTCCATCTCTTGTTCTGAAGAACGTCGATAGTCCAATTCTCTGCGTAGAGCGATGATACTGAGATCGCGAATTCTAATAGTTTGATTATATTTTGTATTCTCGCTGCGTAGCTCCTCAACTTCCCTCCTGAGGGATTCATTCGACTCGAGCTCTCGGTATAGAACCGACAGGGCTGTATCTACTTCCGTTGGCAGGTTTGTATACCGAGACTTGCGCTGACGTCGCCGTCGTTGGGGTGTTCCGATATCGTCTGTGGCTTCATCATCATTACCAAGGAGATTATATAGCGGTTTGGGGACAGTAGAGTCGCCAGCCGATATATCCTGTCTATCACCCGTTCGAGCTTGCTGTACTGCAGAGACACCTGAGGGTCTGCCCGAGGTGCTAATATGAGAGAGTGTAATTGACGAAGGATTTGTGCCTGAATCAAGCACTGACATAGCCGGAGCTGCAGCAGATGCGGAATCTTCCTGTTCTGCCGGCGGTGGTGAACCCGGTGGTGTCAATGGAGGAGGAGTGGTATGCCAACCGCGCCGGACGCATATGGGACAAAAGAGTGAATCTCGGGAATCGCGCAGAAAACCTGCTGGAATACAATCGGCATGGAAGGCGAGTCGACAGGTTGAACATGGCTCGAGCCTTCCCCCAGCCGCTTGACAAATACGGCAGTAACCTTCGTGTGCCGATCCATTTTCTGCGCGATATGAGTGAGCACCAAGGGCGACTTAAGGAGACCGTAGACGGAAAGGAATGCACTTACGCCTCCATTCTTTGTATTCATGTATCTGGGTTCCAAGGGATTGCTTTTCAACCGCAGCAAGGGTGTCAGACCATGACGCGATTCGGGGCAAGAACAGTTCGTCAGGCTGGTTGAGACTTCCCTGTGTCACGCGTTGACGGCCAGTCCTTGTCGGATTGGTCCTTGGGGACTTCACTGGGGATGAGCGAACGGAATGTCTTTCGCCTTGTGCAGCACGCGCAAGACGTCCTGTGCGTGTTTTTCTGACGGCCATGAGTTTAGTTAGAGATGTGATCAATGTCCTTAAACCAGATTCCTATGGGTAGTCTTGGTGAATGGGCGGTTGGAATTGTGCGGAGGCTTGCTGAGTCAGGTTGAAGGAGCTGATGACAAAATTAACTCCTTTTTGAATAGACATGCTTAGATAGGTTTATCATGAAGGAATAATAAGGCCTTGGGGCCTTGTGAGCTAATGCGCCTAATGAGCGTACTATCCAAGAGCCTAATTTATACATGAGAGTATGTCTGGGTTTAAGATGCGTCGATGTACTGTCCCTTCCAACAGTTGCAGTCTTCCTGCTCAGTGATTACATTATTTACGTAATCAAGAATCTGGTACGGTTGTTTCCTATTGTTGAAGCTTGCGAGACAACTGTCTAAGTGACCATACTATAGTCAAAATATGTCTAAACCACAGAAAGTACACCCATTTTCATCTTCTTTCTCCAAAGGACCGCGCCTCCTGCCGTCAGGCGCAGTTCTTGGCGCCTATTCAAGGGCCGAGTAACTTACTTGCGGAATGACATTGTTTTTGTGGGTCTTATAGATTCAATGATCATCTTAGCCACGCGCTTGGACAATATTTAAGAGTCAAGTTTAACAGTGGCAAGATCTACTACCTCCTGTTGTACTGCAATTGGATCTAGCTTCAAGAGACATGATGATATTCCAACAACCTCAGGCAGAACTGTCAGAACAGGCGGTGTGTCATTCTGCTGGCAGTACGCCCTACCTTAGCCCAGAACGGCAGGCGGGGTGATGACACTCAGGCTGATAAGCGACTGGTGAGGCTGCGAGCCATGGGTTGCTTGGATCGCTTTCCACCTAATAAGCTTTCCTTGTTCTCAGATCTACATCTGGCTTGGCATATGATACGCCTATGGAAACCTTGTATTGATGATGACCAAGCGAAGAAGAGCATCGGGACCAAGATCGAGGACAGGGTGTTCCACTTGCAGGTACAAGCCGGAGCATTGGGCGCCTAAAAAGCATCTTCCGGCTAACCAGCTCATCATGCAGAATTCGACATGTCAAGTGCGATGAACAAAAGCCCGAATGCTATCAGTGCAAGCGCACGGGGAGAAAGTGCGATGGATACAGTGAATCACGTCCAGGGAACAACCACCAGCCTGTCGTCCCCAGTAAGCCAATGATGACCGTCGACCATCGCATGGTCCTTCGACCAGGAACACAAAAGGAGCGACATTATTTGTACTTCTTCAGCTCACAGACGGCTCGGGCGCTATCCGGGGTATTTGAGTCTGATCTCTGGATGCGCCACCTCCCCCAACTGAGCGAGTGTGAACCTGTCGTCAGGCATGCCACGGCGGCAGTAAGCGCGGCCCATGAGCGGGCGCTTGTGCTACAGCGAAATCCATCATCCACTGCGGACCGCCGAGCCGCTAATGATCGCTTCATTATATTTCATTATAATGAGGCCATTCGACATTTGAGAACCTATCTTGTTTCGCAAAACCCTAGAATCGATCTTCTGGTCATCACATGTTTTCTTTTTGTGTGCTTGGAGATGCTGAATGGTAATCACAAGCAATCCCTGGACCACCTCGAAGCGGGCCTGAAGATAGTTCAGAGCGTCATAGGAAGACTGCAACCTCTAGGAAGTAAACTAAATGCGACTTATCATGAGTTATGGAAATTAAGTCTTCGACTGAACATCCAGCTCGCAATGAACGGACGGCCAATGGTTGCCCTTGATATTAAGCCAACATATCCCGAAGTGAAACGCTCAGATGGAAGGCCCGTTTGGTCGGATATTTACTGGGCTCAACACGCACTCTATAAGCTCATGAACAAGACACTCATGTTCATCCGTTCTGCAGGGCACGAACGCACAGATCGCACACACTTGATGCCCCAACAGTCGGAGCTCAGGAAGGAATTTCAAACATGGAGAAGTGCCTTGGAAAACTATGCAAATGAAGCAGAAAACTCCCGAAAAGGCGACCGGCGAGGTCTGTTCTTCTTGCGTTCGTTGTATCTTGTCTCTTGGATATGGACGGAAACATGTCTGGCCAGACAGGAAACGGTCTTCGACAACTATAATTCTGCTTTCGCGGAGCTCGTCCACTGTGCCGGTCAAGTCATTGATCTTGACGATGCCACCGACCGCAAGTCAACGAATTGCGCACCGGATATCTTCACTCTCGAAACACGTATTGTTACAGGGCTGTACTATACAGCAATTAGGTGCCGGGATCCGATCATCCGTCGGGAGGCTATCCGGCAGATGAACAGATGTACCAAACAAGAGGGTCTATGGAATAAACATATTATAGTTAAGATTGCTCAATTGGTGATGGAACTGGAAGAAGCCAATATGTCATCGCTGGACGTACAAGAAAGAGTTCCGGTCGACAGGGACCGTATATATGAGACAGTCATTTCGTGTACGCAGGCAGAAAACCTTCGAAGTACTCGCCAAGTTATCCTGCTTTCGAAGCCTGACGGACCAGAAGGCGCGTGGCTAACTAGGGTTCGATTTGTGGAATGGGAGTAGGAATCGCGATATGCTTGTCTTGAGCTGACTGTTCAGATTCCTATATTGCATTGCGTGAGTTGTGTCAGGTATTCATGACAGCTGTTACCAAATATTCGATGGCCGGTCAGTTATAATGTTGTACGATGCTTAGAAATATGTCCAGATCACTTTATGATATAACAACCACGCGCTTATCATTGCAAGGAATCGGGCGTGAGCTCTCGCTTAACCAAATACATACTCTTGGGCCACCACATTTCGCTACTGTCAGCCAACTGGGAGAGGACATTCTGTGTTTTCATCAAAGAGATGACTTGGCTGAGCTCCCACTGTCCAATATTACTGATCCACCACACCCCATCCAATAACATGACTAAAACCAGCCAATGAGCGAATATATCCATAGCCAGGATATGTATCGGAGTGACCATTAATGGCTCCCTGGTTGCAGATGAAGCCGGTAGTGTTGTATTCTCGTTCCTACCTTTTACAGTAGGAGAGTCCAATACCGATCGCACAATGTTGAGAAACTCGGTCGGAGCCTTGTTCAAAAAGGACATAATGATACGTCGGAGGATTTGCGGTGCCTCCATAGACGTGACACTGATCATGTATCGAGCCACCCATGGTGAGACACCACGGGAACATCCAAACATCGATGTGTGCTGAGTATTTGGAGACGCTGTGAACACAACCTTCTTATCACTTGCCTCTGGCGATAGCGCTGCTGATGCACAGCTCTCCAGGATAGTTATGGTTTCCAGTAATGCGTGAGCCCGTCGCTGGTCAATCGCGCTATATAAAGCAGAGGAACGCTGCTCTGCAGTTGTGCGTTCTGCCCTCCTACGAAGATCTCCTAGAGCGCGATCACAGGTAGATGCAACGAGCGGGAGGAACAAGCTCTTCGTTTTCGGAGATGGACCATCTTGCGGTGATGAAGGACTTGATGTTGTTCCATGGGACTCTGATCCCGTATCCACCACCGTGCTGCTGGAAGGAGTAGCGTTAACAATATCATTGAGTATAGCGCTAGATGCGGTATGCGCTGCGCGTGTGAACGAAATCCATTGCGAATGTTGCGGCAATAATTCTGTCGGCAGCCTCTGTCCATATTTTTTAGCTGTGACTGCCAGATGGACACGAATGGAGTGGCTGGCCGATGCATACAAGACCATCAATGCTGCATTGGCGAGGACGTTATCGTAGGATTCGGTTATTTGCATCGTGGCTTGGATGTGGCGGAGAGATGCCGCGTGATGGCGTTCGGCTAACGCAAGGAGGTCATTGATCTCTGTTAGGATCCGTGTGTCGAGGGGTCTTTGGGTGTTCTCATTTGCTATGTCGTGGCATTTGCATGCTGCTGCCAGGCTTAGCAGGGATGACATGACTGCCTTGCATTTGAAGGCAAGATTAGGTACTCCGACAGCCAGAGCGTAGAGATCGAGGGAATCGAATGGGATCGTTTGGCTAGTGTGCGAGAGGTAATGAGCTAGAAGATTGAGTTCGGTCGCGTTAAGAGGATCCGGGGAGGGTAGGTCTAAGCCGGGTATATCTTCCTCGCCATTTGATTGTGGCGAAAGGGGAAGTTGACAAATGGAGGGAGTGATAGGACCCGATGGACGATCGCTCGAGAGCCGCCTCGATGTCAGTTCGGATCCAGCGAATTCAATCTCCGAGTTCGGGAAACCGGTCGGCTCTGTGTCCGATTCGCTGGTATTCGGACGGTGTTGATATTGACATGTGTACGAGAGTCTGGTGCAACGTGAGCATTTCGGTCTGGCTTCATCGCACTGGCGATATAATCAGAATGATTGGTCTGAAGTGTATAGGATGGAAGCACAGCATATGCTTCGTGTAGTACCTTCTTGCGTAACTGCTTGCATCTGAGGCAGCCATTACGGGACTTCTCATGTGACTTGCGCAGCCTATATCCGGTCGCTTGGAGATCTGAGAGCGGTTTATTCATGGCCATATTGCTGACGACACGCTAAGCTACAATGTTGGACCACGCAGGTTGGGGTCCTTTCGCGGAAGGGCGGTTGGGTCGTATTAGTAAAGATTCCTCAGGGCAAAATTGAGTTTACTCAGCCTCATAAGTGGAGATGTTGCCCGTGCAGAATCATCGCTCCAGTATTTGTCAATGGCAGATGGTCTAGCGTGAGGCTCTGCTCGATAGAATAACCATGAAACTAGAGTTATTCAGTAGTTGACCAGCTGTGAAGACAATAATCGGGCCCTGGGATGGCTGCGCCAAGGAAGTTGGGCAGTGACGGTACGAACTGCCCGCACCTTGCCAAGATGCATGGCCTCGAGCAGGAACTACGCCTCTCCGCATAAGACCCTGCATCAACACGAGGTGACAGTTATATCGATGGATGAGATATGCGGCGTATTACTAATACGCCCGGGTGGCCGTGCCCAGACAAACACTGAGCTTGGCGACAACTTTGTATGGTTCGGAGACTTGTGGCTGTGATATGTAGATTTGGAATCGATACTCTGCGTAGGAAAGAGGCGTATGTGGTGGCAGAATATGACAACTACATGTAGAAACAGGCATTGGGCCTTCTACGACTATATAAATCTCGGTGACCACCGGCTTGACAGTAGGGAACCCATCATCCAGCATCTTCACAATCATCGACCACGACTATCTCTCCATACCTGAAACATTAAATAATAAGTTCAAAACCAACACAACTTCATCATGTTCTTGTCCTTCTCCCTCTACTTGGATCTTACGGTTCTACTTGCTCTCGTTCTCCAAGCGGGGGCAGTGCCGCACCCGATAGTTAAGCGCTCAAGTTCCTATCTCAGCTTGACGGCCCAACTTCGTCTTGCCGATACGTAAGTCAACAGCCTATCCCAGACTGCAAACTTCTAATGAGCTGACATCAACGATTATATAAGGGCCATTGAGCGTTACAAGCTGCTTCCCAATGACTCCGACTTCGTTTTCAATTTCACCGGCACTGAAGAAATCCCAGTAGCTACAAGCCAGAATTGGCCCGCTCTCGTTGGTGTCGGGGCAGCTATCAGCATGTCGCAACTGCCAGGTAGGAGAACATGCAATCTATAATTTAGCCAAAGACTAACCCCGAGACGTCCAAATAGCATGCAGTATGAGCTTCCTCCATCTCCACCCTCGCGCCACCGAAATTTTTGCTCTAAATTCCGGCCATATTCTCTCCGAAATGGTTCCTCAGGCTGGAGTTCTGGACGGCAACAATAGTCAGCGCGTTATCCGGACGGACCTGCGGCCCGGTCAAGTGACCATCTACCCGGCAGGATCATTCCACACGCAAGTGAACCCGGAGTGTGAGCCAGCAAACTTTACAGCTGCGTTTACATCAGATGAATTTGCTGTGAGTCTGGTGGCAGAACAGCTATTCTCCTTCAGTGATGGGGTTATTGCACGGACCTTTGGGCAGAGTATTGCCGGGGAGGACATTGAGAAGGTTCGGAATGCCATTCCATCAAATATGGCGATCAAAGTGGATGAGTGCTTGGCGAAATGTGGAACAGAGAAGCGGTAATGTTGGGCCGAGGATGTGAAGGCAAGGGAGGAGAAATCAAGCAGGAAGAAGATGTACGGAACGGGAGAATATAGAGTAGGTGTTGATAATTCTGTTTGGTAGAAGGCAATGGCAGTCTGATTTTTTTCTGTCCTCCACGACTGACGAGCTGCACTTGTTTAACCATATCAGTGGGATAATAATGCGCTCTATCTGTGCGCCAAATCTTTTTTGAGTATCTCTTTCATGAGCTGCATCCTTAGGTGATGTACGACCTGATAGACAACAATCCATGCCTCACTCGCAATTATTACACTAGTCTATAAAACATATTATGTAGAATACTGGACGCGGGACTGCACACTGGTATGTAAATGTGGTCAGATACTATCTGGTTCTGTTTGGAGTAGCTGATATGCATTGATTACACTGCTTAGGACTGATCGTGCTAGTCATTGGGCTGAAGCCCTAATTTCGGAGGTTCGCTCTCGTTCAAGGGGCTTGCATTGGTTTTTATGAGACTTGATCGTATCATAAAGCAGGTGACCGCTGCGCTTTTGCCAAATAGTGTGGGAAATGTTACGGATTTCTTCTACTCTCTATACTGGTCGGCAAATATATGTAGTGAACCACGGCAGATGGATTGCAGAGATACGAGGCACGACATTGTCAGTATGTTACTTTACTAGTTGAGAGATTTGTCATATTGGGGCTATTCGCGGGGAGAAGTCGACGGTGACGTTCCCGGTCCGCAGGCGGATGTGTCGTATTGGGAAGTGGAGGCGCAGCAATGGGCCGTTAAGGGGAGAGAGTATACATTTAGTGCTGGGGCGAGTTCGAGGGATTTGAGGTTATCAAACACAGTTACTATTCGGACGGAGTGAGGAGGGCTCTTTGCTGCTGTGCGGGCGATGGATACTTTTCTGGTAGAAACGCGGTGCGTCTGAACATTCGGATCTCAGATTAATGGTGGTATATCACTAAATGGGACTGTGGGTCTGCTTTATTGATAATTTGACCGGGCCTGCATACAGTGGACGACCAGAAGAAAGACGCCCAAGTTATAGAAAGCAAGCTCTATGATTCAATATGTATCCCAAACATTTGACTGGCTGAAATCCAAGTCGGGAGGTTGCTGCGGTCTGTCTAGTTTCCGAGCCGATTCCGGGATCTTCACCATAGCTTACTGAACTTCCGTTAACCGTGAATTGTACGAATCATAATGAAATTTGCTTTATAAGCACTCAAAGAATATTTATAATCAGATGGACCACCCAATCGCGTAGTCTATTCAATAATGCGGCAGCATCAATACTGACATCAGTTGAGGGGCTCTAACAGCCTTTATTATTCATATGGATCAGTAGATGTACAAGAACCTTAAAAGACATATCAAAGGGTGTAGAATTTAATCGAAATACAGGCAATTTTGCGATTGAGCAGATGGCCCTTTAGGGAAAGCGGAAACGTCGGAATTAGACAAGGAATGCCTCTTAGGGTATGAGATCTTTGATACCAATTATTTATGATATTTATAGTTATCAGATGGAATTCTAACTTCTCTTGAGTTGGATGGGGTAACAGACTGCCGGTCGGCTCCGCATTAAATTAAGTAGCTAGTTATGTATCGGATGCATAAGTTCCGTGAAATGGCCCGGAAGCTGGACGGAATCCAGTCAGTCAAATGCCAAGATTCATGTATTCCCCACAGTCCGGACGGGACCCCAAATCCTTTCCATCAGCCACCCGCTTGTGTTCTATAAAAGAAGGACGTTTCTCGTTGTCCAATATTCCTCTTCTTTGGCAGGGCCAAGATATTTGGTTTTCCTGTCAGATACTCTAAATGGTTGCCAAGCAGAAAGTACTGCTCCTTGGAGCGACTGGTGAGACTGGCAGCTCTATTCTAAATGGGTTACAAGAATCTGGCGATTTTGTAAGTTGGATCGACTCTACAACAAATTCTTATCCGGTTTCTGACAAGTACTAAATCTAATTTTGGTTTAGGAGGTGGAGGTCTTAGTACGACCCGCTTCTGCAAATAAACCGTCGGTCCAAAAGCTCCGAGAGCAAGGGCTCAAGATTTGGTCCACAGACCTTGAGGACTTTAGCGGGCTTGTGTCTGCTATGACCGGTGCCGAAATTCTCATCAGTGCTATCGGACCCAATGACTTGCTTCAGCAGAAGAAGCTACTTCAAGCCGCCAAGCTTACAGGTGTGAAAAGAGTCGTTCCCTGCGCTTTCACCACGGTAGCCCCTCCAAATGGCGCTATGCTGCTTCGTGATGAGGTATGAATACCATGGTTCAAAGGAAATACCAATTTGATTGACCTCCAAGTAGAAAGAGGAGGTCTACAATGCCATCAAGTTCTTGGGTATTCCTTATACCGTGATCGATGTTGGCTTCTGGTATCAAATCTCAATTCCGACCCTTCCGTCTGGCAAAGTGGATTACGCCCAGATGGTTCCAGTGAAGACTGTTCATGGGGACGGGACAGCTCCCAATATCCTTACCGACCTACGTGATATCGGGCGATTTGTTGCACGAATCATACTCGATGACCGAGCTATTAACAAATATGTTTACACGTCGGGGGATGTACTTTCCGAGAACGACATCTACCGTATCGCGGAAGAGGTTTCTGGAGAGAAGCTGGAACCAGATCGTGTAAGTCAAATTTATCTTAAGTGTTTTAGGATTTACTAAAAGCAAGTTTCTAGATATCACATGAAAATATCGAAGCCAATGTAGAGCAAGCTAAAGCTGCTCTCGCCGAGGATCCTAGCGATCCCATGAAGCGCATCAGCGTTTTCATAGCCCAGTATGAGCATAGCAAGTACGTGCGGCAGGATAACAGTCCTGGCTATGCCGCCTATCTGGGTTATCTTAATTCCAGAGAGCTATACCCAGATATCCAGCCAACATCCTTTCGTGATTCTTTCGCGGAGGTGCTAGCTGGAAAGGGCAGGAAAGTGTATTCCTAGCTTTTTAGTCGGGCATGAAATTGACCTGACTTTGTGACACGCTATGATGGTGATTTGACTCTGCTGTCAAGGGCCTAACACGAGTTGACTATTGGGCTATTTTCAATACCATCCATAGTACTGGAATAGAAGTATCCCAAGTATGCAACCTTATTTATTGAAAAAGGCGACCAATAGAGCACCGCTGCATGACTCCGCTAAGAACTCGCTGGAATGGAAGTACTTCGTGCAACTTAACGAAAGCTTTGGTGCATTGACACTGGAAGGAAAGCCGACCAAAACTTGATTGTGGCGGCCCTGCCATGCATACATCCAAGTGCAAAGATATTGTCTTTAACCGTTGAAGAGCTAGACTGATAGTCTGGGGGCAGTCACAGCCCTCTGTCACTTTGAATAGTAATCCACTGCCCTGCTTCTAGAAATATCTCAGTTATTATGACAGAAGAATCTGAATCCTTTGATCTCTCCCCTGTATTGAAATCCTGCAATGGTGTGATGACATAGATCAAATCCAGGAACCCATAGCGAACGCACCAACTGTGAAGAACTAAATTAGACAGCCCAATCGGATTTAGTGGATCTGAAATAGGCTAACCTTCAGGAGGGACCCGACATTGGGAACCCAAGTCTCAAGCAGGCTCAGCCATCGGAAACCCCGAAGCTACGATAGCTCTTCCCAAATTCAACCAGTAATGATTCAGAGCCCCAGTCAAGCCGGGCCCACCGGCCTTACTAGTGAGTAGTATTTGATAAAAAGCAAAAGCCTCCCCCGCCCGTTTTCAAGGAGAACTTGAGCGACTGGCCGGAGGAATGACCACGTGTCGGAGGCCAATACTAGAGGTATTAGAAAGCAGCCAGCCACAAACACCGCGATCCACAGGCGTGCAGACTTATCGTCTACTGTTCCCTCTCCTACGCATTTGCTTTCAACATAAATGGGGAGCGAGAGAATAGATAAAACATGCTGTTGTAGCTTTAATATATATTCACCACCTTCTTTCCTTTTCCTCCTCGCTCAGATACGTATCAATGTTCCGCTAAGCCTCCGTAACTAAGTCCTCTATCTACTCATTCAGAATGTCCCTAGTCCGATCTCGATACAGTGTGAATGCACCCCAAACAGACCTCCTGTCCTATTTATTTGATTCGCCTTATAAGGATGCAGGATCCTGGCCGTCATCGGAGCCTCTTCTGGAGTCAGCAGCAAATCGCGATCGTTCAGGATATTCAATCGACCAAATCAAGAATATCGTGAAGCGAGTTGGCTGCGGTCTTAATCAATTGGGAGCAAGCGGCAAGCGGGTCATGGTCTACGGGGACGCGAACATTAACTTCCCCCTGGCTATTCTTGGAGTTATAGCTGCAGGAGCATCATGTAATGTTCTCGCTCCTGGTCCTGTTGAAGAACTGATTTCCCGGCTGCGGCAACTGGACTGTGACATTGTTTTTTTCGCCCCGCAGGATCGAGAGCTTGTCTGTACTGCTGCAGCAAGGTTGAGTATTCCTAGCGAGCGTCTTTTCATGGTTGATGAGACCATCGATGTCGAGAATATCGAAGGTTCGGATGATGGTGGTCCTAGACACTGGGGCCACCTCTTGATGATGCCCGGCGGTGACGATTATGAGTGGCCTAGATTTTCGCCTGCTGATGCAAGAACAAGAACTGCTCTCCTGCTCTATACCTCTGGGTACGTTGACCTGCTATATGCTACCGAGCACTGATGTAATCTGTTAACGATGTTGTAGGACAACAGGATCATCGAAACTTGCTGAACGCACTAACTATGGTCTTATTGGCAACATTGAACAGACCCTACAGCACTACAACCTTCGAGAGAGGAACAGAGAAACCATATTCTGCAATTATAAGTTCTGCGGTATGGGATTCCTAATATTAGGGTTCATGCTCCCTTTGAAGGCTCGGTATAAGACGATATTCCCTACAAAGTTCGAACCAGAAAAATTCATGCAGACAATTGAACGATTCCAGCCTACCTGGTTGATGCTCCCTAAGCATCTGGTACGTGAGCTCCTGGCAAAGTTCGACAAGCCCAGTTTTCCCAGTGTGCAACATGTCCTCACCGGCGGCGCGATCATTCCCTATGAGATGATCGAGCAGTGGCAGCGACTACATGGATCTCAAGTGCAGAGTACATATGGAATGACCGAGTAGGTAGACCTTGTGTTATCCTCCTTATGATACGCGGATCAGGGCTTACTCCGTTACTGCACCAACCAGGGCGGGCTTTTATACCTTCCCCGATCCAACCCAGGTGGTAAAGGATGCCACAACAGGAGTCTTGCTTCCTAGTTTAGAGGCGAAAATAGTTGGCGATAATGGCGAATTGCTGAGCATAGGCCAAAAAGGGCATGTTTACGTTCGGACCCCATTTCTCATGAAGGGCTACTTCAATGAACCAGAACAAACTGCGCAGACCATAACGGATGATGGATGGATTAAGACTGGCGACATTGGCTGGGTTGATGAGCGCGATCAATTCTATATTGTTGGTCGCCAAAAGGTATGTCTTTCCCAGCCACGTCTGTCTTGTAATTGACATCTTAATGGTTTGCGGCATAAATTCAGGACCTATTCAAGATAAAAGGCGACAATGTTTCTGCAGCTGAAATCGAAACGGCTATCTTGCAACATCCGGATATTGCGGATGTCGCTGTTATTCCGGTCACTATGTAAGGACTGCATATTGACTTTATATGCTATTTGCCGTACTGATGTTATTACTATTGTACAGAAATGGAGATGAGGAGCCCGTGCCTCGTGGATATATTGTCAAGGGAAATGAGTCCCCCTTGACAATAGAAGAATTGACGCACTGGATGCGGACAGAACTCACTTCACGCATGCAACTCCTTGGCGGCGCTGCCTTCATCGAGGCAATTCCCATTTCGAATGTGAGTCGGCCATGTCTTGAGACTCAAACACTAGCTCACACTTAGTCTCCAGGTTGGAAATAGCAAAGTCGACCGCCGACTACTGTATGAGATTGCTGAGAGTGATCTTCGGATTTTGAACAAAGCAAAGTATAATGCGAGCAAGCCAAGCCAGATTGCTTGAATGTCTGTCTGTCCAGCGCCTATGGATTGTCGTTCATCAAAGCCTAAACGTGCAAGAACTGTATGCTTGTAGGGTTGGTGAAAGCCGCTGCCGTGTGGTTACATTTGGGGATATACAAGAGACAAGGCACAGGTATGCTGTAGCAGCTGGTGGCAGCATGAAGAAATAAGCCATCCATCCAGTGTGTAATTAATGAGTCTATACTCTTTTACCTACAGCCAGTTTATATTCATACCCATATATGCATCCCTGTGGACTTAAGCTCATGACTGAAACGCCATTATATACGATTTATTTACATAATAGTGTCTTAGAATTATTTTTTAACGCAAATAGTCCCAATAATCCAAGCCACATCTAGATTGATAAAAGTTTCCTTTTAGCTCGACATAGTGGCGGAGACTAACTGATATAATTTCTTTTTGTCTTATCTCAGTCTCATTGGCTGACCTGTATATTCTCTATTTGGCCAATCAGAGTCCACTATGTGACGAAGTCCACAATGGGTTTTTCCCACATGCTATAAACAGGTTACTAAATACAATTTATTGTGACTGGGCATGTGCTGTGCCTGGTGGACCAGTAACCGATAAGAATAATACTATATCTTCCGCCAACCCGATTATGATTTGGCATCCCCATTGTCATTAAATTCAATTCAATTCAATTCATATTCTTATACCCAATTGAGCCCGCTAAGTAAGGTGCTAGCTATGCAGGTGCTTCACTGTTTGAAGCAGGAATATGGCCCCGAACGCCGTCAAATCACTCAAACTCGCAGTAAACACGTAAATCATGATGCAACGCATGCCATGACGTAGGAAGGTCGTCGCCGCAGCTAAAAACAACTAAATACAATGAAAGCAAAACGTAGTCATATAAATTTTATCATAAACTAGTGTCGTAGCTGGCCGGCCAGCTGCCTGCAAGTCACCATTCCTCCGTTCTTCGTCCATATCCTTTGCTTCCAACATGCGTGTTTCTTTTGATATACGTAGCCTTACCCGTTAACTCAATCGAGAGTGTGTATGGTTCCACCTACTCATCGTCTTCAGTGTCTATCCCCGTGGCCCTTTTGGGCCTTACTTCTTACTTCACACAACACGACA
>Ga0181465_100153_pt1 | contig 21766 bp, 22 predicted proteins | sample InSIn3gowninarea_FD_119076 | JGI IMG/M metagenome (GOLD analysis project Ga0181465, IMG submission 119076) | Clean room microbial communities from NASA Spacecraft Assembly Facility at Jet Propulsion Laboratory, Pasadena, California, USA -... ... | reverse complement strand
TTTAAATGCGGTTGCAGTAGCATTGTCATGAAGTGTAGCGGTGAAGGTACTGGTTCCAATCTTGATTTTCATTTTACTTCCGGTAGGGTTTTGGGTATGGTTGCTCGCATTATTTTCCATATTTGGCCAGGCAGCGCATTCCTGATTTTCTTACACCTGGTATAAAAATAAAAGTTTGAAATTCATAGGTATACGTTTGATTTTCTTTACCACTCACCCTGTTCAAGCGTATACCTTTGCATGAATTACTTAATACCTGAAAATGAGAATAATTTCTGTAGCTTGGATTACAACAAGAATTATACTCCTGTTAAGCCTTCCTGCTATTGCAAGTTTATCGAATGGTAGAAGAGCAATTATAAATGACTTGTTTTATAACCAATTTATACTGAGATAGGTTGATAGCTGCCGGAGAATGAGTATCTATCATTCATCATCCGGCCTGCAACCATTGTGATCAAAAAAATCTGTAGTGTCTTAGCTAAATTTTTAAATCTTTGGAGATGAATAATCAACTTATACGTTCCGTTTCGGACTTTAATACTGAGCTAAAGCTGAAAGGATTTAATGTATTCCAGATCGAGGCCGACGGCAATGCCACACGCATGTACAGCAGAAAGGATTTTTATAAGATCTGTCTGACCACAGGCAAGAGTAAGATTCACTATGCCGACCGGAGTTTTGAAGCCGAGGGCACCGTTTTGTTTTTTGGCAATCCACACATACCCTATTCCTGGGAAACCATTTCCACAACTTATGTAGGCTATACCTGCCTTTTTTCGGAAGGCTTTTTCGGCGCATCCGACCGTTCCGACAGCCTGCAACATTCTCCTTTGTTTAAAATTGGCGGCACACCTATTTTAAAAATAACAGAGGAGCAGCGGGAGTTTTTAAACACCATCTTCCGTAAAATGATCGAGGAGCAAGGAACCGATTATGCTTATAAAGATGACCTGATCCGCAACTACATCAATCTGATTATCCATGAAGCCTTAAAACTGCAGCCATCAGAAAACTATGACCAGCACAAAAATGCGGCGAGCCGTATTACCTCCGTATTTTTAGAACTGTTGGAAAGGCAGTTTCCCATTGAAAGCGCAGACCGCCCGCTCTTGCTAAAAACCGCACAGGATTATGCCAGCCATTTGTCCATCCATGTTAACTACCTGAACCGTACCGTAAAGGAAATAACCGGAAAGCCTACAACCGCTCATATCAGCGAGCGCATCATCAGCGAAGCAAAAGCACTCTTGCAACACACAGACTGGAGTATTGCTGAAATTGCGTATAGTCTGGGATTTGAATATCCTACCTACTTTAACAACTACTTTAAACGGATTACCGGCTCCACGCCTACCTCTTTTCGGCCCTAATTGGTTTGAACTTCTAAGAAGCTGTTTTAAAAGGGTAAAAGGAGGGAAAAGTACTCAAAAAGGTTAAGTTTGAATTGTCCAAAAACAAGCAAAACCAAAATGAGTACTGATCAAAATAAAGTAAAAAGAGGAAAGTATCCAAGTGATGTGAGCAAAAATGGGTGGGAAAAGCTCAAAAAGTTATTGCCTGAGAGCAAGTCCAATACTTTGGCAGGTGGTCGTCCATCTAGGGAGTTGAAAGAGGTGATCAACGGGATATTTTATCTGGTGAAAACAGGTTGCTCTTGGAGAAGTTTACCCCATGACCTTCCCTGTTGGCAAACCGTATATGGCTATTATAATGGCTGGAGCAAAGATGGAGTTTGGCAATGGATTCATAGTTGGTTTGTCAAAAAAGTACGTTTGCAGATGGGTCGTAAGGCTACCCCCTCAGCCGGTAGCATAGATTCACAGAGCAGCAAAACCACAGCTTGTGGAGGAAAGCATCGGGGCTATGATGCAGGCAAGCAAGTGAAAGGAAGAAAACGCTTCATTCTTACCGATACCCAAGGGCTGTTATTAGCCGTATGGGTTTGTGCAGCAAGTGTGTCTGAAAAGAAGGGTGCCATGCAATTGCTGCGCTACAGCAAGCTAGTACCTTGTGTGTATGAGTTATGTAAAGATATAAAGTTAGTATGGGTAGATGGCGGGTATCGGGGAGAAGATTTGGTAGACTATGTTAAAAACTTATGGGGATGGATCTGGCAAGTAGTGCTACGGACAGATAAGCAGAAAGGCTTCAAGATATTGCCTCGCCGTTGGGTGGTAGAACGTACTTTCGCTTGGATTCTCAATGCGCGACGTCTCAGTAAAGATTACGAAAAAAGCAGGCGCAACAGTCAATCTATGGTCTATCTAGCCATGATACCTTTGATGATCAACCGCCTCAAATAGGTTTTAAAACAGTTTCTTAGGTATTCGCTTGATTTTCTTTACCACCAAGCCTATATGCGTGGCTACCTTTGCAGTGTATTCTTATACTGAGTGCAATTAGAAAGTAGGAAAAACTATCTCCAGTTTAGATGACATTGACACCTGGAGTAAATGTTGGTGAAAACGGCATTGCTCCTGCGGGAGCATTGGTTTTCAAAGATGTAGTAGCAAAACAGTAGTAGGTGGTATGCAAGTAAAATTTTAAAACAATTCAGTAATCTTAAAAACTAAAGAAATGAAAAAGATAGCATTGATAGCCATTTTGTACATGGGACTTTTTGGACAGGCTTATTCGCAAACAAACCAGAAAAAAGAAATCATAAATAGCACAGGAAATAAAGAACACTACACCTTTAAGCTCAGCGATAAAGTTACCCGTCAGGCAGTAACGTTCAAAAACCGGTATGGCATCACCATAGCAGCCGATGTATACCTGCCTAAAAATCGGGGCAATGAACCTTTGGCAGCACTTGCCATTAGCGGCCCGTTTGGTGCAGTGAAAGAACAGTCGTCCAGACTGTATGCACAAAATATGGCAGAACGAGGCTTTGTAGCCCTGGCCTTTGACCCGTCGTATACCGGTGAGAGCGGAGGAGAACCCCGTAATGTGGCTTCACCTGACATCAATACGGAAGATTTTAGTGCAGCCGTGGACTTTCTTGGTTTGCAATCGTATGTTGACCGGGCCCGTATTGGCATCATCGGTATTTGTGGGTATGCTGGTATGGCGCTAAACGCTACTGCCGTGGACAAACGCGTCAAAGCCGTGGCTACTACCAGTATGTATGATATGTCACGGGTGATGGCAAAAGGCTATTTCGACAAATTGACCCTTGATGAGCGCACGCAACTGCTGGAACAACTGAGCGGGCAACGTTGGGCAGATGCAGAGAATGGTACACCTGCTCCATCCACCAATAATCTACCGGAAAAATTACAAGGCAACGAACCCCAGTTCGTAGTTGATTATTTTAATTACTATAAAACGCCACGTGGTTTTCATCCCAATTCAATTAATTCAAATGGCGCATGGACGGCTACCAGTCCGCTGTCGTTCATGAACATGCCGCTGCTGACGTACATCAAAGAAATCGCCCCATGTCCGGTTTTGCTGATTGCTGGTGACAATGCACACTCCCGTTATTTAAGCGAAGATACGTATAAGGCAGCAGCCGAGCCAAAGGAGTTAATCATTATCCCAAACGCCAGCTATGTCGATTTGTACGATAAGTTAAACATCATCCCCTTTGACAAATTAACCTCTTTCTTCAACGAACATTTAAGCAAGGATAAGCGTAAGGAATTTCCAAACGGAAAGAGTGCCGTTTGGGCAGCAGGCAACTAATTATCAATAAAACATGGCCAGAATATTTATCACCGGCTCGGCAGATGGGCTTGGGCAATTGGCAGCAAAGGCGCTGATTCAACAAGGTCATCAGGTGGTGCTGCATGCACGTAACCGAGAGAGAGGAACGCAAGCATTGAATAATCTACCCGGTGCAGCCGATGTACTGATAGCCGATCTTTCCAGTATGGAAGAGACCAAAGCGCTGGCAGCAAAAGCCAATGCGTTGGGCATTTTTGATGCGGTTATTCACAATGCCGGCGTGTATCAGGTACCCAAGAATAGTATGGGTGCCGAAGGTTTACCCCTGTTGTTTGCTGTAAATAGCCTTGCTCCTTATATCTTAACCTGTTTAATGTACAAACCCAAACGGCTTATTTACCTAAGTTCCGGAATGCATCTCCAGGGTGATCCAAACTTAGATAATCTACCTGCCAGCACACATCAGAGGATTAGCCATATAAGTTATTCTGATACCAAGCTGCATGATGTAATCCTGTCGATGGCAGTAGCAAGCAGATGGAAAGAAGTATATGCCAATGCAGTAGATCCCGGCTGGGTACCCACCAGGATGGGTGGTGCAGGGGCGCCTGACAATCTGGAGAAAGGTTTTGAAACGCAGGTGTGGCTTGCGGTAGGCAATGATCCGGGAGCAAAAGTAAGCGGTCAGTATTTCCATCATAAAAAACAAGCGCATTATTTGCCGGCGGCTAACAATACCACCGTACAGGAGAAGTTCCTTGCCTTGTGTGAACAGATTACGGGCGTACAGTTCGGTGACGGACAAGTCTTCGCGAAAGACAATCTTTAAGGGCAGCAAAGCCAGACTGTGCATGTCAGCGCCAGTGTTTCATGCCTGTACAATTGTACGAGCTTACATTTAAGATTCAACCTAAACGAAAGTACGAATAGTGTTTTCCTTTTTGTGTCCTACTAGGTTTGAAATTCATACGTATTGGTTTGATTTTCTTTACCAGCAGACGAAGGGACTAAGTTACCTTTGCAGTAAATCTTAGGCTGCTGACAATAAGAATTTCGCTTGAAATACCAGCTAATTAAAACAGGAATAAGGTAAAAAAACCGGCTGGAGAATAAAAATAATCATTCAGGAAGCAAATTCATCTGCAAGCTGCCATGCAACGATGTAAGACGTAAACCATCTAAAGGCAATTCTTATGAAATTTTCACTCTTCCTCGTTTTTTCCTGTCTTCTTTATTGACCAGTTTAGCCTCTTGTAATAAAGATGCCTCCCTGCCAGATAGCCCAAATATGGAAAATAATGCGAGCAACCATACCCAAAACCCTACCGGAAGTAAAATGAAAATCAAGATTGGAACCAGTACCTTCACCGCTACACTTCATGACAATGCTACTGCAACCGCATTTAAAGCCTTGTTGCCGATGACTGTTACGATGATTGAGCTGAATGGAAATGAGAAGTATTTTGATTTAGCAGACAACCTGCCTGCCAATGCAGTTAACCCCGTAACGATTCAAAATGGTGATCTGATGCTATATGGTTCTAATACGCTGGTGCTTTTCTATAAATCCTTTTCTACCTCCTACCGTTACACTAATCTTGGGCGCATCAATGACACTTCCGGGCTTTTTGCCGCTCTTGGCTCTGGAAATGTGACGGTTACATTTGAACTGGAGTAAAAATCTGCCTACAAAAGTAAAGTACTGGCAGCAGTTGGAAGACAGGCGTCTAAAGTCAAGGATCAGTATCTGTATTTTAAATAGTTTTTATAAAATCAGATTTTTAAAATACCCAAACCGGCTAAAACATATAGTATATAAACTTATAATTATGGAAAAGGTAAGAACAGCAGAAAAAGAGACTTCCTCTATTAAAACAAAAAGTGTAAAAGCATTCGGAACAGAAGCAGCCAAGGCACCTTTACAAGGGTTAACCATTAACCGCAGACATACTACATCCCATGATGTAGAAATTGATATTCTCTATTGCGGGGTTTGTCATTCCGACCTGCATACAGCCAGAAATGAATGGCATGGCACGATTTATCCTTGCGTTCCAGGACATGAAATTGTTGGCAAAATTGTACGGGTGGGGGATCATGTAACTAAATTCAAAGTAGGCGATGTGGCGGCCGTAGGTTGTTTGGTAGACAGCTGCCGGGAATGCCAGTATTGTAAAGAGGACCTAGAACAATATTGTGAAAAAGGCAATATTCAAACCTACAACTCCCCTGATAAATACCTGGGTACTCAAACATATGGCGGGTATTCAGAAAGCATAGTGGTAGATGAAAGCTTCGTTTTGCGGGTACCGGAAAACCTTGACCTGGCCGCTACAGCACCACTGCTGTGTGCAGGTATTACTACCTATTCCCCGCTCAGGCATTGGAATGTAGGTCCAGGCAAAAAAGTAGGTGTAGTGGGCATTGGAGGCTTGGGACATATGGCGGTTAAGCTAGCCAAGGCGATGGGCGCAGAGGTAATTGTATTTACCACTTCCCCTTCCAAGGTGGAAGATGCCAAACGCCTGGGTGCTGATGATGTGATATTGTCAAAAGATGAGACGCAAATGGCAAAATATGCCGGAAAGCTCCATTTTGTATTGGATGCCGTTTCTGCACAGCATGATATCAATGCGTACTTAAATCTGTTACGAGTAGATGGTTCACTGGCTTTAGTCGGTGCGCCAGAACTTCCGCTTCCGGTAGCGGCATTCAGCCTGATTCCTTTCCGGAGGAATTTTGCGGGTTCGATGATTGGAGGTATTGCCGAAACGCAGGAAATGCTTGATTTCTGTGGTAAGCACAATATCGTCTCCGATATAGAAATGATCAACATTGGTCAGATTAATGAAGTCTATGAACGCCTGCTGAAAGGAGATGTAAAGTACCGCTTTGTGATTGACATGGCATCCTTGAAAAAGTAAAGCTGCTCAAAAGTAAGGTACCAATCAAAGAAAGTGCAGAACACGCCTTCTTTGATTAGAAACAAGATATGGGAATAAGAAGCGTTTGCAAAGTATGGTGTCAAGTATGCTGCCCAAATGCATTCCTTTTTCAACAACATTTTCAACAAAAGTCAATACCCGCTATCGCTTTTTCTTATAGAAAAGTTTCGCTAATCCAATGTCTGGGCCAAACGAAGAGAACTGGGATGGCAGTATATATAAAATCCGGAAGGGTAAAAGCATTACTTAAGTAAATCTAAAATATCAATTAATTCAAGAATCCATGCAGCGGAAAACCACTATTGCCTTTTCAGGTACAATCCTTCTTTTACTGAACATTATCCTTCTTAGCTGCAGTAGCGACAAGAATCCAACTATCGAATCAACAACAACCGATTCAGCTCAGGAGCCCATATTTCCCAGAGGCGAAAAAGGTCCGGCATCGAACTTTACCGGGAATGCGTATAATACGCCCCTCGTACCCGATGACTCTACCTATCATACGCTTGTTGGCAATGTCTACTTCGAAAAGGGAGCCAGATCAAACTGGCACGTACACCCAGCCGGACAGATCCTGATTGTTATCGATGGCGAAGGCTATCACCAAATGGAAGGAGAGCCCAGGCAATTGATGAAGAAGGGTGATGTAGTGAAATGTCCACCAAACGTAAAGCACTGGCACGGAGCCAGTGAAAACGGCAGTCTTACACAAATGTATATCCTCCCCAATACTCAGAAGGGAATTGTGACATGGATGGAGCCCGTCACCGATGAACAATATACAGCAATGAATAACTGATATCAACGGGCGTCAAAGCGATGTCTGCTTACTTAAACAAAAAACTCATGGAAATTATCAGAATAGGCGCTCAGCCTTCCGTTAAGGGCCCCGAAGACTGGTTTACCGGCTCAGTTCGAATAGACTATTTATGTCAACCCAATGAGCACAGACGAACATCGGCAGCAACGGTAACCTTTGAACCAGGAGCAAGAACAGCCTGGCATACGCATCCGCTGGGCCAGACGCTGATTGTAACAGCAGGAGTTGGTTTGGTGCAACGGGAAGGCGGCCCTATAGAAGAGATTCATTCGGGAGATATTATTTGGTTTGAACCAAACGAAAAGCATTGGCACGGCGCATCTCCCACAATAGCCATGACGCACATTGCCATGCAAGAGCAACTAAATGGCAAAGTGGTAGACTGGATGGAAAAGGTTACAGAGGAAGATTATAAAAGCCATACATAAGGATTTATTACAAGTATAAACTTAATGAGCGGTTTATGCCCAAAGTCTAACCAAAATGAGCAACCAAGCAGACCATCAAGATATCTTCCAGCGGATGCAAGCCGGAGAGCCCTTGCGAACCGATGATCCAGAGTACCCTAAGTTTGCAGAGGCCGTTGCCCGTACCATCCGGCTGGTAACCCAGATGAACGCTTCCGTTCAAGATATAGAAGGGTCCGGAAGCAACTGGGTGAAATCACCGGCACGGAGATAGATGCCTCCACTATTATCTTTCCTCCCTTTTACACTAATTTTGGCCGCTTTATTAAGCTAGGTAAAAATGTGTTTATCAACAACAGCTGTTCCTTTCTGGATTTGTGCAACATTACCATCGAAGATGAGGTGATGATCGGACCCAAAGTCAACCTGATCACAGAGAACCATCCCTTAGATCCTAGTGACCGGAAAACAGTTCTTCGCAAACCGATTGTCGTAAAACGTAATGCCTGGATTGGTGCGGCTGCTACCATTTTGCCTGGAGTAACCATTGGGGAAAACGCAGTAGTGGCAGCCGGAGCAGTCGTCAGCCGGGATGTTCCTGCAAACAGCATCGTAGCTGGTGTTCCGGCTAAGGTGGTCAAAACTTTGTAGCAATTACTATTATAACATAGCCAAGTAAATTATATCAACCTAAACTTTTACACGTATGGCTCTTAAGAAACGACCCGATCACCCGCAAGAGGATAGGCATCCTGATGAAGGAAGGAGGAATTTTCTAAAACAATCTTCCCTTCTGACGGCGCTTATCGTAACGCCTCCCTATTTAGTGAAAGCCGCAGACTCCGGGTTAGATGAAAAAGCAGCTGCTCTTTTTGAGCAGGTGCCCCTATCTATGGAAGTCAATGGTAAACCTTACAAGCTGTCTGTAGAGCCAAGGGCAACATTGCTGGATCTACTTAGGGAGCAACTCTCTTTACCTGGAACCAAAAAAGGCTGCGATCATGGGCAATGTGGGGCTTGTACAGTACACGTAGAAGGCAGACGGATACTTTCGTGCTTATCCCTTGCAGTGATGCAGGAAGGAAAAAAAGTAACTACCATTGAGGGACTCTCAGAGGGTGAGGAGTTGCACCCCATGCAGGAAGCATTCATTAAACATGATGGTTTTCAATGCGGGTATTGTACGCCGGGTCAGATTATGTCGGCAGTGGCCTGCATACGGGAAGGGCATGCCAATTCAGACGAGCAAATCAGAGAATATATGAGCGGGAATATCTGCCGTTGTGGTGCCTATCCCAACATTGTGAAAGCCATTACAGAAGTTAAAAAGGGAGGGCAAAAGGTATGATCAATTTTGAATATGTACGGGTGACAACACCCAAAGCCGCCGTAGACGCATTAAGCGAAAACGGCAATGCCCAATGGATAGCCGGTGGGACCAACCTGGTGGACCTGATGAAAAAAGGGGTAACCACGCCAGAAAAGCTCATCGACATTAATAACTTACCTTTAAAGGAAATAAAGAAAGAAGGAGGCAAGCTGATCATTGGGGCGCTAGCACTCAACAGCGAAGTGGCCGAGCACGAATTAGTTCGCCAGCATCAACCCTTGCTTTCTCAGGCACTCAATGCAGGGGCTTCACAGCAAATCCGCAATATGGCTACTATTGGAGGAAATATGATGCAGCGTACCCGCTGTCCCTATTTCTATAATACCGATATGCCTTGCAATAAACGAGAAACAGGCTCAGGTTGTGGTGCTTTAAAAGGGTTTAACCGGATGCATGCCATCTTTGGTGCTTCAGAGAATTGTATTGCCGTTCACCCTTCAGATATGTGCATTGCCCTAATGGCCCTCGATGCCACTGTACTTATAAGAGGACCCAAAGGAGAGCGCCGCATTCCTTTTGGAGAATTTCATCGTTTACCTGGCGATACGCCACAAAAGGACAATACCTTAGAAAGATGTGAATTAATTATGGCCGTAGAAATACCGGAAAACCCCTACAAAGAACACGTTCATTATTTAAAAGTCCGTGACCGCACTTCCTATGCTTTTGCCTTGGTGTCTGTTGCGGCTGCACTGGATTTGCAGGGAGATACAATCAAGGATGTACGGTTGGTCATGGGTGGGGTGGCGCATAAACCCTGGCGTTTGACAGAAGTAGAAAACTTTTTAAAGGGAAAAACGGCAACAGAGAACACTTTCAGGCAGGCAGCAGAACTAGCCATGCAGGGTGCCAAAGGATATGGACACAATAATTTTAAACTCAAATTAGCACCAAACGCCCTTGTTGAAGCATTGAAAAAAGCTACGGCTAGCGCATAAAAAACATAGGTATGGAAAAGGATTTCTTCTTTGAAGGGAAAAAAAATGATCCCATTAGCCGGGTGGATGGCAGAGCCAAAGTAACTGGCAGGGCTACGTATGCTGCCGAACACAAAGTGCCAAATATAGCCTATGGATTTCTGGTAGGAAGCACCATTGCCAAAGGCCGTATTAAAAGTATAGATACCAAAAATGCGGAGAAAGCACCCGGCGTACTAGCCGTTATTACGCATGTAAATGCGCCTAAAGTCCCTGGCTATCAGACGGGAAAAGACCCTTCTAAACCGCCAACCGCCGGACAGCCGCTACGTATTTTTTACAACAACGAAATTTTCTACTATGACCAGCCCATTGCCCTTGTCATTGCCGATACCTATGAACGGGTACTACACGCTGCAACATTGGTGAAAGCACAATATGAAAAAGAAGTCCACCAGACAGAACTGGAAAGCAACTTGGGTAAAGCTAAAATCCCCTCAGGACCCAGGGCAGAAGATTATAACAGGGGAGAATCGGATGGCTACAAAAAGGCGGCAGTTAAAATAGAGCAGCAGTATTATCATCCCGTCGAAGTGCATAATCCGATGGAATTAGGGAGCATCATTGCCCACTGGGAAGGTGGGGACAAAGTCATAGTTCATACTAAAACACAAGGCGTAGAATCTACCCGCAATTCTATCCGGGATGCTTTCAAATTATCTCCGGAAAATATTACAGTGCAAGCCGAACATGTTGGCGGTGCTTTTGGGATGGGTCTGCGCACCTGGCCCTATGAGATTGCAGCGATTATGGGCGCTCAAAAAATAGGAAGGCCCCTCAAACTGGTTTTACACCGGGAGCAGATGTTTACAAACGTTGGGTACCGCCCCGAAACAGTGCAGAAAATAGGAATGGGAGCCACAGCAGACGGAAAATTAGTAGGAATAACCCACGAAGCCACCGCCAACACATCTGCCTATGAAGAATTTACAGAAGCCACAGTTAATATTACTCAGTTCATGTATGCTTGTCCCAACGTAACCACCCGTTACCGGATTGTACCTTTGAATGTTTGTACCCCTATCTGGATGCGGGGACCAGGTGAAGCAACAGGCGCATTTGCCCTGGAGTCTGCGATGGATGAACTAGCGTATCAATTGAAGTTAGATCCCATTGAATTTCGCTTGCGCAATCATGCGGACATAGATCCGGAGCATAACCGGCCCTGGTCAAGTAAACATCTGAAAGAATGTTACCAGATGGGAACCGAAAAAATTGGCTGGAAAGAGCGGAAACTGGAGCCGGGAATGATAAAAGAGGGCGACTGGCTGATCGGGTATGGCATGGGTACTGGCTCGTTCGGGGCCATGCGCTGGGTGGCCACTGTGAAAGCAAAGCTGCAAGCGGATGGGAAGCTGCTGTTGCAATGTTCAGTCAATGATATGGGCCCGGGTACCGCTACCATGATGACGGCTGTAGCATCAGAGGTCATGGGAATGGCACCGGGTAAAATTACGGTGCAAATGGGAAGTACCAAGTTGCCACCAGGTCCTATGCAAGGAGGGTCCAATGTTACCTCTACAGTAGGTTCGGCTGTACACGATGTATGTAGTTCATTGAAGGAACAGATTGCTGCCCTTGCCAGTAAAGAGGGTTCGGTTTTTTACTCAGGTAATGGGCAAACTATAAAAGCAGAAGACCTCTCCTTTTCCGGCAATAGTGTAGCCTTAAAAAAAGATGCTGCAGTGAAAATAAGCTACAACGACCTGCTGAAGCAAAACAATCTGCCCGCTCTGGAAATTACCAAAGAATCCAAGGGAGGGGAGCAGCCTTACTCTATGTACTCATTCTCCATGCATTTTGTAAAACTGCGGGTGCATCAGACTACCGGCCAGATCAAAATAGACCATGTGGTGTCCTGCGCGGATGCGGGAACGATCATAAGTCCCAAAACTGCCGCCAGTCAAATGATAGGCGGGGCAGTAGGAGGTATTGGCATGGCCTTGATGGAAGACCTGGTGGTAGATCACCGATTTGGCAGAGCCATCAACAATAACCTAGCCGATTACCACGTGCCAGTTAATGCCGACATTCCCCAGGTGGATGTGTTGTTTGTGAATAAAAAAGACCCCTTTACTAATCCGATGGGTTCCAAAGGCCTGGGGGAGATTGCCCTGGTGGGTGTGGCACCGGCCATTGCCAATGCCGTATTCAATGCCACAGGAAAACGTATCCGGGAACTTCCCATCACGCCTGATAAATTGATTTAAATTCTTTTAAATTAATAGCCCCAAATGGAGGCGTTTCAATAAAACATTTTCATTTGGGGAGTATCAGTGGTAAAGATTGCCGTGATGATACTCGTCTGAAAAAAATCAACTACACTCTTTAGTATTCCTTTTTCGGGATAAGCCCTGCTTGTGTTTTAGTTTGATTTCCACTAATATCAGTCCTTGTTGCACAACTCTCAATAGGGGATTCTCATGGATACCGGGCATCATTGCTGCCTTCTTGAGCAAGAAACAAAGAGTATTAATTCGTTTCTGTAGAACTTGCACCATAGCAATCATAAGCTGATTGTCTTTGCCATCTGCATAGTTGGCTAGCATACTTGTAATCATTCCTTGTGCTTTGAAAACCGTGATACTAGCTAGATAATACGGCTATTTCTGGCTTTACCCCGTATAACGGCTATTATTGCATCCGGATCGGTGGGAGAGTAGGAGTCTTATTACTTACATCTTTAACTCTTTCTCCATGTGGCTTTCTTTCCCGGGTTTATTTTCAGAGTTTCTGTCGTTTTTTAATTTCTGCTAACCTAAAGTCTAGAGCAGAAATAGTGCGCTGCTCTTGAGTACTTCTGTCAAATTTAGCCGGTGTTTCAGTATCCTTCACTTGCTCAAATGTATTATAATTGACTGTTATAAATACAGACTTTGTCTAAGTAGGTAGCTTTTGGTGAACTATCAAGATAAGTACTGACTTTAATGAGTGCAGCATTGACACTCTTCATTTCTCCGCTCACCATTCCCTGGTCTTCAAATAAATAATTTCAATTCATTCTGCATTTCAAGGATAAATATCTCACACTTCCTGTTTTCACAATACAGATCAACCACTGCTTTCTTATTCCATTCTGTTTTGCCTTGATTTTCTGTATTCAGATACGTTAGATCACGAACGCGTTCCCTATAGCCTGATACCTGATTGAAAAAATCTATCAAGCGTTCTTTATTGAACTCATTATCAAATAGCTTTCTGAAGCCAAAATCAGTAAAAAGGTTAACAAACTTTTACTTTTTTGCCTCACACTAAAAATAGTAAATTACAGATATTTATTTTGCAAATGACTAAATAGAATGGAATAGTAGTAGCAATTTACCCTTTCGACTAACTTAAAGTTCAATATGCTGAATAGAGCTATTGTATTTTTTGACTTGATTGGCTACAAAACTGGGAGCCGTACACTGAGAAAAAAGGCGCAAAGTAGCTGCCCACTGGAGAGTTCTTATTTAACTCTATTCACATCATCTTCTTTTTTCATACACCAGTATGTCAACAAACCAAAGCCAACAATACTTGCCAGAAAGAATATAATTGTATAAACCATCATCTATCCCGTTAAGATTAAAAAATATTTACATAACAGTATTCTATGTTTTACTACAGCTTTATTAATTGAAGTCGTCAACCCAATGGATTTATGAAAAAATACAACTAATTTATTTGTAAACCTTTGTTGATTTTTCTCAATGCTTTCCTTTACTTTTTACCAGCTGCGTATTCAAGATTAAATTTTTGTTGCCAATCTTAAGATCACGTTAAATAAATGCAATAACTAAAGAAAATGAGTTTAATAAAATTGTATATATTCTTGATTGAAGGAATACTATTCCCTTTATTAAGAACTTTTATTCTTTTGAGGTACCAGGATAGAAACAAAAATTTATTTTGTGGAAAACTCAATCATTGATCTTCTAATAAATATATAGATCATTTTCAATCTTAGTGATTTCTGAATTCTCCATTAGGTATAAATTTACAATTTCAAATTTACAATTGCAAATTTGAAATTGTAAATTTATACCAGTTAATACACAACTCATTTCAGCGCTACTTTTAAGCAATTACAGATAAGAAGATAAGTTTATCTCTCAGTAATATGTGCAACTGGTGTAATTGTTTTCACTGCTTTAAAAAAGCTATGGCTTCCATATGATTCTTCCGATTGCCAGTAATCAAGCGGAATATGGACCTAGAAGAAGCGCCCCTCGTTAACAATTTTAGGACCAGATACCCACGCTCGTAACAGGTCCGTACCCCCGCTTTAAAGTCTGCCTCATACTTTCAGCGTTTCATTTTTCTTAGTTTCAAATTCATAGCAGTTGCTAAGTGAAAAATGTCTTTTGTCCAGACGGACCATCTCATACGGAAAGGAAAAAGCACTTACACTAATAAGCTTAAGTAGCTTATAGTAAGAAATTATTTAATCTGTAGAGGGTGCTGTTCGAGGGAGTTTTCAATACAAAGCAGTGAGGAGAGTTTAAGTAAAGTATATTATAAAGATTTATTAAATTTCATATAGCCTTTATTACTGCCTTCTACCATTGGATTGAACCAGAGCCTGTTTGCCATTGATTCACTCCAGAGAAGTCTCACACCGGTTGCCTGGCAATCCTCAATAAATTCATTTAAAGTATGTGGGCTTTTAAATCTCTGCCCATTGATGCTGTAAGTAAAATCTTCAAATCTGACTAAATTCCTTTCCTCAGAGTTATCAATATAGCAATGGTAGTATTCGTTGTACTCCCAACCCTCAAATGACTCTACTATACATGATGGATGAAAGGGCTGCATATACAGACTTTGCACATTCTGTTGCGGCAGATGCGGAAAAAGCCGGATAAAATTTTTAAAACTTGCTGTCTGCATAACCTAAAAGATTTTTTGTATAAGGATCTTCTCTTATCAATGATTATTTGAAGATAAGAAAGAGATTAAAAACTTGCAATTGTAAATTTACAACTGTAGATTTAATAAAAAGAATTTTGTCTTATGACTTTTGTAAGTACTTCTTTAGAAAGAGCTGATAAATGGGAGCAGATTTGTTTTCCTGTGCAAACCTTACAACTTTCAGAACTGCTGCCAGCTACATATGAACTATTGGCCACAGACCGGCAGATGGCCATTGTGGGCGAATCTGAGCCTGGAAATTTCCAGGTTTTTGCGCTGCAGGGAAAAGACTACAGCTTGATTCCAAATACTATTCTTCGGGAAGTAGTAGATAGCTGCATTGAAGACTATACACTTGATATTCACTATTCAGGCCGGGGAGAGTTCAGCATTGCCATCATTTTACCCCAGCAGGTAAGTGTAGGACAAGAGCAACTATACAAATCTTTGATCCTTAACAACTCTTACAGCGGTAAAACGCCCTTTACTATTCAAGGAACAACATTGCAAGGCCAGCAAGGCAGGACAAGGCTTAGTTACTACAGGCAGTTGTGTGCCAATGGCTTAATGGGCTGGGCAGATGATTTTACTAGTCTGGGGCAGTATCAGAACTGGCTGGGGGCAGGAAAGCCGAAAAAGCCTGCTGAATTGGGTTTTACTAAAGTAGGGATGATTCACAAAAAAGTCTCGCATAAAAAAGTGGATCTTTCCTGGTTCAGCCAGTATCTGGGAGAGGTAATTGAAAATTTTCTTTCTCAAGAGAGTTCAGTTACGGCTCAGGTGTATAGTCTTCTTGCTCAAGTTGCCCCGCCTAAACAGGTGCAGGAGTTAATTGTAGAAACTGGTCTACCTAAACAATTAGCCAAAGTGGCTATGGAAAGGCTGCGAAAGGAGGAAAAGCTTCTTAAAACCGAACCTACTTTATGGCTGGTCTATAATGCCATTAATTATTCTTTACTTAATAGCCGTAGTTCCCTTACCATTGGCGACCGCTTTGAATTAGACGAGAAGTCGCTACATCATCTTGCATCACTTACATTATAAGTAATATTCTTTCTCCTTATGCTCCTGCTGAAGCAGCCTTGATGTGGAGTTAGGTACCAGAGCCCATATCTGTACTGAAATCATATCCGTGCTGAAATACTAATTACCAGCTTAGAGTTAAAATAACTACCCATTTCGGTCAACTGCAGATGTTGTATTGATAAGGTCAATTTAATTCCCTATCTTGATCTGAAGTAAAACATATCTGTGTTTCTCAATATTTGAAGATATTGAACTCAACTTACTCAAATGTTGAGTACAGGAAGAATAGTTCCCAAGGAAAGTATCGTAAACTGCCTACCTGAAATGGATAATCTTCCCTATCCATCAGGTTGTAAGCGGCCGTAACACGCAGGAAAGTAGAGCATATATTTATTCTTCTTGTTTTTTTAAATCTATAAATTAAGCTTTCAAAAGGCCATTAGCCAAATCGCTGCTCTTATTTTCTTTTACCAAAGCATAAATAATCCATTCTCGTTTAACACTGATTCAATTTTACCTAAATCTTATGTTATGAACCTCTCATGGTATTTTACCATTCTTTGCTACTGCCTTATACCGGTAGTTAGTGCACAAGTGTTAAATTCCCCAAAACCCAACATTATTTATATCATGGTTGATGACATGGGCTATGCAGATCTTAGCTCATATGGAAGTACGCAGTATCAGACACCCAACCTGGATGAATTAGCAAAACAAGGTATCCGCTTTTTGCAGGCATATGCGGCTGCTCCTGTTTGTACACCTTCCCGTACAGGTTTTATTACCGGACAATACCCTGCCCGCACACAAGTGGGTTTATGGGAACCCCTTACCGGACAGGATGTTGATCAGCAGATTGGCCTTACAGCCCATAATATTACCCTATCTTCTCTGTTAAAGCAACAAGGTTACCAAACTGTACTAATTGGCAAATGGCACCTGGGCAAACAGCCTCAACATCATCCCAACCAACATGGTTTTGAAGAATTCTATGGTGTTTTGGAAGGTGCAGCCGATTACATATCCCATCAGCCGGGCTTGTACCACAATACCCAGCTGATGAAGCAGGAAGGCTACCTAACTGATCTTTTCACCGGGAAAGCATTGGCTTTTCTAGCTCAGCCGCATACAAAGCCTTTCTTTATGAGTTTACAGTATACAGCTCCACATTGGCCCTGGCAAGGGCCTGATGATGCGCCCTACCCAGACTCTGTTAGCTGGACGGGTGGAGGATCTATACAAACCTACGCACAAATGATGCAATCCTTGGATAAAAGCATCGGCCAACTCATGGCTGGTTTACAACAAAATGGATTAGAAGAGAATACGCTGGTGATTTTCACCAGTGACAATGGTGGAGAAAGATTCTCTCAGATGGGACCTTTCCGGGGCAAAAAGATGGAGCTTTGGGAGGGAGGTATCCGGGTACCAGCTATTATGCGATGGCCAAAGGTGCTAAAAGGAGGCAATGAATCAAATCAGGTAGTAATTTCTATGGATTGGACAGCCACTATTCTAGCGGCAACTGGTGCAAAATCCCATACAGGCTATACTTTAGATGGCATCAACTTATTGCCTATTTGTCGGGGGGAAGCCCCTATACAAATCCGGCAATTAGCCTGGCGCACTTTTCAACGGACCAAGTACAAAGCTTTCCGCAGTGGTGACTGGAAATACCTAAGTGATAGTAAGGCAGAGTATGTATTTAATCTGGCAAAGGACCCTGGAGAAGAGCACGATCTGAAAACGGAGCAACCGAAAAGATTAGCTCAGTTAAAGGCCCTGTATCTCGAGTGGGAATCCCAGATGCTGTCTCCGGTTGCTTTACCTAAATAAGCTGAAAGAAGTTTTTTTATAAGCATTAATAGTATGTTCAAGGAATTGGTTATTAACTTCTATTTTACAGCGAGTGATCCACAATGCAATAACTACCACGAAAGCAGTTTTTTTAAAGTTGTCAAAACTTATAGATTGTAGCCCATGTAAAGAATCTTCATAGCTAAACGCTGTAAATTACTCTCCTAATTATTAGTTTTGCGCTTTCTTCTTTTTCTAAGTATTTCCGGATGCATAAAAATATGTTGTGCATTTATCCTGAGCTGATAACTAATGAATATTGTTTCCTGCGGCATTGACTTTGGTACTTCTAACTCTTCTATAGCCCTGGCCAATGATCAGGGAATTGAGCTGGCAACTGTTGAAAACGGGCACCAGACCATCCCCAGTGCCATTTTTTTTCCGCAAGACTTACATGCGCCTCTATTTGGCAGAGCGGCAACCCATGAATTTTTTACCAAGCAGAAAGGCCGCTATATGCGCAGCCTGAAACGCATCCTGGGAACCTCACTTGTGGGGCAGGGAACTTTGGTCAATGGCAAAGTAATGCGCTTTGAGCGCATCATTTCCCTGTTCCTGAAAAATATAAAAGACAAAGCTGATGCACAGGCAGGCTGTGAAATAGAGCAGGTTGTAATGGGAAGGCCGGTACATTTTGTGGATAACAATCCGCAAGCCGACAAGCAGGCAGAGGAACAACTCAGGGAAATTGCCCGCAGCATTGGTTTCAAACATATTGCCTTTCAGTTTGAGCCCATTGCTGCCGCTTTTGCCCATGAAGCAAACCTAAAGGAGGAGAAACTGGCTTTAGTAGCAGATATGGGCGGGGGAACCTCTGATTTCACAGTGATTAAGTTATCTAGGCAGAAGTTACTCAATAGAGACCGCTCAGCCGATATCCTGGCCAGCTCCGGGGTACGGGTAGGCGGCAATGACTTTGACAAACAACTGAGCTTTTGGGCCATTATGCCGCAACTAGGGTATAAAAGTACCTATGGCGAAAAAAAACTGGAAGTGCCTATCAAACTCTACCAGGAATTGTCGGAATGGAGCAAAGTTAACTTTCTGTATACATTAAAAATCATTACACAGACCCGCCAGTTGCTCTACCAGTCTCACGATAAAAAAAGGCTAAGCCGGTTGCTGAAGGTGCTTGAACAAGAAAGTGGGCATCTGCTGCTTGCCGGCGTAGAAGATACCAAAATTGCCCTGACCTTAGCCCCGGAACATTATGCCCCGTTTAACTTTATAGAACCTGATTTTGGGGTAACTATTCATCGGCAGCAATTTGAAGAAGCTATCGGGGAGGAAGTAGAAAAAATCACCGCGGCTGCAGATGAATGTATCCGCCAGGCAGGTGTATCCCGGCAGGCTATTGAACTAATTATTCTTACCGGCGGATCCACTGAAGTGCCCCTCATCCAGGAGTCATTCAGGGCGCTGTTTGCCAATGCTACTTTGGCCGATGAGAACAAATTATCCAGTGTAGGTCTAGGTCTGGGTTATGCAAGTTATAATACATTCAGGTGATAAGGCTGAGAAACACCACAAATAATGACAAGTACATTCACTCCTCTTTGCTAAAACTCAGCTTTATACAGAACGGTTTCATTGCTACTTGCAGCCTTGCTAACGCCCGGTACATGCATAGATAGAGCAACAACAAAACACGATATGAGTCTTGCATGTACTTATGCCTTTGGTAGGAATGATAATTATCCTGATTAACTTACTTCTGTCTTCCTGCAATTGTTTGCGGTCGTTTCTCTTTGTCTCATTACCGGAGCCAGTTTAAAAAGAAACTAAACACCTATAGTGCTATTAGAAGGGCATTATACATTTTTTTACCCTACCATTCAAGGAAACTTCCATTCAAACCGGTACTTTTATATTTTAGCGAGAATTCACGCTTATAGCCTGATTGTCCAAACCACCAGACATGAAAAAACTTTTATATCTTTCTTTTGCGTTGCTACTGGCGACAGCCTGTCAAAATACTTCGGAGAAAGCTACAAAACACGTTGTCTTAACTGGAATCGATTTTTCCAAAAAACCCGGCGATGATTTTTTTACTTACGCTAACGGCATCTGGTACGATACCGTCCAGATACCTGCTAGTCAGGCCGGAGTAGGTTCCTATTCATTTTTGAACTATCCTCAGCGTATCCGCCTGCAAGGCATTCTGGATAGTCTTTCGGAAAGTAACAACCCTGCCGGAAGCATGGAAGCAAAAGTGGCCGATTTTTATGCTTCAGGAATGGACACAACCACCATCAACAACCGGGGCTATGAACCGCTCAAGCCGGTATTCGCCCGCATCGATGCGGTGGCTGATGTGCCTTCGTTAATAGAAGTGGTTGCTGAAGCGTTTAAAGTGGGCGATGCCTCCTTTATTGGTTTCTATGTTGGCCCGGATGATAAACAGAGTACGGTGAATATTGCCCAGTTTTATCAGACCGGGATCGGCTTGCCTGAAAGAGCGTATTACTTTAAAACTGATTCCTCAACCCTTGCCATTCAAAATGCTTACAAGCACTACCTTGCTACCTTGTTTGAACTCGCCGGAAGTGAAGAAACCGCAGCAAAGAAAAATGCAAACCTTACCTATGAGATTGAAAAACAACTGGCCACCGCACATAGAACCAATATTGAACTCAGGGATGTGAAGGCCAATTACAATAAATTAGCCGTGAGTGATCTTTCCAAAAAACATCCCAACCTGGGCTGGACAAATTTATTAAACAACTTAGGCTTGCAGGTTGATTCGGTTAATGTGGGGCAACCTGCTTATTACGATAAGCTGAATGCCCTGCTGCAATCGGTTTCCATCAATGACTGGAAAGTTTATTTAAAAGCACATGCCCTCTCTACCTATGCCAACTGGTTAAGCCAGCCTTTTGTGGATGCCTCATTTGCTTACACCAAAATGCTGACCGGACAAGCGGTTAAAAAAACACGTGCTGAAGAAATGACGCAGGCGGTCGACCAATCTCTTGGACATGCGCTGGCGCAGTTGTATGTAAAAAAATATTTTCCTCAGGAGGCCAAAAAACGCTGATCCGGTGTAAAGCCATCCAACCTTGTAGTGTCCCGCCCCTGCTCTGTCAGTTTGAAGGCGTCATAGGCAATGGCTACTCCCGCAATATCGGCTGTGTTTTCACCTACTGTTAAAGCGCCTTTGATAGGAACTGAATCCAGTACAGTAAACGAATCATACTGATCAATCACCTGCTGTGTCCTTTCTTTGAATTTCGCATAGTCATCTTTTGTCCACCAGTTTTTTACGTTGCCATCCTTATCAAATTGGGCACCCTGATCGTCAAAGGAGTGCGTAATCTCATGACCAATCACCATACCAATGCCCCCATAGTTCAAGGCATCATCGGCATTCAAATCGAAATACGGCGATTGTAAGATGCCGGCAGGGAAAACAATTTCATTCAGTGGCGGATTGTTGTAGGCTGTTACTGTGGGAGGTGTCGTGTGCCATTCGGTTCTGTCGACGGCCTTTCCTACTTTAGCGAGGTTGTAGTAATACTCATTTTTATTAGCTGATAGACGGTTTTCAAAGTAGGAGTCTCTTTTTAATTCCACTTTTGAGTACTCTCTCCATTTATCCGGGTAGCCTATTTTTTCACTGAAAGCGCCTAGTTTTTCTTTTGCTTTTGTCTTGGTGGAATCGCTCATCCAGTCTAGCTGGTTGATGCGTGCTTCAAAAGCTTTTTTCAGGTTGTTTACCAGTACAGTCATGCGTTTTTTGGCCTCCTGAGGAAAATATTTTTTTACATACAACTGCGCCA
>Ga0181465_100150_pt1 | contig 21912 bp, 22 predicted proteins | sample InSIn3gowninarea_FD_119076 | JGI IMG/M metagenome (GOLD analysis project Ga0181465, IMG submission 119076) | Clean room microbial communities from NASA Spacecraft Assembly Facility at Jet Propulsion Laboratory, Pasadena, California, USA -... ... | reverse complement strand
AACCCACATGCCAGCCATGCCTCCCTAGAAGATTAGCTGTCTATTAAGAAAGAAGATTTGTGTTGCAGCAAAAAATTTGTAGTCTCTGCGGATAACAACCAGTTCTGAAAATCATCGTGCTTTATTGCAAATATTTCCTGGTAGCTAACTTCAGGATAGAGAGAATAACGTAAGTATGCAAAGTTATATAGGAAAAGGAAAAAGCACTCTCTACGGATGACTACTAGTCCTGAATATTATTATGCATTACTGTAGGCACTTCCCTATAGCTAGTCTTAAGAAAGAGGGATGACTTAGATCATAAAACGCAGAAAAGCACTCTCTGTACTCTCTGCGGAGAATTATCGGTTTCTACATATCACTGTGCCTTACTGCAAACATTTTTTAATGGGTAATTTTAGCAAGAAAAACCAAGTATAGTATGCAAGGAGTTAAAAATTGTTATGCTATGTAAGGGATAGCACAGAACGACTGCTACTTCATGTAAAACCTTCAATTTTCACAAGTGGACAGGTTCATCGAGAAAGACATAAGGGCAAGAAGATTTGTTTACACATTTCGCTATGAATGTAGACTTAGAAAGAGGAACATCCGTTACCTAGCTAAAAGAGTTAGGGGTGTCGCGTAGGTCGCGAACGAGGTCCCGGATGCACCTCCTTCTTTACTCCTCTCGTAGACCCGTCTAACATAGTTATATCTCCTATGTTATCGATTAGAAGTACAGAGGTCCGCGGGAAGGAAGAGGGAGAGTTCGGTATCGTCGACCCGAGGCGCGACGTCGAGTGTCTCGACAGTCATTACTATTGGCAAAGGAATATTTCGACACACATGGGTAGAGCGACAGAGCGATTACGAGTATGCCATACCAGTGAACAGTGTTGTTGTCCTCGATCAGAACGATAATCATTACAATCTCTGCAAAGAAGGTGCTTTTATACCTGTTTGAATGGGGCCGATATTTTGAGGAATGTACACTTTCCTCGAGAGGGTTAGTCTGATCTGCTGACAGGTATGGGAATATCTGGCGGTGCATGGTGATTCGATATATATTTGCGTCGCATGGAGAGAAAAATCGTCCTGCGCAGAAGTTCCGTAAGAATTACATAGTCAGACCTCGACCTTTTCTAGACATCAGGTCATGAGTTCCCGTCTTCTATAAATATGATCTGCAAGGGATGTTTCTCTACTTGACATCCCTCCATTGGGCACTGGTGGCCATGATGCACGAGTGTGTCACCGGTCAGGCTTGAACTCAGATTCCTTTTCGCGTTGGATAGAACTTCCGGTCAAGGCAAGACACGGGACGAAGGGAGGACGGCAGGTCGGTGGTACCAAAGAAACCACACAGATCCCTACTCACCTGGAGATAGATATGGATGGTAGAGAATACAACAAGGAGCATCTCGTGACACACTAACCTAATCATCTCCTTCATGTCATCGCTTGCTATGCTGTCGGTGAGACGCTCCAACTCTATGGAGTGGTTTTTCCACCAATAGAGCTGATGTTTGGTTCAGGCTCTAAGGGAGGCATGGCTGGCATGAGGGTTACAGACCTGATGCTTTACTTTTCCCGTGGCTTGGACCTACCATGCAGTCTAAAGTCTGGAGTAACACTGCTGGAAGTCGTGTCAGGTGGTGGTGGCGACGGCGGAATCGGGCGGCGATGACGCGATAACATGTATGGCTGCTGATAGAGAGACGTTCTTCGAAGTGGCTGAAAACGACATTTTTAACAATCATAACACCTTCAAAACATCCTCATGCAGATGCATTGACCAAACACTCCGGCTTACTCGGGTTTCTAGCCCTTCCGACACTCAATCCTCTTTGTCTGCCGACATACATCACTCTCTCAGGATAGTTGCTAATAATGGCATCCACGCCATCATCAAGCAATTTGCTGATCGTGACCTCAGCATCCACAGTCCAAGGAATAACCTGCATACCCAAGCCATGTGCTCTATCCACAACATCCTTTGTCGTAAAAGGGACGTAATCAGGTGTGTTGACAGTGGCATCACTGGCGTTGCCAGTGCCATGGTTCGGAGAAAGAATAGATGCGCCAATGGAATGGGCCGCTGCTACCCAGTCCCCGGAGAAAGCGTCGAGGTCAACGCCACCGAGCCATGGGTAGACGCTGTTCTCGAGCCAGGGGTAGGTCATGTTGGTCTCATCGGGCACAACTGTTGTTTCGTCGAGAAGAGCCACGATGGTGACTTCGGGATAAGCGGCATGGATGCCGACGAGAGTGCGCCAGTCGAAAGATTGAATCGATGTACGGGACTCGAAACCGTGCTTCTGGAGGATAGGGATCAAGTCCGTGATGTAGGTGTCCACGGATAAGGTCTCGTTCGGTGCCGTGGGTGAGAGTTTAGTTTCGAGATTAATCGTAACACCTTCATCGCCATAACATTTTACTAGCTCAAGAACTTCTTCTAGAGTTGCAATGGTGGTGCCAGGGTGTACTATATCAGGCTCATAAGTATGGCAATTCCATAAATTGGCTCGAAGAAACTCACGTTCTTGTTGAGGCTGCGCTGCAAGCTGAAGCGAACAATCCAGAGTCTTGACTTGTGCCAGAGTCAAGTTTGCAATGTATTGGTTGACGTATTCTCCAGTGCACTTGGTGGGGTAGATCCAATGCTGTTCAAATGATGGTCAGAAAGGCCCCAGAGAACAATTTGTGAATCACTTACGTCGTGCCAAATGACAGGAACGCCATCACTGGTGAAGACAGTATCCATCTCGAGCACATCAACTCCAACTTCCTGTCTGCTTGTTAGTCGCTTGCCTGCACTTGTCCACAGCTGAGCGTCATACCAAAGCATGAGCAAATGCCTGTGACGAAAAATTGGTCAGTCTATGATCGTTGTCTGAGAACACCGCATTCCATACCCAAAGTGATTCTTCAGTCCTCATACTCAGACCACCACGGTGACCTTGAACTTCAACACGACCACTCTTATCCAGATAAGGAATAGTAAACGGCATAGCAGCCACAACATTCAAAGCCGCAAGACCGGCGACCAGACCAATAGTAGATGCCATGTTGGTAGAGCAAAGAATCGGACGGTAAACAACAACAACAGACTAAGACAGGCACGAGCAAGACAAGACTGAACACAATCATCCTCACAGCGATAGGGCACAATACTTATACCTCAGTCGTCTTGGCTATTGATTGTAGATCCCGGCCACGCTCATGCCCTGCTCCCGCACGTGGAGGAATTGATTTGCATGGTGAAGATGTGAGTTTACTTGGCGAAGCAAGCCATGCAGCGGAGTGTCGTATTGATTCATCCTATACCGGTAAAGACGCCGACTTTATGGCTCGCTCGATCTTTGCTCGATCGGTCGGGGTGAGACGAGAACAGGCATTGCTCTTTCTTTACCGAGTGTTTTGGCCGTGAGCCGAGACCGCAGAAGAATCCATGATAGCAGTGTTGATTGTTGTAAATAGAGCAGGAGAAAACGGGTGTTATTGATGACGCGTGGGCTTGAGTTGACAGAGTTCGCCAAGGAGAGATCTACAAGGTCAAGTGCATTGCCAAGAGACCTTCCTGCATGTTGACCGACTCCTTCCGCAAAACATTGCAAGGAACTCCGCTGACGAAGAATCTAAAAAGGAAGGAAGATGAGAAAGATCCGGACTTCCGAAAAATGCACTTTTGCTTTTGATTTTATCTTAAACATATGCTTCTGACAGGATCCTCAGATAGGTTTTCGACGCCTCATTCATTCGAATGACCTCTACTTCTTGCAAACATTCAGCTTAGCGACCGAAGGATCATGGTCAGAGATCTGCTCAGCCAGGGTGACCCAAGTGTTGATGTGGACATGCTCGTACTGGGCCTTTGGCTTCAAAGCCTGGCTGATGTACATGTGGTCAAGCTCCTGACTGTTCATGTCAAACAGGTAAGTGTATCGCTCGAGCTGAGGAATGTTGGCGGCCTCATCCATATCACGCAAGTTCGAAATGGCCAAGAAATTCTCGAGAGGCTCGACGAAAGCAAACTCGTTAAAGTCACCAGCAACGATGATGTTAGCATTTTTGTCTTCAGCAAGAATGTCGGCGACGAAGTTCTGTTTCTCATTAGTTCTTTCTTCCTGTCGTATCATGATACGAGACTTACGGCAGTGAGCTCCATCTGCTCCTGACGATCTTCAACACCTCCATTAACAGGAGGACGAGCATCGCCTTCAATCGAAGAAGAGCCACCCTTGCTACCAAAGTGGACGTTGATGGTGAAGAATGAGTTCTTGCCATCAAGTGTCTCAAATTCAGCGACGAGTGGCTTGCGGCTAGCAGTCCAAGCTGGGTTCTGAGGATCGATACGGCCAGGATTGTACTTGAGCTCAGGACCAGGAAGGACTTCGTTGGCTTCCGTGCTTGCGCCAAAGTTTGGCTTGCGCAATTGAAGGATGTCGGGGTTGTAAAGATAGGCTTGGCGAATGTTACCACCCGGCGCACCGCCGTCTTTGTCATCGACAGGATCGATCTCGACAAACTCGTACTCAGGACCGCCGATACTACTGATTGCAGAGGTCAAAGTGGTAAGAGTCAGGTTTGCGGTCACGACTACGAAGATATTAGCAACCAATGGTCAGCGTATTGTGGCAAGTCTACTAACCAGCGTCGTTGGTTTCTCCATTGTTGTCTTGGATTTCCTGGACAAAGATCAAGTTGGGGCTACGAAGGTAGTTGACGATATGGTCGGAAATGTTGACCAGGTGAGCAGAGCCAGCCCAGAGGTTCTCGACATTGTAAGAGCCGACGGTCAGACCGCTGCAGTCTCCGCTGGAGATAAGAGTAGTAGGTGGAGGAAGTCTAGGCTCAATGGCCTTGACAACGTTCAATGCAGTTAAAGGCAAGATGGTGTAGTAACCAAATGAGTAGCTGACAATACCAGTGATGTCGCCGAGTGTGTCACCGACTCTGGTGATAGCAGGGTTCTTCGACCCGTCCAGCGGTGATCCAATGATGATTGCCTCAGGGTTTGCATCTGCTGGTTGTTAGCCACTTCCAATATTTCTCCATATTTCCTGACTTACCTTTGTCAACGGTTGTCAAACCACCACGGCTGTTCAGACCAGTGACCTTCCAGTCGCCAACAACCCAGGTGTCGCCGTAGTTGTTAGGCTTAGTCAATGCATGAGCGCTCTTGACAGTAACAAGCTCTCCACTGAGACTCTCCCAGAAGTCCATACCATAGTTGCGAGGGACCAAGGTGGGGTTGGAGACAGAGATCAAGCTGACATTGTTAGGAACACCGAACACATCTCCGTTGTCTAGAGCAGAGAAAGCCTTGTTGGGCGGGCTCAAAGTGTCCTTGCCAATGACCCGAGGTGTGGCAGCACTGCCAGAAGAGATCTTCTGGACCAGTTTTGGGTTGATGATCTCGGTCAGGTAGACGTATGCCTTGCTCGATCTGTACTCGGTAACTGTTCCGTTCAATTGGATGACATCTCCGACAGTCAAATTCTTGCCAAAGTTGCGGTCAAAAACGTAGACGGACTCGGATGATCTCTCGTCGCTGTCGGGAGCGGTAGACCTGATCCAGATACCGCTTGGGCCTTTGGCAGTGACCAGACCATTGACGTTCGTCACATTCTTTCCATTATATGGCGAAAGATACTTATTGCCGTTGATCTGGGCGATGGTCTCGGCGGAGACAACTTGTCCGGCTAGGGCAGCAGCAGCCAGGAACTGTAGATAGGTACTACCAGTTTTCATGATGAAGGAAAGATGAAAGGGAGAGTTGGATGTCACGAAGCATGTTGCTCGCGTGTGTCTCTGTGATATACAACCTACGGCCTTCGTCTTGGGAGCTCCTGCCCTGACGGCGAACTCCTATTATCGCGGCTGATGAACGCAAGATGATATGCATCTTTAACACGTTGTCAGGTACGATACAAATTGATTGGAGGATTCGAAGGCAAGTTCAAAGTGCTAGAAGAACGGCGGTAGATCATTCAGCCACAGCGGACCTTGGCAAGCCTTGGCAAGCATTATCGATAGCCTCTTATCTCGACATCGTGTCGGGCATCGCCTCTAGTGATTGGTTATCTCTGCTGTGTCAAGATAGTCTTGTAAGCTGCGCCAAGTTCATGCCGTATGCTTGTCTAATTGCTCCGCGAGTCTGGGCCGAGTGTGGAGATACAACGAAAGAGGTCTTTGCCTATTTAAGCCGGACACCGAGGCATCAAACTAAGCGATCTGAACTCTCACTTTGTGATAGCATCTGACTTGCACACGGGACTCGCCTTCACGAGAAAGATGGCGAGCGAGATCCCACCTTCTGTCTTGGTCTGGTGCGATCAGGACGCTCGGGTGCAGCACCCGCATTCGAACCAGCACAAAACAGCTCCTGAACAGAACCCGAGATTGACAAGGGCAGCCACTCCGATTTCGACATGCCAATACTATGGCGTGGACAAACACTGTGACTATCTTCGAAGGAATGCCATTGATGTCAACGAATATCCAAGTTTGAAGATTGCAGCAAAGGACGTTTGGGGTGCTTATGGCGAGCGAGCAGGGTTGACAAGTGGAAGCCTGATAGATCATTTTAACTCAGCACATTACAGCGTGGCTAAGGATATGATAGGCTACCTCCATCAAGCTGGAAACCGTTATGCCTATATTATACCTGATATAGGCTGCAGTTAGTCACAAGCAAGGACCTCGTTGAACGGCGATGCATTGAGAGGGTGCTCATTGTGATCAGAATGCAGACGCAGCACCCCAACTCGCTCGAAACCCGACCTCGCCCTCGACCTAGACCTCCCTGCCTTCGACCGCGATGGTCTCTCAGTCTTCGACAACATCAAGTACTCCCTACCTCCAACGACTCCTTGAGCATCCACACTCCAGATGCCGTCAGTGACTAGCATTCTTCAGAAGCCAAGTACTTCTCGCAGAGTAGCGGGCGGTCGTGTACGCATCCAGGGGCACCAGGCATCACGATATGTGGATAGTTTGTCCCTACCTTTGCCATCGATGAACGTAACCGCGTCACTCCATCCATCCTCCAGGCATAAGTAGAGGCCGGCCCGTTGTTCAAGATGTGCTGATCCTCGACCGTAGAAGTTTTCCAGTCGAATGCGCTGAGCTAGACACATTGGTGTTGCTGGGAAAAAGTAGTGTGGGAGCCAGATCTCTAGAACGATGCGATTGATAGAATTTGTTGTCGGAGGGCTTGATGCCGATGCTTAGTATGCGTTCGCTGTCTAGAGGCTCCGCCACATGTGTCGCTTCGAACGACTTAGAGGTCCATAACGCGACGCCTGGAGCGACCTGCAAGTTCGACACTCTGGGTCGCCGAGCATTGATCAAGAAAGCAAAGGGAAACGGTTGGTCCAGCCAATTGAATTAGATTGTTTAGGAGAGATGTGTATTCGAGAGGGTCGAAAGACGACTTTTCTTGGTCAAAGGACATGATGATTTCGAGGGCAACTACGGCAAGTACTTTGACCAGCATTTCCGTCGCCCACTTTGAATAATACAGTCGCTAAGCGTACACACCGACCTGCGATTCAATGCGTCCGGATGTTTTGGGTTGGATCAGATTGAGAGCTTGGCTGGCTTTGCGATAGCGAGCATGCCGTAGCGCGATGTGGTTGCCATCTTGGTGGGCTCTGCAAAGCTTCGCGAGGTAGTGGATGTAGATGTCGCGGAGGAGGAGCAAGACCGACGGGGCTGTTCCAGGCAGCAATGATCACCCCGAGATTTTACCGTGCCGATGTGACCCTGTTCCAGCCACTGCACTTCCATTTTCACAATCGATTGATAAGTTACCAGATACCTCACAGCAGTATCAGTCTCAGACCAATCATACATGTCTCAAATCAGAAAGATCAGACATCCAGCTTCTGGTCCCGAGCTTGTACAAGCCATTCCCTCCATAATCGACGGCCTCATCCCTACTCAACGCAAAGTCCTCCACACTGTTCTCCAGCAAAAATCAGACAGGGAGATCAAAGTCATCGAACTTGCCTACAAAGTCTGCTCTCTTGATGTCCCAAATACAGACCCATCTGCAACTCAACAAACCATCATCAAGCTAGCACAAAACTTTGTCGGCGCAAATAACATCAATTACCTCGAGCCAGGGGGGAATTTTGGAAGTCGTAGAAATGGCGGGGAGGATGCTGCGGAGGGTAGGCTTGTGTATACAGAACTTTCTGCATTGACGCGTGTTATTATGGATGCTTGTGATGATGGGGTTTTGATCCATCGTGAGCGAAATGGTAAAAAAGCGGAGCCGGTGGTGTATTTGCCCGTCATACCCATGATTCTGGTCAATGGATGCGACACCCATGGAGATGGTTGGAATACTTTTATACCTCCTTATAATCCAAGAGAGATTGTTGATAATCTGCGACGAAGGATGAATGGCAATTCAAGGGCGGATATGCGGCCCATGGAACCGTGGTATCGCAACTGGACTGGTCGCTCGGAGAGGCTCGATGCGAACCACTTCATCCTTAGCGGAAACCCTCAGAAAACAGCAGAAGGTCTCCTCAAGATCACGGAATTGCCTCCTAAGCGATGGCCTCGGGACTTCAAGAAGGTCTTGGAAGGGCATATCTCCGAAGCCACCTCCGCGATCAAGAGCTTCACACAAATTGCATCCCCCAACGGCATAAATTTTGAAATCACACTCAAAGACAAACAGATGGATGTCGCAACACAAAGAAGCCTCGAGGAAGAACTCGGTCTACACCACATCATGACGACAAAAAATCTCATCGCCCTAGATGCAGATGGCCAAACCCAACAATATCATACAGAACTCGATATGCTTGAAGAATTCTACCTCCTCAGATTTCAAGCCTATCAGACAAGAAAGCAGCATCTCCTCAAGACCATACAAAAAGAACTCACGCAATGGACCGATCAATTCCGCTTCGCCAATATGATTCTTGACGGCGAGCTCGACATATCCCAAGAGGAAACGAGTCTTGCTGAACAATTGCACCAACGGGGATTTGCGTCCATCAAAGATCATAATGATGGCAACACGACGACGAAAAAGAGAAAGCGCAATGCTAGCGAAGTCGATATCGCATTAGCTGGCTATGATCATCTCTTCAAAACAACCGTCTCATCCATGACGCGAAAAGCTCTGAATGAGCTTGAATCCCAAATCGCTAGTAAACGGGTCAAGATGGACAAGATACAAGAGACCACGATCCAAGAAATGTGGGAAGCGGATCTTCGAGAGTTTCTTGTGGAGTGGGATACTCAGCTTCAAAAACCTCCTGTGCAGGAAGGTTGTGTGCGGTGCGGCGGTCAAGGGTGCCAATGAGAGACATCTGGCAACATCGTCGATCGGAGTGGGTTATAGGAAGCGTTATGCTGAGTGAGATGTTCAATCAACCCATCATACCCAACACAACCTTCACCACAGTATCTTTCCTATACTCTGGTGTATCCCAAGCACACCTCGCATCAACAAGAACTTCTACTTCAAAGTCAGCTCATCCATATTTCACACCAAAAGAAACACCACTCGTCTTCAAAACTCACCATCCAAAAACTCCTCAACCGCAACTTCACCTCCCCCTCTCCCTTCCCTCCCCAAACACACTTTGTCCCATTCTTTGTCAAATACCCAATTTCTACTGCAGATGAAGACCGCAACCTGTAAAGCGGACCACCATCCTTGCTCCGTACCCCTTGGTCTGTAATAAGGATTCCAATCGTCCCTGCTCATCATCATCCTCGCCACCTCCCCTCTAACCTGTGCCTTGGGAAACGCAGTAAAATAGATTGCAAACACACGCCTGAAGATCGGATCGTCGTCAGCGTGGGTTTGGAGAAGAGCATAGGCTTTGGCTATGGTAGTGGTGTAGATTCTATGAGCGAGGGATTCCGCCGATGAAGATGGTGTGGAAGGGTGGAGGGATAGGGTTTGGGGGGTTAGGCCGTAGAAAGCCGGGCCGGAGAATATGGTACTGCCGGTTTGACCTTGTGGTGGAGAGGTAGTTTGGAGTTGAAGTTGAGAAGATGGCATGGTGTTGTATGGCAATTGAGTAATTGTTGCAAGTCCAGTATCCGGGGGTGTCGGTATGCCATTATCGTTGATATTATTGTTTCCAGATTTCGAAATCGTCGATGGTGGACGATGGACAAGTTGCCCATTCATTATCCGCGATGCATCTTCTTCTTCCCCTTCAGCATCATCTCCCTTTTCGATGATTCCTTTAAACTCTTTCATCGAATCTCTGATTTCTTCCGCTAGCACCGCATCCTCCACCTTCCCCAAATGTCGCAGGATCTTATCATTCAATCCCAAGAAACAAGTGCTCAGTTTTTCTATCGTCGCCTCTAAACCTTGCATCTGTTTCGACAACGTGGCTATCGTATCTTCTTTTCTTTGTCGATATGCTCGTTGTGCTTTACAAGATTGAGCTCTACGGTGCTGTGCAGCCGCCTCATCCAATGCGGAGATCGGTGGCTTGGGTTTATATTTGCGCGGAGGCATTTTTCTTGGTGTTGGAAAATCGATCGTTATCGTGAATAGATTGAGACGCGGCTCCGTATAGTAAGATGAAAAGTGGTGTTAGTAAGGTTTCGATTGTAAAAAGCAGGGAAGTGGGAAAAGGTGCAAGAGTTATGGTCGGGAGGCGTTAGTAAGGCATCTTGAGCGTTTTGTCCGGATGGGGTAATTGCTTCTCCGAGTGGTGCATCATCAATGGTTTTTGTAAACCTCTCCGGCAAGGTTTTTTTTTAGCAGATACGATGATATGTAATCACGAGTTTGGATCATCGTAATGGCATTGTTACGAGGGATCGCGTGGAGTGGACAATCGCGCTGCCAATCCATCGGTCTCTAGACCTTCTCATACAGGACAGTTATCATACCACGTGAGCAGAGCGAAAGCACTGGAGATAACCTTTGTTCCGGCGCACCATTGTCTAATGATTTGGTCATATGAAGATCTACCACAGAATGAACTTTGATTCCGGTTAGCAAAGCTGAAGCGATGATTTCAGCAATGGATTCAGCAACCTGGTGGCTCGAACACGAGGCTCTCGCCAAGTCACAAGTTCAATAGTCCCAGGTTCACCAGATACGACCAAATCAATCATCGGAAGCACAGAAGAGGCACACAAAAACCACGAAAGTCACATCTACCCTACTGGGCCAACCTCGTCGCAGTTCGTGGAATCCCACATTGCAGTACGAGTAGGCAATGATGCGAAGACATGCTCACCGGTCGCTCGTCTGTAATCCAAATGCTCACCACAAAGACGGCAACGATCAGTCCCAGCAAGCCTCAGAAACTCAACTGCCGCCCAATCTGACATGCCAAAACAGCCGGCATGATGCAAGATGCGTATCTAGATCCCACCCGCAGGCCCGAGCAGATATTCAACATGCGCATTGCAGGTGGCAGGTAGCAGTTGGCATATGTAAGAAGTGCATTACCGAGACATGTAGAAGAGCGTGTGATGCTGCCGCGTTGATGGTTGCATGTTATATGCGAGTTCCGGAGAAAAAAACAAGGCGGAAGGCTGCATAATGGCATAGGGCTGCGCGTCTGCAGATGAAAAATCTACATCCTTTACCCAATACCCGGTGTCATTCCAGATCTGGCATACACACTTTGAAGGAGATGTATCGATACACTCTGGCGGGTCCAGATCCGGAATATCTTGGGCAGCTGATCTGAAACATTGCTCTACGAGACGGAGACGGAGACGGAGACGGAGACGGAGACGAGCGTGATTGGATTAGATTGAGAAAAGAAAATGTTGTATTGTGGGTATTTGAAGATAGAGAAAAAGAAAGAAAGCCTTCGTGACCTGTTTTTGAGCCATTTTGGTACGAGGAGGTACGAGTGAGCTCGTCTAGACCTTGACGCCAAGTGCATGCAGTTTCCAATTGAGACCAAGAACGCCAGAGATGCAAGAAATGAGAGGGTGTCATGAGAGGGGGAGGGGAAATGAAAGGGAGTGACAAGAGATGCAAGCGAGAGAACAGCAGATCAAGAGTCCTCCATCTTGACATCTTCGTAACCGTCTTCATCCTCGTCGTCATCATCGTCGTCATCTTCCTCGGCGGCAACCTCTTCCTTGACGTTGTTGGAGTCGATGTTGAGAGTTCTCTCGTACTCGGGGTTGAGCTTGTAGTTCATGGCGAACCTGCCACTACGCATCAGAGTGGCAATCTTTTCGACAGTCGACTTGATGAAAGCCTCAGGCTGATGCAAGCGCTGCTTGAGAGCCTTGAGCGACCAGTAGCGATATTGCTTGAAGCAGTCTGTGAGGAGATCGAACAGTTCTTCCTGGCTGACGCGGACGGCCTTCTCTTGTTGTTTCTTGACCGGCTTCTTTCCTTGGGTGGCTTTGATGAAGCTGCTGAAGGCTTGGTTGGCTTGGGTGTTGGAGTGCACGTTTGCTTCGGGACCGGATTCGAAGCGAGTTGTGCGCTTGGGGTGGAACATTTCCATGAAGCGTTTGTCGGTGAGGCGGCGGTATTCGTCGTTCTCGACAGCGGTGACGGCCATTTCATTGGTGACATAGCCTGCGAGGGCGGTTTGTTCTGTGGGTGTCAGTATCACATGGAGAGGGGAGGCTTCAGGATAGACGTACTCGGAATGGAAGAAGTATAAGGCTTGTTCTTGTTGACCTTGTACTGGTTGTTCCTCTGTCCATCCTTCCTCACGCGGTTGGGGTTCCAGGCCTTGAAGCCGGGCTGATCACGCTCGGAGAAGACGACGGTGTTGCTGTAGCCGGCGCGGGTGGTGGTCAAGTCGTAGAGTTTGGGCACGTCGTGGTGCTTGGGGTGGTCGTGCAGCTTCATGCGGACTCTAGACGTGCCGTCTTTGTTGCCTTGATGATAGACGCGGATCTTGCCCAGCTCAATCTCTTCGTCGTCGGCCATGTCCTCCCAGGCCGTCCACAGCCACTTGGGCAGTCTGCAAAGCCATGCTCTTTGTTCCTCCGGGTTCGCTGGCATGTGGCATTCGCCAGTGTCTTCGTATTCGTCGGCCTCGTGCTCGGGCTTGATGAAGGCGCCATCCTCTGTCTTGATTCCGTTGGACGACATGATGTGACGATGCGCGACAGGCAGGAGAGAGGGAGAGGGAGAGGGACGCTGCTCTTGTCGCATTGCGCCGTCACTCATTCCGCTCGATTGTTGGCGCACGGGCTCTTGCGTCTCCCCGGATTTTACAAGTGACGTCGGCCATTTACCTCCGACAATCCACGGAGTACTCTACAGTAGTGAGTGTCAATCAACACCGAGCTCCTTCCTCGCGACAAGCCGTTTTCGCCCATGTGGATTATCCTTGATCGCGCCTTCCAATTTCACACTCCCGCTGTCACTCACTTCATCGCATCAACACAGCCATGGTCTCGGAACAGGTGACAGACGCTCTGCTCGCGCTTGAAGACGCCCAGGCGAGCAAGAAGGCTCAAGGTTACAATGAGCTGCTCGACAAGATACTTGCTTCTTCCTCTGCTTCCGATGACCTTCCCGCCAACTTGATCGCCTATGTGCAGTCCATCCTGGGCGACTCTGTCGGCATCGTCACATCACGCCCTCTTCTCGCATCATTTGTCGGCAAGCTCGCCTCTCTCCCCGATGCCGATATCAAGATCCAAGTCGGCACCAACGCCATCGACGCTCTCGCTCCCAAAGTCGTCTCCTACGAAGACCAAGACAGCCAGATAAAGCTCATGCTAGCCGACAGCTATGAACAGAACGAAGACTTCACTTCCTCCGCAAAGGTCCTACAGCAAATCACTCTGGACAGCTCGCAACGCCACGTCTCTGACGACGACAAGGCCAAGATCTGGATCCGCATCACTCGCTGCTATCTCGAAGAAGACGATCCAACAAACGCTCTCTCCTACCTCAACCGTGTCAAGAACGTTATCTACAATGTCCAAGATCAACCCACGAAACTGCAGTTCCAACTCTCCCAAGCACGCATCTCGGATTCCCAGCGCAACTTCCTCGACGCCTCAAACAGCTACTTGAACCTCTCTCTCGAGCCCGTCATCGACGAAGAAGAACGCCTCCAGGCCCTGTCCGCCGCAATCATCTGTGTCGTTCTCGCGCCCGCCGGTCCCAAGCGCGCACGTCAACTCGCCCGCCTCTACAAAGACGATCGCACACCACAAGTCAATGAATTCGCCATCCTTGAGAAAATCTTCCTCGATCGTGTTCTATCACCAGAAGAGGTCAAGGCATTTGCCGAGAAGCTACAACCACATCAAATGGCAAAGACGGCCGACGGCAGCACCGTGCTCGACAAGGCCGTCCTGGAACACAACTTGCTTGGTGTCTCGCGACTCTACTCCAACATTCACATCGACAATCTGGGCCCCATGTTGGGCGTCGACTCCGATCGTGCAGAAGCCTATGCCGCGCAGATGATAGAGCAAGGACGTCTTTCAGGCTACATTGATCAAATCGACGGCTTGATCCATTTCAGCAATGACAGCGGCGCCGATGGTGCAAAGGGCGGTGCTGCTAACCTCGGCACTCGCGAATTGCGCATGTGGGATGCTAATGTCCAGGCCCTGTGTGAGGAGGTCGAACGTGTTGCTACCATGATCCAAACCGCGCATCCAGAATTCTACGCTCTGCACATGGGTGCTTGATTCTTACGTTTACACATTTCTGAATTCTCATGGAGCAGGAGCATTAGCGGGTACTAAACGGCGTTACTGGACTGTTACGAAGGAGATGTAATTTTCACGCCGTCAAGATTTGCTACATAGATGGGTTGCTCAGTAAATCGCTGGGCAATATATGAAAAACCAAACCACCCCTTTACGATTCTTGCTACTCCATTCGTGCCTCACTGTTGGTCAACCTCAAAAAATCGCCGCCCTCAGAATTGGCGATCGGGTCAAGACGAGAAGTATCAGTGTTACACAGCACCGGCAAGATATTTCCCTAAGGCTCACCATCCACTGATCCAGTTTCAGCATTTTCCCCCTTCTGTAATGCTCGACATGCCGATTCCCATGTTTCGTGCCCCCGTTTGGGTCACATATGTGTTGCCGTACCATATCCTTTCCATCTCTGTATCACCAAGCTGTCAACTGTCAACCTCATGCTCTTTGCCGTGATGCCTGGCATGCCGCTGCCCGACGGTTGTCGCCCCCGTGGCCTATCTGCTCTTTCTTGGATGCAACACCGAGGTGCTCCTGTCCCTTGTCGGATGGTCTTCCGGTGTTGAACTCGACCGCTTTATCAGTGTTACGCACTGCTTCCTCCGAGATATTTTGCAGATCTACGCACGTTGGAGATGCGTAAGGTCAAATTGAAGTATGGCAGCAAGTACCAGACAAGCAGCAAAGTCGTCGCGGAGAGAGGCGATATTGTGTATCACCATGCTTTGAGCATCTTCTCGCTTGTTTGTCAACCCTTTGACAGCTCGGTTGTACAGGATTTGATGGGTGCTGGTAACGTGATTGCAAATGTGCTACCTTGCTCATGTGCCTGATCATCTGAGCCTCTACCCAACGATATTTCTACATTCATGGCCAGCTGAGAAATTCGGAGCCCAACCATACTTGCCTGACATGGTCTTCGTGCCGCGTGAACGAAGTCAGAAAGGCAACAACAACAAACAAATGCACCAAAGAAGGGTGTTCTTTTCCACATATACGCCCCTTTGGGAGAAAACATTTTTCAAGCACCGACCAATGACATTTTGATACAATACTTGCTAGCTTACCAGATTATTCGATGGAGCCATCTCGTTTCACCAAACAAAGAACAGTACTCTTTCGCGACCAAATAGAAAAATCACCCCGAGGCAAAGCAAAAAGGTATTCCATCCCGCCGGACCAATGGTGTTATTGCTACCCAAAACACAACATGCAAATGGCCATTGCGATTGGTTATTAACGGTCATGCGGGAGATTCGGGGAATCTTGTCTTGGAAACAACTTCAAGTCATCTGAGTGTGTGTGTGTGTTCCTTCTTCGGGCAGCAAAGGCAAATTCAGTCAAGGGATCAAAAAAACGGAAGCGAGAAGAAATGGCGGAATATATTTTCAGGCTTGGAAGATGGCTGTCAGCACAGCAACAGGGACAAGGGGTTGAAGTGTCGTTGCTGACTTGTATCAAGGTCAAGGTTACGGGCGGCAGCGGGAAGGGAGCGGCCCTCTTCGGCAAATCAGAAAATCAGAAACGGTTTTTTATGCTGTTTCGCTGCAACGACCGTGTGTGTGACGAAACGACATGCCTTCTCTACTTCTTCTCCTTTTGTCGCAAAGCAAAAAAAACGCCAAAACAGCTGTACGCACCCGAAGAGTTGCGCACAGATCGATGTGGCTGAATGTCGGTACACGCCTGAGAAACACCGAGCGGGTAGAAGGCCTTTTCTGATTCGGAGCGGGTTTTTCGTCCTTGCATCCGGCGCGGTTGAATGTGAGGAACTGGGTCCCTTTTGCTCCCTATCCTCCTTACTGCCCAACATGCTCGCTTACTGCGCGCGGCTGAACCGATCGTTGCTAAACTGGATAGCTGGGAGTGACAGCAACCGCCGTGTTCAGGGTCAGGTGGGTGATTTTTTCTTTGCTTGGACGTCCTTCAAGCAATAGACTTGCATGATGGGCTCTTCTGGGGAACGCCGATCTTCCGACTCATGGCAGGCATGCAGGTGTGTTGCTGCTGCCTGCACCGCGCAAACTCGAACCCTCATGGCTCATGCGAGAGAAGCCGAACGTCCTTCATCAATTTGGCTTCTGTCTCAACACGCCCAGACACATGTCGCCATCCCTGCCAGAATCCTGTGGCGGTCGCCAAAATCCTCCCAAGGGAAACATGTACTGTACTTGTAAGACCGGACGAATCGCTTCTTGACAAAACTCGTGACTTCGGTTGAGAGGGGCTCGTTTCTGGCCTCTTGGACGAGACATGGGGTGGCTGGTCGCTTTGACCTGCTGCGAATTCGCTCTGGCCAATCGATAGCCAGCCCGCACCGCCTCTTCTCATGCAAACATGCCCGACTCACGAGGCGCACTACGCATGCCCGCATTACTCGAATACCTTTCGTGATCTTGTGAGGGCAGGGCTTGTATATGCCTGTGGATGACACTTGCCGGCGGCGGCCTGAACGCGTGTGTGAGGGTCCATCTTCAAGCAGTCACAGGTATATCGCATCCCGCGTGCCGTGTCACGGTCTTGGGTGGAAAAGGAAACTATCCTGATGGGGTGCCCGCGCGGCTCGGCCAAAGGAAGGTAGTATCATTATCATTGTTGCAATCGCACGAACCGGCATGCTCCCGTATCGGCGCGCCCTTGATTCTGCACGACACTATTCATCCACATCCTTTTGAGCTCCCAACCCTTGGGGGGAAGTGCTGCACTGCGCTCTTCGATTATTCGCATGCGCTCTCATCAAATCTTATGGTTTTTTCCTGGTTACGTGGGGCAGCAGCGAAGACGAAACAAGCAGAGCACACAATCGATCGGGCCATGACAGCCTTATGGTTGTCTTGTGCATAGCTACTTATTCAACCTTGGTCTTCATATGCTGATAACCTCTCTACCCTTTTGACTCGGTCATTCACTCCACGACCACATGAAAGTATTCTTATGGAAAGCACGCTCATTTCCCTTTACGATTCACACGATAAATACATCACGCACTTCAAAACATCTCTATACCTTCGCTCCCACACACCTTTGATTATCTTCCGAGGTTGTTGTCTCTCAACATCATCATCATATCCCCAGCCTCGCTACTCCACACCGCCTCTTCGCCGAACAGGGTTCGCATCTGCGGCGTGGATATTAACAACAACGCCCCGCTATGGCTTTCCACCCTTCACATCCTCACCCTTTTGGTTATGATATGAATGCCAATCACCTGAATTACGACACGCCTCAACAATCAAATCAATCCACGGAATACTATCGAGACAATAAACCCGACGCAGATCAATCGATCAACAATGTCGCCATGATGCGCAACAACTCTACCAGCCACAACTTCCGGAAAGACTCTGTCGCGACAAATTCTGGTGCGTTGAACGATGCTTCGACTTCTTGGGATCATAAGCAAATTTATCCTGGTTCTGCTTTCGATCAGTCACATGCATTTCGACAAGGCGACAACAGTGGTTACGTTCAACATGATCACACACAAGTCTATTCGCATGCGTCTCAAGAGTGGATGATGTCGCCGGCCGGATCTGTAGACACTACAGGCTTTGAAAGCTATCCAGGAGCCAAGTACGAAAACTCACCCTTTCCTGGAAGCCTTCCGTCTGAGCGATCAGCCTTTACGCCGATACACGGTCATGCCTTCCCCCAAGCACATCATGTGTCGAGTCCACAAGCGTCACTGTCACCTCCTTCGCATCCCGACTGGATGGACATGACTGGACCCAATAAGCCTCTCAAGTCAGCAGACGTCAAGCCAATCAAACCCCGTCATCAACCCATTCTCCGACGGGAACATCGCGATGGCATTCGAAAGAAGAATGCCAAGATACCTATTCCCTCGGAGATCACCCTCGAGAACATTGATGACTTGATTGAAGAATGCGTTGACGAAGACGAAATGAAGCAACTGAAAGCACAGAAGCGACTTTTGAGAAACAGAGAAGCAGCGTGAGTAACCCATGTTCCTTCCATCCTGTCTTTTACACTCAAAAGCTGATTTATTCATCACAGTCTCGCCTCTCGTCAGCGCAAGAAGAAGCACACTGAAAATCTGGAGCAAAAGGAGAAACACCTCGAAACCAAGCTGATGTCCCTGGCCACTCAGGTCGAACAACTACGCCTTCAGCTCAGCACCGCCGAATCTCAGAAACAATTCTTTGCCGCCGAACACGCAAAGGCTCACGCAGACATCCAGACTCTACACATGGAGAAAGAAGATTTGATCTGCAACCATACCAAAGAGACCGCGAATCTTAGAGGACAGATTCGCTGGTACCGCGAGCAATTTGAACAATTTGAGGGTGAAAGTATTGCGCCAGCCATGAGCAAAGGACCGAGTAGTACCGGCTTCACCGACTTCAATCTGGAGATGGATGGACTGGCTATTGAAGATCATCCTTGGGACAAGTTTATCAATGTGCATGGAAGCGAGGACACCGAGTACCTGGGCGATACGGCGGAGTCTTTCGCTACAATCCAGCCGCCAAAACAACTGGAACATCAACAACAAGATACCACCACAAAGACGGCGGAACAACCAGTCGCCTCGGGAATTCTCTTCATGTTGCTTCTGTGTGGAGCTTTCGTGGCCTCTCGCTCCTCCTCAACATCCAACACCTCGACGTCCCAAACATCAATCATCCCGAAGATGCCCGAAGATGTCAGAGCAGCAAGTACGGAAGTCCTGAACAATCTGCTCAAAGACAATCCCAAAGAAGCTTCACTCTTCCTTCCCGACCTCGCCTCCTCCCACCAACAACAATATTCCACCCCCGCAACAACCACTACTTGGCCAGCCCAACATAACAACATGCAAACACTCCACCACCATCTCACCGCCCCCACCTCCCTTCAAGAAGCAGAACAAGCTTTCTCTATGACGCCAGCACAGTATGCGGCACTGACCACCTATCCCTCCCACACACCAATCCCACCTCTCCCCACTGCACAAAGCCTGCGACCCAACTTAGCAGAAGCCCTAGGCAAGATGAGAGAGCAAAGAGGCGTCAGTCAAGCCGAAATCTACACCAGAAGCCTGCTATGGGAACAAATCCCCGAAGACGTGGTTCGCGAGTTCAGAAGAGCCGTTGCTGCCAGAAACTCGGAAATGAATATGATTGAAGGAGATTGATGGATGATATATGATTGTCCTAGAACGACAGCAGAAAGATTGGGCGAAAAACAGTCGCTGTGATGCTGATGCTGACTATGACGATGATGATGATGATACGATGGTGTTTTTCTGTTTGTAATGTTTTTTCTGTTGGAGATGAGATGACTGGATGTTTGGATATGATGATGAAGAGAAACGAAACACACGACTGCATATATGCGAGAACAGACTCGCAACGACACACGACAAACCAATACTACGACTTTCCATACAAATGACCACACGAAACACGAAACTACGCACTACACTAACGAACAAACCACGACCCAACCATCTCCACGCCCAACGCAGCGATTTGTTTTCTCCTTTTTCCTCGAATCCTGTCCTTTTCCCTTTCCTTCACCCTGTCCTTTTCTGCTTTTCTCCTTTTCTCCTTTTCTCCTGTTGTATCCTCTTCCTTTTTGCTGTCTCTCCTGTGTTTCCTGATATGGCGTAAGCGGATTGGATCCAAACACGAAATTATGATAGGCAAGGGTTGAACGTCTCACGACCATTCTCACATGACACATGACATTCTCCATATCTGCTTTTTATCAATCTTGTATCTAGTTCATCCTCATCAAATGGAACCAAAGGCTAATGCCAAACTGTCTTCTTATCCAAACGTCTTGAATGCCATGATCTTCTTCTTCTTCTTCTTCCAGATATTGGATTTTCGAAATACGGGTAGTCTTGAGTTTTATTGACGTCCGAGAATAAACTCTACTCTTGAAAAGAAAGACTTGAGAGAAAGATAGAATTTGGGTAGATGCGAAGGAGGGTGATTGGGGGTATCATAACATCGTTTGAATTTGCGCTGAAAGATAGGGAGAGAAAGAACAAGTCAAATCTACTTCTTACTCATCCCGGCAGCTTGGACATATTTGGCGAAACTCAGATCCTCGCCAGACATCTGGTTACCCGCACTGAGAGCTTCTTGGTAGCGCTTCTGCAGAGTGTCTTGACTGACATCTTCGTCTTCATCTCTGTCTACCAAGGCACCATCATCCTCATCTTCTTCTTCAGCTTCAGAAACGGTTTCGGCTTCTTCTTTTTGTGCGCGCTTGTTTCCTCCCACGCGCATGTCCTTCATCATACGAGCGACTTCTTTTTCACGGTTTGCTTCCTTTTCTTGCTCGCGTTGAGCCTTTCTGCGGTCGAGATCGGCTTTGTAATCTTTGTTGAATTCTTCGCGCTTCTCTTCCACAGCTTCGAAGAAGGCGTCGATGCCGGCGCCGGTCATGCTGCTTACACCCACGACGGAGAGGTTGTTGTAGAATTCTTCGAGCACCAAGCTCATGCTGTTGAGGAGAGAGCCCATGTAGCCTGAACCGCCGGCGCCTGTTTCTGCTTCTTCCTCTTCCTCCCTGCGGAGAGCTTCTTGGAAGGACTCAAAGTCGCGCATCCAGTCGATTGCCTCCTCTTCTGACTTGACGTCGTTCTTGTTGAAGACGAGGATCATTGGTAGGCGAGTCTTGTACATGATTGAGATTGCGTAGAGCATGTTTGACATGAATGTTGAGGTGGAGGCAGTAGTGCGAGGAGTGTCGATGACATAGGCGAGGACGGTAGGGAAGGACGAGGCGAGGGAAGAGAGCAGAATGCTTCCACTTGCTGACCAGACAAAGACTTCAATTTGGCCAGGTGTATCGACCAGAACGTGCTTGGGAACCTTGTGTTCTTCTCCCTTCTCTTGGTTTTCCGGCAAGCAGCGCTTCTCCAGGATGTTCAAGACTTGGTCAATCTTGGTCGCAAACAGGTTGAGCGATGTGAGGATGCCACCGTTGGGGCCGAGGTTGTATTGTTTCATGACTTCGCGGTAGTTGACGCTGTCTCTGATGTCGATGTTTGAGTCGAAGGGGACTTTGCGCACGGCGGGATCGAGGTTCATGACATAGGGCGGTGTTTGTTTCGAGTGCAGATGCGAGTTGATGCGCTGCATGAAGGTCGTCTTGCCACTGCCTGCCATACCGACGCAGACAATGGTGACTGGCGGCTGCGCGCCTGTTGATGCTGGGGGTGTTGACTCCATTGCGACGAAAGGAGAAGAAGTAGAGAAGGCATGTCGTTTCGTCACACACACGGTCGTTGCAGCGAAACAGCATAAAAAA
>Ga0181465_100147_pt1 | contig 22026 bp, 21 predicted proteins | sample InSIn3gowninarea_FD_119076 | JGI IMG/M metagenome (GOLD analysis project Ga0181465, IMG submission 119076) | Clean room microbial communities from NASA Spacecraft Assembly Facility at Jet Propulsion Laboratory, Pasadena, California, USA -... ... | reverse complement strand
CCGTATCCTGCATCAGGAAATAAACCATAGACCAGGCAAGTGCCCTTGGAGCATCTGAAAGGTTATTTTCCTTGTCCCAGTCAGATAAGCCGGGGCATTCGTTCGGGCACATCAATGTCCAGGTGCTGTTCTCTTCCACACGCTTCATAAATAAATCAGGAATCCACAGAGCATAGAACAGGTCGCGGGCACGCATCTCTTCTTTGCCGTGGTTTTTCTTCAGATCCATGAACTCAAAAATATCAGCATGCCAGGGTTCCAGGTAAATAGCAAATGCGCCTTTCCGCTTACCGCCACCCTGGTCTACATAACGGGCCGTATCATTAAACACTTTCAGCATCGGAATAATACCGTTAGAAGTACCATTCGTGCCTTTAATATAGGAACCGGTAGCACGTACATTGTGAATGCTTAATCCGATACCTCCGGCAGACTGGGATATTTTAGCGCATTGTTTCAATGTATCATAAATGCCATCAATACTGTCGTTCTGCATGGTGAGCAGGAAACAGCTGGATAACTGTGGTTTAGGCGTACCAGCATTGAAAAGAGTAGGTGTAGCATGCGTAAACCATTTTTCTGATAGCAGGTTATAGGTCTCAACGGCTGCATCTACATTATCTGAATGGATACCTATGGCTACACGCATCAGCATATGCTGCGGCCTTTCTGCCACTTTACCATCAATCCTGAGCAGATACGATTTTTCTAAGGTTTTAAAACCAAAATAATCGTAGCTGAAATCGCGGTCATATATAATGGTAGAGTCTAACAGCGCCGCATTCTTACGGATTACCTCATACACCTCCTTGGAAATCATGGATGCATTTTCACCTGTTTTAGGATCTATATAAGTGTATAACCTTTTCATGGTATTTGAAAAGGACTTACTGGTAGTCTTATGCAGGTTAGAGACAGCAATACGGGCAGCCAGGATTGCATAGTCCGGATGCGTAGTGGTCATAGAAGCAGCGATTTCTGCCGCCAGGTTATCAAGCTCTGCCGTAGTTACGCCATCATACAAGCCGGCAATCACTTTCTTAGCGATTTCTACAGGTTGTACATAATTCGGATCCAAACCATAGCAAAGCCTTTCTATACGTGCCGTGATCTTGTCGAACTTGACAGACTCGCGCCTTCCGTCTCTTTTGATTACAAACATAGTGTTAAGGTTATGAGTGACAATATATTTTTATTTGTGAGTAGATAAGTAAATATTTTCAATAGGAATTACAGTTGTTACAGCAATCAACAAGCATTAAATAACCTGATTTCTAAGCTTTCACTAACATACGTAACTTAAAAATAATATACTGGTAAAATATAGAATTTTTTAACGTAAAAAGTAAAATTTAATATTAGGAATATGCTTGTTTTTTATCTGGATTTTATAAGGGACTATACAAGGAAATGTATAAGGGAACAAACAAGCCTTACAACACAAACGCTGTAAGGCTTGTTAAATGGTTTGTTATGGCGTTACTGCTACTAAAAATCATCATCCAGTCTGAATTTGGTTCCTTCTTTCTCATTCATTACGCCCGCCTTCTGGTATTCTGCCACACGGTTCTCAAAGAAGTTGGTTTTTCCTTGTAATGAAATAGTATCCATGAAATCAAAAGGATTGGCTGTATTGTAGTATTTGGCATAACCTAAGCGGGTGAGCCAGAAATCTGCTACATACTCTATATACTGCGACATCAGTTCAGAATTCATTCCGATCAGCGCAACAGGCAGGGCATCCAGGATAAACTCTTTCTCAATGGCTACTGCATCCAGAATAATTTCATAGACACGTGATTCGGGCAACTTATTCTGCAAGTAATTATTATAGAGCAAGCAGGCAAATTCGCAATGCAAGCCTTCGTCGCGGGAAATCAACTGGTTAGAAAAACTCAGGCCTGGCATTAGTCCTCTCTTTTTAAGCCAGAAAATGGAACAGAAACTACCTGAAAAGAATATACCTTCTACTGCTGCAAAGGCAACTAATCTTTCTGTAAAATTTTCACTTGAAATCCAGCGCAATGCCCACTCACCTTTTTTCCCAACACAAGGAACTGTTTCCAGGGCATTAAACAACTTATCCTTTTCCCTGGAATCTTTAATGTAGGTATCTATCAACAGAGAATATGTTTCAGAATGTATATTCTCCATCATGATCTGAAAGCCATAGAAACACTTGGCTTCCGGCAATTGCACTTCATTCATGAAGTTTACTACCAGGTTTTCATTTACAATACCATCACTGGCAGCAAAAAAAGCCAGTACATGCGATATAAAATGCTTTTCTCCATCATTTAGTGTTTCCCAGTCTTTTAAATCCGGTGACAGGTCTATTTCTTCGGCAGTCCAGAAACTGGCTTCTGCTTGTTTATACATCTGCCATATATCATTATTTTGGATCGGGAATAAAACAAATCTGTTCTTATTTTCCTGTAACAGGGGTTCAAGATTTTGAACTTGGTTCATGCGTGTGTAAGTTTTAGTAGTACATAAATTGAAATAGCGTAGGCCCAACAGATAACCATCCGGATAAATAATTGCCTTCCGGTATTTTGTATGGTATTCCTACAAAAATAGAATATGAAGCACAATTGTTTTCCACAAATTAGTGTGGAAAACATGTTGATAAGTTGTGGATAAAGAATAAAATTGCATTATCCTATTGATTATTAGCGGGCTTCCAGGTAGTAGAGGGAGAATAAATTAGCGAAAGAATCATATAAAACGGAGGTTTGGCCTGTTAAATCTATGTTTATATTGTATAATATATAGTTAATATGCGAACAGGAAAAAGCTGTGTTTATTGAAATATGGCGTGATGAAAGGGTTAAAAATTATTTACAGAATATTATATTTTGTAAATTCAAACTAATCACATAAATTTGCACTCCTTTTGTAATTTATTAATTAATTATATACATGTACGCAATTGTAGATATCGCAGGTCAGCAGTTTAAAGTTGAAAAAGACCGTTATCTTTTTGTCCATAGACTGGCAGGAGATGAAGGCGCTGGCGTTGTGTTCGATAAAGTATTATTTGTCGATAATGGCGGGGAGATTTCAGTAGGTTTGCCTACTATCTCGGGAGCCACAATCTCCGGAAAAATCCTGGAGCACGTAAAGGGTGAAAAGGTAATTGTTTTCAAGAAAAAGAGAAGAAAAGGTTACAGAAAGAAAAACGGTCACCGTCAACAATTTACTAAAGTTTTGATCGAAGACATTTCCTTGTAGTAATCAGCTTTTAGCTTACCTATCAAATTAAACAATTTAACAAGATTAAGCTAGCAGCTTAAAACTTTAAATACCATGGCACACAAAAAAGGAGCGGGTAGTTCCCGTAACGGTAGAGAATCGCATAGCAAGCGTTTAGGCGTTAAGATATTTGGCGGGCAATTTGCCAAAGCAGGCAATATTCTTGTCAGGCAAAGAGGCACACAGCATCACCCGGGAGCAAATGTAGGAATAGGTAAAGACCATACCTTGTTTGCATTGGTGGATGGAACAGTTATGTTCAAAAAAGGATTTAAAGACAGATCTTTTGTTTATGTAGACGCTATAGTTGAACAAGAAGCTGTAGCTGCTGAATAAAAGCATTTCATTCGTAAAAGCAAGAGCACAAATGTATAATTTGTGCTTTTTTTATGCTTGTTTGCAACGAATCTTTGTGATATTTGTTTTGGAATTGTCATTGGTCAATTATCATTTTAAATTATTTAACCTCTACTCCTATGCTTAAAAAATATGTGAATGTATATACAGAGTCCAATCCCAATCCAAACTCTATGAAGTTTGTGCTGAATTACCTGCTGGTTCCTGAAAATACATCCTTTGATTTTCCTGATGCTGCATCGGCAGAGAACTCGCCTTTGGCACAGGCATTATTTGAGTTTGAATATGTAAGGCGGGTATTTATTATGAACAACTTCATCACTGTTACCAAGGATGATACTACCCAATGGGAAAATATTGTATTGCCTTTAAAGAAATTTGTTAAAGAATATATGGAAGATAATAAGCCTGTATTCACAGTTCAAAAAATAGATGAATACAAGGCTGGCGAAGCAGACGAAAACGATCCGGAGATAGTACAAAAAATCAAACACTTACTCGAAGAATATGTCCGCCCGGCAGTAGAATCAGATGGCGGAGCTATCAACTTCCATTCATATGAGGATGGTGTGGTGAAGGTATTGCTCCAGGGATCTTGCAGTGGTTGCCCTTCCTCTACGATAACGCTTAAAGCGGGCATCGAAAATCTGCTAAAAAGAATGTTGCCTGAAGATGTAAAAGAGGTGGTGGCAGAAGGAATATAATAAAGGCTAAAAAGCCTGTGTCTCTGTAGAAAGAGCCATACCAAATATAATAACGTACTTTTATTGGTATTTTATTATATATGGTGTGGCTTTTTTTTTATTGAAAAGATATATGGCAAATGTATGAATTAACCAAATTATGTACTAAAAAAAACGACAATAAGCACAAACTTTGTTATAGATAAACTTTATAAACTATAGATTAAACTTTACTGCTTATCATGTTCATTTCTCATTTCGCTCACAAAAAGTATCCGCTCTTAATTATTTTTACTGTTCTTTGCTTTCTTAAAGCAAGTTCTGCGAATGTTTCGCATCCTGAACTGCTTCAAGACAATAAAAAGAAACAGTACAAATATGCTGTACAGAAAGATACTTATACAGGTCCTAAAATAGAAATAATACCAGGAGACTGTACGCTGGATAAGAAAGAGAATGAGCAGATTGTGAGGGGAATTAACTTCCTGTATAACTTCTATATTACAAAGTTCAATTATACTTTCTCTCCTGATCTGGTAGTTAAAATACGGGTATTTGAGAGTTATGATGCTTATAAAAAATATATCAAAAAAGTATCTCCCACTACAACAGGCTCTAACATAGGATTGTATATCCACAGGCTACGGGAAGCCATTGTCTGGAAAAACAAAGACCAGAGTTCTTTCTTAAGCACTGTTTTTCATGAGACGAATCACTTATTGCTAAGAAGCACTGTTGAAAATTGCCCAAAATGGCTCAATGAAGGTCTTTCTGAATATTTCGAGTACCTGGATGTTTCCAAAGAAGAAGTAGTAATTAAGCCACAGCCTATAAAAGATAATAAACTCAAAAAATGGTATGCTGATGATAAAATGCCTGATCTATATGCATACCTGACAACTTATAATGAAGACTGGGACAAGGAAAATAACCTTTCAGATGCTCCAAGGGCACTTGCCTGGTCTATGGTTTATTTCCTGATGCAGGATACGGATGGCCGTTTGTTCATTAAAGATTGCCTCCACTATTTTTCTAAAAAGCAAATAGATAAATATGCATCTGTAAGAGCCCTGGATGCCTATTATCCTGGCAAGCACACACAGTTTGAAAAAGACTGGCTGAACTGGGTACCTTCAGAAAAAACCAATCATATCTTGATTTTTGAGAAACCTGCTCATGAGCCAAAAGTGCATAAGTTTTTCAAAAAAATCATTCATATTCTGGGATAAGTACTAGTGTTTAAAAAAATTCTGAAAAAAGTTACTACAAAACGCAATCTTTGATGTAAGGTTTCACTTTAATTTGTATTTTTTTTTGCATCAGCCAAAGACAATAATTTATCTCAGAAAGTTGCCATTGAATTCCAGGAAGCAGAAGAAGAAAGCTGAATACTTACTGTTATTTTTTAATAACTACTATCAACAACTAGTATACTCTATTCTGAACTTTAATGGTTTTAGGTAACCTGAATATTGTTCATTAATGTATCAGCTGCATCTTAGTAGAGATAATTTTAAACTTTATCTTCAAAATTTTAATTGATTAATAAAAACATTTCCTATATTTGCAGTCCTTTTTATGCCGCTTGACAAATTAAGCATCCGGCAGACAGGCTGACAAGATATTGAATACATACTACATTCATCATGAGCGAGTTAATAAAATTGGTAGAAGCTGAATATACCGAAAAAAGAGCTAACCTTCCTACATTTAAGGCAGGCGATACGGTAAACGTTCACGTAAAAATCCGTGAAGGGAACAAAGAGAGAATTCAGCAGTTTCAGGGCACTGTAATACAGCGCAAGAACCCAAACACAAACGGTGAAACATTTACTGTACGTAAAGTGTCTAATGGAATTGGTGTGGAAAGGATTTTCCCTGTTCTTTCTCCAAACTTAGATAAAATTGAAGTGATAAGAAGAGGCGTTGTGAGAAGAGCTAGATTGTATTACCTGAAAGGTAAAGCAGGTAAAGCTGCCCGTATCAAAGAAGCTAAATAACTTCTCCATTCACATGTAATTAAAAAGGCCACCTGTAAAGATGGCCTTTTATCTTTTTATCCTTATTTTATTTTTTATAAATGCGTTCTGAAGCGGAATTACTTAACTTTAATATGTATCTTCTTTAAAATATTTTATGCAAGTTCAATTTTATAAATACCAGGGTACAGGCAATGATTTTATTATGATAGATGACAGGAAAGCAACTTTTCCTGTAAATAAAGAGCAAATAGCCAGGCTGTGCAACCGCCGTTTCGGAATCGGTGCAGATGGCTTAATTTTGTTACAAAACCAGCCGGGATATGACTTTAAAATGCTATATTTTAATGCAGACGGTAAAGAAGGCAGCATGTGTGGCAACGGTGGGCGGTGCTTGGTGCAGTTTGCGCATCATCTAGCTGTTTTTGCCAAGCAAACTACCTTCTTAGCTGTTGATGGGCCTCATGAAGCATATATCCAGGATGATTTGGTCTATTTGAAAATGATTGATGTGCAGGAAGTAGAACATGGCGCTGATTTTAATTTTTTAAATACCGGCTCTCCACATTATGTTGCCTTTAGGGATAATGTTTCTGCACTGGATGTAGTTGGGTATGGTAAGTCGATCCGGTATAATGACCGCTTTGCTCCTGCAGGCGGCACTAATGTAAACTTCGTAGAGTTGAAGCCAGATAATACCTTATTTGTACGCACCTATGAGCGGGGTGTAGAAGACGAAACATTTTCATGTGGAACGGGTGTAACTGCCTGTGCTATTGCAGCCAGTTACAAAGAAATGCAGAGTCCGGTAACAATCCAGACAATTGGAGGAAACTTGCAGGTTTCTTTCATAAAAACAAATAATCATACTTTTACAGATATTTACCTGATAGGGCCGGCAGAACGGGTATTTACTGGAGCAGTTATGCTATAAGCGTATACATTGCACTTTTATGGCCGAATAAGCATTTGAATTTGCAAACTCAGCTTCTAAGCTTGTTCCTTCAAATAATTGAATACCTGCTCAAGAGCAGAAATCCTCTATTTCACAGCCCTTCTTTATATTTCATTAGTAAAGTCCTTGCTCACCCAGTAAAATTTAGTAATTAACATCCCCTCACCGTAAATTAAATAATTTACAGTGAGGGGGTTACGTACAGATGCGATATTCATTAAGAATAAATTTCATCTATAAATCTATTCTTACATCTTATGCAAACTACTGAAAATCCTATTCAACCTGTAGTTCCTAAAGTAGTACTGGAGCAGCAACTGGAAACCTATCTCATCGACAAAGCTCCGTTTCAAATTCCTCAAAATGTGAAAGAAGCCATTGTAAAGTATGTACCTTGGATCAACCTGGTCTTAATGGTATTGCTCTTTCCGGTTGTACTGGCTGTATTAGGTCTGGGTACTTTATTGATGCCTGCTAGTTTGCTAAGCGGACCAGGAAGTGGTTTTGTCTATGTAACTACTATGATTGTTACAGGTATTACCCTCCTGCTACGTGCAATTGCTCTACCGGGATTATTCGGTCGCAAGCGCAACGGTTGGGTGTATACGTACTATTCAGATATACTGAATGCTTTCCTGAACATTGTTTCCTTCAGTATAATAGGATTACTCTTCAGTGTGGTATTTCTATTTGTATTATTCCAGGTCAGACACTATTATAAGTAATCAGAATATACATACCTATTTATAGCATAGGTTCGATAGTGAGATTATCTATACACAAACAGGCGCATCCAGGAGTTTATTTGCCTGGATGCGCCTGTTTGTGTATAGAAATTAAAGTCAATATTTTTACTTTATATTTCTAAACCTGATTTGTACAATAGTAGGTTTAAGCTTTTTTAATCCTATTCAGGCAAGTTAAGACTGAGTATCAGATAGATGCCGCGGTCAGAAACTGGTGGTTGATTGTATGAAAAATAATTCCATTATAAATAAACCTGGTATGGTAAGTTTATAATATACTTATGGCTCCTGGTTAATTAATAAATATATAAACTTTATTAATATACTATTTTACAAGTAAAATAAAAGAAACAACGGCCATTATGTCTGAAATTATTATTTTTAAGATGTAGCTTAAATTAGAATGATCATTCTGTAACGGTGAATATTTTTTTAAATATCCTTTTAAAAACAGCTTCCGTATACACAAGCACAAGGAATGCAAAAAACGCAACTATTGATTTTCCTGGAACATATCAGGAACGTTTCCGTTTGTATTCTTTAATGATTTCAAATTAAATAAAAAGACAAAACAGCTATGAAAAAAATCGTATTATCAATTATTTTTTCAACAGTCATTTGTTTATATGCAAATGCACAAAGTTTTATCATACCAAAAGGTGGCGTTGTATTTTCTAATATGAACACCACTGATTTAGGTGTGGAAGGCAGAACAGGTTTTGTAGGTGGCCTGGGTTTAAGTATTCCAATCACTTCAGACAACTTCCTGGCTGTTCAGCCAGAGCTATTATACATCCAAAAAGGGGCCAATTTTTCTGCCAACACAACAGGTGCTACCCGTTTAGGAGATACTTATCTCAATTATGTTGAACTACCTGTACTGCTTAAAGTATCATTTGGCGGAGATGTTTTCAAAGCCTATGTAAATGCCGGTCCGAGTGTAGCTTATGCACTGTCAGGAAAAACCAATCAAGGACCTAATGTAGTAGATGTTAGCTTTGGCGATGGTGCTGACGTAACTTTCAATAGCCGAATTGATTTTGGTGCACAGTTTGGTGGCGGTATAGGATTCAGGGCAGGTCCTGGCGATATTTTGCTAGACCTTCGCTACGGTTTAGGTTTTTCTAATTTATTGAATGAGCCTGTTGCCGGAGCAGATGTTGAAGCTCAGAACAGAGTATATGCCTTAACACTAGGTTATGCCATTCCATTAGGAACTAGAACCAGGTAATAGCTTGAAAGTTTATTAAATTAAAAATGGCCGTCTTACTAAGAACGGCCATTTTTAATTTTACGCCATATCTATTTTATAAAAATAGGCATGTATCATCTGTACAAATTTAACCTAAGCCTTTTTCTACAATGTTTAAAAAAAAGCTTAAATTTGTAAGCTTAATACGCTGCTATCCGTTATTTTAACGTAGTATGCATTTTATTTAAAAGTTAGAATCAGAGTAAGTAAGATGTTAGATATAATCACCAAAGGAATTACCAAAATATTTGGTACTAAGTCTGACCGGGATATAAAAGAGTTAACACCCTATGTTGGCAAAGTCAACGCGGAATACGAAAAACTCAGTACTATCTCGGATGATGAATTAAGAGGAAAAACCACAGAGGTTAAATTGCAAATCCAGCAAAAGCTACAGAACATAGACGACCAGCTTACCTCCCTGCACAAGCGGATCGAAGATGACCCTGAGCTGGATATAAATGAAAAGGAAAACATTTTCACACAGATAGATAAATTAGAAGAAGAGCGCGATAAACAACTGGAAGTAGTATTACTGGAAGTGCTGCCGGCTGCTTTTGCTATTGTAAAAGAAACGGCACGCCGCTTTAAAGAGGTGGGCAGATTAGAGGTAGAAGCTACTTTGCACGATAAAAAACTGGCTGCTGTTAAAAAGAATATTGAAATTGCAGATAACAGAGCTATATGGCATAACCGTTGGCTGGCTGCCGGAAGCGAAATTGTGTGGGACATGCTACATTATGATGTGCAGTTAATTGGAGGAGTGGTACTGCATCAGGGCAAAATTGCAGAAATGGCGACTGGTGAAGGCAAAACCCTTGTAGCAACTTTACCTGCTTTTTTAAATGCCCTTGCCGGAAGGGGTGTTCATATTGTAACTGTTAACGATTACTTGGCAAAGCGTGATTCCGAATGGATGGCACCCCTATTCGAGTTCCATGGGCTCACAATAGATTGCATAGATAAGCATCAGCCTAATTCAGAGGCCAGAAAAAATGCGTATCTGGCAGATATAACTTACGGAACCAACAACGAATTCGGATTCGATTACCTGCGCGATAACATGGCCCGTGGCACAGACGAACTTGTGCAACGCAAGCACCACTATGCCATGGTAGATGAGGTAGATTCTGTATTGATAGATGATGCCCGTACGCCATTAATTATTTCAGGGCCCATTCCGCGTGGCGATGAGCATGAGTTTTATGATTTGAAACCCCGTATTGCCCGCTTAGTTGAAGGCCAGAGAAAAATTGTATCTGATTTTCTGGTAGAAGCAAAGAAAAAGATTGCTGCCGGAGATGCTACAGAAGGTGGCCTGGCCTTATTCAGGGCTTTCAGGGGTTTACCCAAAAACAAGCCATTAATTAAATTTCTGAGTGAAACCGGCAATAAAACCATTTTACAGAAAACAGAAAACCATTATCTGCAGGAAAATGGAAAACTAATGCCTGAAGCAGATGCGCCGCTTCTGTTTACCATCGACGAAAAACAGAATAATATTGAGCTTACTGAAAAAGGAATAGATTTTATTACAGGTGCCGGAGAAGATACAACCTTCTTTATACTACCTGATATTGGAACTGAAATTGCGCAGCTGGAAAATGACAAATCCTTGTCAGATAGTGAAAGGCTGCAAAAGAAAGAGTCGTTGATTTCAGACTACTCTATAAAAACACAGCGTATCCACTCTATTAATCAGCTACTGAAAGCTTACACCTTATTTGAAAAAGATGTAGAATACATCATTGTAGATGGCAAGATAAAAATCGTAGATGAGCAAACAGGCCGTGTAATGGAAGGCCGCCGGTATTCTGATGGTTTGCACCAGGCAATAGAGGCAAAAGAAAATGTAAAGGTGGAAGATGCCACACAAACGTATGCTACCGTTACGCTGCAGAACTACTTCAGAATGTACCATAAGCTTGCCGGCATGACTGGTACAGCTGAAACTGAAGCGGGCGAATTCTGGCAGATTTACAAGCTGGATGTAGTTGTGATACCCACCAACAGGCAGATTGTGCGTGCCGACCGTGAAGACAAAGTATACCGCAGTATACGTGAAAAATACAATGCAGTAGTAGAGGAAATTGTAGAACTAACCCAACAAGGCCGCCCGGTACTGGTAGGTACAACTTCTGTTGAAATCTCTGAGTTATTAAGCCGTATGCTTACCTTGCGCAAGATTAGGCACCAGGTATTAAATGCTAAGTTCCACCAGAAAGAAGCGGAAGTAGTAGCAGAAGCCGGTAAAGCATCTACTGTAACTATTGCTACTAACATGGCAGGCCGTGGTACAGATATTAAGCTTGCACCCGAGTCGAAAGCATCAGGAGGTTTGGCAATAATTGGTACAGAAAGACACGAATCCCGCCGTGTTGACCGGCAGTTGAGAGGCCGCTCCGGCCGTCAGGGAGATCCGGGATCATCACAGTTCTTTGTATCCCTGGAAGATAACTTGATGCGCCTATTCGGCTCCGACCGTATTGCTAAATTAATGGACCGGATGGGACTGGAAGAAGGAGAGGTAATTCAGCATTCTATGATTACCAAATCTATTGAGCGTGCACAGAAAAAAGTAGAAGAGAATAACTTTGGTATACGTAAGCGCTTATTAGAGTATGACGATGTAATGAACTACCAGCGTGAGGCCATTTACAAACGCAGAAGAAATGCCTTGTTTGGTGAAAGGTTACAATTGGATATACTCAACACCTTGTATGATACCTGTGAAGATATCGTTACCAATACACAAGGCAATCTGGATGGCTTTAAGCTTACAGTAATTGGAACCCTTGGATTTGATCCGGCTGTAAGTATTGACGAGTTTAATAAACTCAATATTACCCAGCTTACCGGCAAACTATATAACCAGGCTGAAAAACATTATTACGAAAAAAATAAGCGCATTGCGGATAAAGCCTTCCCAGTTTTACAGGATGTATACCAGACTCGTGGCGCCACTGTAGAAGAAGTAGTAGTTCCTTTCACAGATGGCACACGGCAGATTTCTGTAGTGGCCAACCTGAAAAAGGTAGTAGAAACACAAGGCAGAGAAATGGTAAGGTCTATGGAGAAAATAGCAACCCTTGCCTTTATAGACCAGGAATGGAAAGAACACCTGCGAGAAATGGATGATTTGAAACAGTCAGTGCAGAATGCTGTATTTGAGCAGAAAGATCCATTGTTGATTTATAAATTTGAATCAGTAGAGTTGTTTAAGAAATTTGTAGCCAAAGTAAATGGTGATACTATTTCTTTTCTGCTGAAAGCTGACATTCCGGTACAAGATGGAGAAGATGTAAGAGAAGCCCGCAGGCAAAGGCAGGTACAACAAAAACTTCAGGTAAATAAAGAAGAAGCACATTCTGCATTGGAAAGCAGCCGTCCTCCACAACCTAACATGCCTGCGCCCCCTGCTGAAAAAGTTGCCCCGATCAAATCTGCCAAAGTTGCTAACCGGAATGACCTGGTAAGTGTACAATATACAGATGGCAGTGTAAAGAAAGATGTAAAATTCAAAAAGGTTGAGGAAGATTTAAGAAACAATAAGTGTGTCTTAATTGAAGAGTAACTAATATGAGTTTAGAGAACTCGCTGCACAATAAGCAGTGAGTTCCTTCACAATTTATAAACTATTATGCATCAGATTAAAAGCTTAACTTCAACTTCTTTCTTAATTCTATTTGTCCTTTTTTTAATAGAAAGCGGTTGTGGAAGGAAATCAGTTTCACAGAGAGGGAGCAGCACCAAAGCCAAATCTAAGTCTGATCTGTATAGTGAGGATTTAACTGCTTTCCGTCCACAATACAAAATGGAGGAAGATGATTCTACGCCCAACCAGTCTGCCACTGCAGCCCAAAGAAATGTTGCACCTACACGCGATGTAACAGCAAAGCTAGATACACTTATGAGCAGTATTGCTCAATACAATAGAAACATCCGTTATGCGCAGGGTTACCGCATACAGGTATATTCTGGTAATAGCCGGGAAGAAGCCAGTAAAGCCCGGGACCGCTCGTATGCTTTGTTTCCTGACATTACCCCACACATTATCTATAATCAGCCTACATTCCGCGTAAAAGTGGGCGACTTCGTGGATCGCCTGGAAGCGCAAAATTTCTATGCCGGGTTAATTACAGATTTTCCTAATGCAATGATTGTACAAGATAAAATAGAGATTAAATAATTTGTTCAATAAATTCACTCAATAAAATCTCATATCAATATTCTCTTAATTAAGTATGCATATTTTTTACTTTTCTCAAATAAAACAGATGCACTGCTGGTAATTTAATCGACCAAATCAATGAAAAAAGCCCTTATTACTGGCATTACCGGACAGGATGGTGCCTATTTAGCAGAATTACTTCTGGAAAAAGGTTATGAAGTACATGGAATAAAAAGAAGAAGCTCTCTATTTAATACAGAAAGAATTGATCACCTGTATAAAGATCTGCATGAAGACAATGTACGGTTTAAATTGCATTATGGTGATTTGAGTGATTCAACCAATATTATCCGTATCATTCAGGAGGTTCAGCCAGACGAAATCTATAATCTGGGCGCCATGTCGCATGTGAAAGTAAGTTTCGATTCGCCTGAGTATACAGCCAACGTAGACGGAATTGGCACTTTACGCATCCTTGAAGCAGTACGTCTGTTGGGTTTAACTGAAAAGACAAGAATTTATCAGGCCTCAACTTCCGAGTTATATGGTTTGGTGCAGGCAGTGCCGCAATCTGAAACCACTCCTTTTTATCCGCGTTCACCTTATGCAGTAGCCAAATTGTATGGCTACTGGATTACTGTAAATTACCGGGAAGCTTATAATATGTATGCAGTGAACGGCATCCTGTTTAACCATGAATCACCCTTGCGTGGCGAAACTTTTGTAACCAGAAAAATTACACGCGCTACTGCCAGGATCGCATTAGGTTTGCAAGAAAAATTATTTTTAGGAAATCTGGATGCACAACGTGACTGGGGGCATGCCAAAGATTATGTAAAAGCCATGTGGTTGATTTTACAGCAGGATACACCCGAAGATTATGTAATTGCTACAGGAATAACTACGTATGTGCGGGATTTTGTAAAAATGGCATTTGATGAAGTTGGTATAGAGCTAGAGTTTACCGGAAGTGGGGAAAATGAGAAGGGCATAGTCAAAGCCTGTAAGCTTCCTGAGTACCAATTACCTGTTGGTAAGGAAGTTATAGCTGTTGATAAAAATTACTTTCGTCCTACAGAAGTAGAATTACTCCTGGGTGATCCTACAAAAGCTAAAACCAAATTAGGATGGGAGTTGGAATATGATCTGCCTGCACTGGTAAACGACATGATGAAAGCTGATCTGGCTTTATTCAAGAAAGACCGGATGCTGAGGGAAACAGGACACCGGGTATTTAATTTCCATGAGTAGTGATATAAACCATAAGCTAAACATCAAAAAGGCTTCCCAATTGTGGAAGCCTTTTTGATGTCTGGTCTGGGTATGTCATAATGTCAAATACGTAAAAAAAGGGTGAGTTTGCCTGATTTTTGTACACCTTACTAAAATAAAATTTTGTTATCATACATTCTTATTTTCTGATGGAAGTTACTGCGAACCAAAAGCTAAAAAAAATTATAATTGTAGGAGACAGGGTGTTAATAAAACCTAAAAACCCAAATGAACGCACTGAAAGCGGACTTTATCTGCCACCTGGTATTCTGGAAAAAGAGAAAGTGCAAAGTGGATACATAATGAAAGTAGGACCTGGTTATCCCATTCCTATGCCCACTGAAGATGGTGAAATGTGGCGAGAACAGGAAGAAAAGATAAAATACCTTCCATTACAGGCCAAAGTAGGCGATCTGGCTATATTCCTACAGAATGGTGCTTTTGAAGTAATGTATGAAGGTGAGAAATATTTTATCGTATCACAGGCACATATTCTTATGCTGGAGCGCCAGGAAGATTTATTCGATTAAACTCGCAGTAGCTGCTTGGTCATTGGTGAGTGAAATACGTAATACAAAAAGCCTTTCTTTTAAACAGAAAGGCTTTTTGTATTACTTTAAAAATTATCTTTTTTGTTTTGGTCAGGTAGCAGCTAAAAGTTTTATTTACAAATAATACAAGTAACTATAAACAAAGTTATTTTGTCAACTCTAAGCTGCGTTGTATAAAGGCTGTCAGTTCAGCACCTGTGAGCATATTCTGGGAAAGAAGTGCTAAATCATAGGTCTGCCTTACCAGTTTTGCTTTTTCAGTTTCATCTGCAGAGGCAAGCAATTTGCTGATCAAGGCATGGTTGGCATTGATAGCCACGTTATACATAACAGGCATTTCGCCAAACATAGCCATTCCACCTCCATTGGCAGCCATTTCCTTCATCCGCCGCATAAATTCAGGTAAAGTGATCGTAACAGGCAGTTCATCCACAGGCAAAGATTCTACACTGACATTCAGATTCTTGTTATTCAATGTACTTTCAAACAGTTCTTTCAGTTTGGTTTTCTCTTCCTCACTCAACACACTTTCATTTGCAATGCCTTTGTCAACCAGTTTGTCTATGGTATCTGCATCTACACGCTTCAGGTTTGTTTTCTCCAGCTTACGCTCCAAGGCACTAATAAAGTGGCTATCCAGCACGCCATCCAGTTTCAGTACATCATAGCTGCGCTTTTTGGCAGATTGCACATACATGTCTTGTTTACCAGGATCAGTAGTATACAGGAAAGTAATGCTGCCATCTTTGTCAGTCTGGTTGGCTTGCACATGCTCACGGTATTCATTGAAAGTAAAGAATTTACCTTCTGTATTTTTCACAAGACAAAAATCTTTGGCTTTCTCATAGAATTTATCGTCAGTGATCATACCATATTTAATAAACAGCCCGATATGGTCAAACTTATCTTCAAATGCCTTTCTGTCATTTTTGAACAATTCCTGCAGTTTATCTCCTACCTTTTTAGTAATATGTGCATTGATCTTTTTCACATTAGAATCGGCCTGCAGGAAACTGCGCGAAACGTTCAATGGAATATCCGGTGAATCAATAACACCATGCAGCAGCATCAAAAACTCAGGCACTACGTCTTTTACCTCATCGGTAATAAACACCTGGCGGGAATATAGCTGTATTTTATCCTTGTGCATCTGCAGTTCGTTCTTCACTTTCGGGAAGTACAAAATACCAGTTAAATTAAAAGGATAATCTACGTTCAGGTGAATCCAGAATAATGGATCTTCTGACATAGGATACAAATCCTTGTAAAATTTGAGGTAGTCTTCATCTTTTAATTCAGCAGGCGATTTTGTCCAGAGGGGGGCTGTATCATTGATTACATTTCCATCAAACTCAATTTCCACCGGCAGGAACTTACCATACTTATTCAGAATACCCTGCAGCCTGGATTTGTCTAAAAACTCTTTTGAATCTTCGGTGATATGGAGGATAATATCTGTACCACGTTCTGCTTTTTCAGCTTGTGTAATTTCAAATTCTGTGGTTCCTTCACTTACCCATCTGGCAGGTTCTGCATCTTCTTTGAAAGACCTGGTAACAATCTCTACTTTATCAGCCACCATAAATGCGGAATAAAAACCCAACCCAAAATGGCCTATAATCTGCTGCTCTTCGCCCTTGTCTTTGTATTTCTGAACGAATTCAGTAGCTCCTGAAAAAGCAATCTGGTTGATGTATTTCTTAATTTCTTCGGCAGTCATTCCGATACCATTATCACTGACAGTAATCGTTTTGGCAGCTTCATCCAATGAAACTTTAACCTTCAAATCACCCAGTTCGCCGTTAAATTCACCCAGAGATGACAGTCTTTTCAATTTCTGGGTAGCATCCACTGCATTAGAAACCAATTCTCTCAAAAATATTTCATGATCCGAGTACAAGAATTTTTTTATAATGGGGAATATGTTCTCGGTATGAATGGAAATAGTACCTTTTTCTTCTGTAATAGCCATGGAAAATATTTTTTGTAAGTTAATTATGATGCATTCTTTTCAAAAGTATTGCCAGTGCATACATCTTATGACAAACTGACAGAGTTAAATGTAAATCTTTTACAATGCACTGGAATCTGAAGTTGATAATGCAGGTAATTAAACTTAATAAATTAGCAGAAGCCGGCATTTACGGGTTATTAAGATGTAACTGTTTTTTGCAAGTTCACAAACAAGCAAAGGTGCTGTACGCATCTTCCGGTATTTTGCAAGCAAATCTTTTCTATATTTGCAGCCATACCTACTTGAGCTATTTCTAATGAAAGTTACTACAATCAATCTGGCAGATACAAAACAATTTTCCTCCTTTTTCCTGGATTACCTATCCCAAAAACCAGCGCTTCAGCCTTTCTATAATTTATTTCCCACCCTTGATAATTTTGAGCAACAGATCAAAAACAGGAAAGCAGGCAAAGTACAACGCGAAAAATTGCACAAAGTAATCAGTGAGCAATATGCAGGGCTTTCTCCTTATCCTGCTGAACAGATAGATTTATTGCTGGATGAGAAGACATTTACGGTTACTACAGGCCATCAGCTGAATATTTTCAGCGGGCCGCTTTACGTGCCTTATAAGCTGGTTACTACTATCAACCTGGCAAAAGCACTTAAAGAGAAATACCCAGAATATAATTTTGTGCCAGTTTACTGGATGGCTACTGAAGATCATGATTATGAAGAAATTAACCACTTCTATCTGTTTGGAAAAAAATATACATGGGAAACCAGTCAGTCAGGTGCAGTGGGAAAAATGCATATCAAGGAAATGGAAACTGTTATTTCGGAACTACCTGAAAAACTTTCCTTATTTGAAAAAGCATACCTGGAACAACCCAATCTGGCTGATGCCACCAGGTGCTGGGCAAATAGCTTATTTGGTGAACAAGGCTTGCTTTGCCTGGACGCTGATCATCCGGATTTGAAAGCACAATTCAAGGCCATTATACGTCAGGATATATTCGATCAGCTTACATTCCAGACAGTAACTGCTACCTCTGATAAACTTACTAAAGCAGACTACGAACCACAGGTAAATCCGCGCAATATCAATTTCTTTTACCTGGAAGATGGCGTTCGGGAGCGCATTGTAGAGAACAACAACCGGTTTGAAGTATTAAATACAAATTTGTCTTTTACAAAAGAAGAGTTAGATAATTTAATAAAAACACATCCGGAAAAGTTCAGCCCGAATGTATTGTTACGTCCGGTGTACCAGGAAATAATATTACCCAATTTAGCCTATATCGGCGGACCTTCAGAATTAATTTACTGGTTGCAGCTTAAAGATTTATTTACCAGGCTGGAAGTGGAATTTCCCATCTTGCTGCCCCGTAACTTTGCTCTGGTGGTAAGCAAAGCAAATATGAAGAAACTAAATAAGCTTAACTTGACAATCGACAACCTTTTTCTGGATGAAAATGCATTGAAGCGTAAGTTTGTAGAGCAAAGCATAGCACTGCCGGTGGAAACAACAGAGGAGCGTAAATTAATTGAACAAGCATTTGAACTGTTAGTTAAAAAGGCGCTGGAATTGGATAAAACCCTGGAAGGATTTGTAGGAGCTGAAAAGCAAAAAACACTGAACTCGTTAGAAAATATTGCCAAGCGTTTAAAAAAAGCTGAAGAAAAAAGCCAGGAAACAGGTATCAATCAACTTCTTAACCTGAAATCCAAGTTATTTCCAGATGGCGATTTACAAGAGCGGGTAGATAATTTTCTGAATTTTTACCTGAACGACCCCCAGTTCTTAGAACTACTGCTGGAAACTTTTGATCCCTTGGATTTCCGTTTTCAAATATTTGCTGATAATGAATGACAAAAGCTGAATTAAGAAAACAGTATCTGAATAAACGCAAGCAATTCGCAGCAGAGGAACTTCAGTTGAAAAGCCTGCAAATCGGCATGCAGTTTTTTAAACATTTTAATGTGGAAAACATACGGTACCTGCATGTTTTTTTGCCAATTTCCCGGCAGAATGAAATAGATACCTGGCCCATCATTCAACGTTCCCTAAAAAATTATCCTTCATTGCACATTGTTATTCCCAGGGGAAATTCAAATACACTGACTTTGGATAATTACTGTTACACCGCAGAAACGAAGCTGCAAACAAACCAATGGGGCATATCAGAGCCTGTTAATGGCGAAATGGTAGCGGCATCCTTGATAGAAATGGTAATTGTTCCCCTGATTGCTTTCGACGAAAAGGGCTACCGGGTAGGGTATGGCAAAGGCTTTTACGACCGGTTCCTGGCACAATGCCGCAAAGAAACAGTTAAAGTTGGTTTGTCCATCGAAGCGCCTGTGCCTGAAATTACGGATATAGACCAGTATGATATACCCATGGATTACTGCATTACGCCGGAAAAACTCTGGGAATTTAGGTAGATATACTATACCGTGTTTGACGGCGAAACAGGTTTCATTGCGCGGGTCATTTCACGTTTGCCCGGAGGGCCTGGTAAGCTTTCTACTTTCCAGCCTATTTCTTTTAAATCCCGTTTAAATTGCCCCTTTGCGCTGTAGGTCAGTAGCATTCCGCCAGGAGCTGTAATATCGTATAGTTTCTGGAGCATGGACTTCTGCCACAATTCAGGATGTTTGGCAGGGGCAAATGCATCAAAATATATCAGATCAAATATCCACTGGCTTTTAAAGTCTTCCAGTGTATATGGCATTTTACGCAATTGAAATTCGGGCGTTACAGCAATGAATTTTTCCCATTCTACCTGATGCAACTGGTAAAATAACCGGCTCCTGTATTCGCTGCTATGTAAAAGCTGTGGGTAATTGAGTTGCTCAATAGTTATCTGGTCTACCGGGAAAGGTTCCACACCTACATAATGAATCCGGGCATCCGTATGTAATACCTGATTTAAAGTAAGCCATGCATTTAATCCTGTGCCTAAACCTACTTCCAGTACCCATAATTCTTTTTTTTCTTCAAGCAGATATTCCAGTCCCGCTTTGATAAACACATGCATGGACTCTTGTACCGCCCCATGTACAGAATGGTAGGTTTCATCTAAATCAGAATTATACAGTGTATGAGAACCATCTCTTGTAGAGCGGATTTCTATAGGCATAAGAGAAAGGTTTTAAAATCCCTGACATAGAAAACTAGTATTAACGAGCGATGGTTTATTATATGTGAAAATAATTCCGCTCCTATCCAGTACTCTTCCGCCAGCTGCTTCTACAATTGCCTGTCCTGCAGCGGTATCCCATTCCATGGTGGGTCCGTGGCGGTAATAAATATCTGCTTTGCCTTCTGCTATCAAGCAAAACTTCAGTGAGCTGCCAATAGAAACACTGTTTTCAATTGTAAATTTGCTTAACACATCTGCTTCTGCAGGGTCAGCATGAGAGCGGCTTCCTACTGCCACCAGCTGCTGTTTTTTATGGTTTACCCGGATAGCTTCAGCCTGTTGCCCGTATAGCTGCCTGAAAGCACCACTCTCTACTGTTCCATAATATAACACTTGTGTAACAGGAGCATAAATGACACCCAAAACAGTTTTGTTATTTTCTATCAAAGCAATATTCACTGTAAATTCCCCATTCCGTTTGATAAATTCTTTTGTACCATCCAGGGGGTCTACCAGCCAGAAAGTTTGCCAGCTTTTACGGCTCTGGTAATCTGTGTGTTTGCCTTCTTCTGAAAGCACAGGAATAGAAGGATATAGTTTTTCTAATGACGAAGCAATAACCTGATGAGCCGCTTTATCAGCCAATGTGAGGGGCGAATCATCACTTTTAAATTCAGTAATAGCAGCGAAGTCAGTATACTCGTACACGTTCATAATTTTATTTCCCGCCTCCACAGCAATTTCTTTCACCTTTTTCAGGTACTCAGTAGCCCGTGTCATGTTTTGTATGCTTTATATTTTAAATGTAAAATAGCGCGAGTGTAAGTATAAATAATTACATTTTTATAAAATAGATCTATAAAATTTTATCAATTCAATAGTAAACTGATAGAGATAGAGACAATATTTTACCAAGCAACATTATTTTATCAATTAAAATATGGTACTTTTGCCATTTATAAGGAGGGCACACATTGCAACACATACATCCTATTTTTGATACTATTCTGGCCCGGCCACACAAAGAAAAGCTGCTTCAGCAGCGTTCGGCTGTACTCTGGATGGTTGGCTTGTCTGGTTCAGGGAAGAGCACCCTGGCTACAGCGTTAGAAAAACACTTACACCAGAACGGATTTTTAACCCAGTTGCTTGACGGCGACAACCTGCGTACCGGCATTAATAATAACCTCGGTTTTAGCGAAGCAGACCGTCTGGAAAACATCAGGCGGGCGGCTGAAACAGCAAAATTATTTTTAAACTGCGGCATTATTACTATTTGCTCTTTTATCAGCCCAACCAAACAGATCCGTGAGATGGCTGCAAGCATTATTGGCGAAAGCGACTTTCTGGAAATTTTTGTAAACTGCCCCTTTGAGGAATGCGAAAAAAGGGATGTAAAAGGCTTGTATGCAAAGGCGCGCAAAGGGGAGATTAAAAATTTTACTGGCCTGGATGCGCCTTTTGAACCGCCGGCAAATCCGTATCTGGAACTGCGTACTGATCTGAAAGATCTGGCCGTTTGTACAGAAGACCTCCTTGCTGCAGTTGTGCCAAGAATACAGTACAATGCCTGAAGCAGGCTCTAATTTAGATGATATTATTTGTGTAATTTTATTCTGTATGCAAAAATAAGCTGTATACAAAATCAATTAACAGGCAACATAAAATTATGAACGTGTACGAGTATACTGACTTCGCTGCTATT
>Ga0181465_100146_pt1 | contig 22163 bp, 13 predicted proteins | sample InSIn3gowninarea_FD_119076 | JGI IMG/M metagenome (GOLD analysis project Ga0181465, IMG submission 119076) | Clean room microbial communities from NASA Spacecraft Assembly Facility at Jet Propulsion Laboratory, Pasadena, California, USA -... ... | reverse complement strand
ATAAACAGCAAAGGCACCCTTGGGTGTGGTGGTAGGTTTGGTATGATAAGTCCTGGAATAGGACCTGGTGTTAGTATTTCTAACGTTAGGCCAGTTTCAGCCGTTGAAGAAATTCCACGTGAAGTAAGACCTTCTTACTCTTTGTTAATTTCTAAAATCAGCCCTTTAGCTTCTCGCGCATCTATGGGCTATCGTTCAAATACGCAAAGACTGTTATTGCAAAAAAAAACTCATAACCCAGTAATGCATTCGTCTGCTTATATCACAACAACAATCAGTTTACGAAAACGTGTTGTACTTTCTACAAAATTTATTGCAGACCAACATTCTCCTCATAGGGTCACTAGTGTTTTAGCTATCAGTTCGTCCGAGTTTTTAATAACTAAAAAACATATTTTAGCTACAACCCCTCAGGGGGTTCTGCACATCGAACCTGTAGTAAATGAATTTATCCATCATCTAGGGCGAGATAAGCGGTTGGCTTCGCTTCAAAAATATTTAAATTTTCAAGAATGGGTTGAATCTGAGTCAGCACCACCCACCTTGTATTTTAATACTGATTCAACAACTGGTTTGTATAAGTACAATAAAAACATGACCAATGTTGTTAAAAAACACCTCCAATTATTTCTTGCAGAACACCCTAATCTATGTTTTCGGTTAGATCATCGGTCGTCCGATTCAGACCATGTTCAGCAAAAATCGCAATTAGATCTTTATGGGATGCCTCAAAAAGATGCTATGACCTATCAAATTAGAAAAAATGTTCACTCGGATAAAACAAGTGAATTGCTTTTCATACGCCCGGATCATATTGACACAATTCCAGAATGGTTCATCCATAATGGCGAACGCACAATTTCTTTTTTAGAAGATATGTGGAAGCAGGGTAAGCTTGGCAATACAGTTGAAAGTTTTAAACAATTTGAAGGAGCAATACAATATTGTGTGGAAGAGGATATTGCGCGTTTTGAAGCTTCTGGTTTTAAAGGTACCACTTGTTCGGAATTAGAACAAACCTCTGCTATTTCACAAGCTGCGACAGATTGCGAACGTTTCGGGCGCGATGTTTCTTATATAAATGAAGACCTTATAGACAAGACGAAACTAAAACAGCATATCAAAAAGGTAGTGAAAAACGCCAAATCAATAGCTGCTTTCATTTACAGTCAACCTGGAGAAGGTAGAAATCTTTCTACTGTCGTTAGAAGTAGTAGGGGTTTTGAAAAAACCCGCTTTCTAAATAACTTAGAAAGTCTTATAACAAGGGTGGAAGAAATATGTCCGGAATTGAAAAATGATGCGTCGTTTATCAATAACAAACAAGATCTACCTTTAATAATGCAAGGTAAAGGTAGTTTTAAAAAAGAGATTACATTACAAAGATATGAAAAATTGGTGAAAGATCTAAAAAATGTGAGGAGTCACTGTTCGCTTTATGGCAGAAATACCTCTTTTCTAATTAGCCCTCCTACAAATCCTACAAAGTAGATATATATAAAAAATATAAAAAACATTTCTATGATGTGCAAAGCTAAATTCTATTTTTAATAATACCGAATAATTTAAACCCTTGACTGAATTACACTTCTGGGATTTCACATTCAGACCTTTGTTGATCCTGACACTTCTTGACGCTTCTAACTGAACATCGCACATCAGACACCTTCTGCTCATAACACTCAATAACACTCCTGACACTCCTGACACTCCGTAGGAGTGTTATGGAGTGTTATGGAGTGTCAGGAGTGTTATGGATTGCTTCACTGACATCTTCTTTGAAGATGTTAGAGGAAGATGTTAGCAACTCAATAACATTTTTGTTAACCTGATTGACGCTTCTTAACTGACGTGTTACTGACACCCTAACATCCCAAAGGGATGTTAAAGGCAACATCTGACATCTTCTTTGAAGATTTGTCAACACCGCTTCTTGTGCGAAGCAAACCCTGACATTCCTTTGGAATGTTAGCGAAGCACGGGTGTCAGGTGTAGGCACAAGAAGCGATGTCTGGTCACTCAACTTTGTTTTTGTTAATTCTTCTAACATCTTGACATCTTGACATCACCTTCTAACATCACCTTCGGTGATGTCAAGATGTTAGAAGGTGATGTTAGAAGGTGATGTCAAGCTGTCAAGAAATGTTACCGAAAGTTTGTTAGGAATGTTAGGGGCAACATCGCTTTGCTAACAAACCTCCTTGCGAAGCACAGTCAGTCCGGTCAGTCAGGGGTGTATAACATTAATATTTGACTTGATAGTTACTTGAAATCACTATTAAAATAAATTTAATATTTCTTTTTAGAAATTATATAAAAAAAGATGAATTTACTCTAATTTTTTTATATAACGTCTAATATTAATTCTGGTTGTTTACCATTTACTTATTTGATATTTTTATGACTTTACATAATTATGATTATGATGCGTTTTCTGATGATGATGATTTTGAAGAAAGTAATTTTGAATTATATGCAAATAGACAATATTTTATAACTTTCTTTCCGGATAATCTTTTTGGTAAAGAAGGTAAATTCTTTTTCCCCGGAACTTTTAACGAAGCTGAGTCATTAGTTAACGCTTTCGCTTCAATGAAAGATACGGAAGAGCTCTTTAGTATGTATATTTACCCCCCTCTTTTTAGAGATGAGGTTAAAAATTGGCCTTATGGCAAGTTAACCTGTTCAACACTATACTACTATTTAAATTGCATATTGCTCACAAACAATTTAACAATGTCTCATTGGAAAACAATTGCTGAGTTGCTACAGTCTCCTGTCATTAGTTCGGATATTTTCTCTTTTGTGAATCAGCATAATATTATCACTTTTTCATCAAGAAATAACCGAGTTATGGGGTTTATAGACTCTTTACTATATCCTTCTTTTGATATTTCTTATAGGGAAACTGCCTCACCTTTACCAAGTGTGAAAAGTCTATATCGACTTCTAAAATTGGCTGATGTGGAAAGATCGATTATTCGTGTTTCAATAAAAACAGCTTTTAGTGAGCAAGATTTAAACGCAGTGTTACAAGTTTTAGATAATCAATTGCTGATCGAAACACACCCTTAACAAAACATGAGGTCTAGCACCTAACAAACTTGATGTTATGGTAACACTTCTGACACAAAAAGAAAAGACACTCCTTAACAAACCGAAGGTTTGTTTCAAGTGTTATGGAGTGTTATGAAGTGTCAGACAAAAGCTCTGCTTTTGTTAGCCCCAAAGAAGCATAAACTCTGGTAACATTTCTAACATTTCCTTTGGATTAACAAAAACTTTGTAAAGTTGCCACTTCATCTAAGGTGAGATGAAGTGGCAATTTACTTATGTGTCTTCCTTGTGTCTTTGCATGTGTTAGTCAATATGTATGTATGTTGATAAACAGTGTAGGTCATTTAATTTTGGTGTGTTGGTAATTATGTATGTGTGTTTTTAAGGGTGTTGATAACTGATGTTAGGGTTTCCTTGTCCTCTGAAACACTATTACGAGTTCTCTTATAAACTGACCAAGCTTATTAACCTTGTTGTTAGAACATCCCGTTTGACTTAGGTTATTTGGGTCAACTCATTCATGAAGTTCGTTCGTCTATGTGACAACTGTAGATAATTAGTAAGCTTCTAGAACAGCTGCAGTTTGCTAATTCGTTTACCATATCAGCGGCCTCTTGAGTACTATATATAGGTTACATTCTATTATGATGAACTCTCAGTTTTGTGTAACTTGTTCGCTTGTAACAACACCCTGCGTCATTCCGAGGTCAGCAGAAAAAATGTTAGAAGCAGCCGTTGAAAGGGTCTTATACGTAAACATATAAATTTCTAGTATATCAACATCTTTAAGAAAAAATGATTGATCCTTACTTCTTAAAGAGTTATATAAAGTTGTTATTTGAGATTGTGGATCAATCTTGACTGACAAAAACTTCGTCTTTGTTAAACCTTCTAACATAACCTTCTTGTCATTCCTTCGCCAGCACTAACAAACACCCCTTGTGCCTACACCGCGAAGCGGTGTTGACAAATCCCTTTGGGATGTTTGGGGGAGCTTCTTAACACCCCTACGGGGTGTAAGTCAGTGCTGGCACTAGGTGCTGTTTCGTTTATATAATAAGCTTTGTCTATATATTCTTCTACATGCGACCCATTCAAATAAATTTTCTTTATATTTAAAAAAAACTTCGCTTCGTATAAAGCCACAAAAAGTTGTTTTGTTTTCATAATTTGATGTATGAACTTTGATAATTTGACACCCAGACTTACACCCCAAACATCCCAAAGGGATTTGTCAACACCGCTTCGCGGTGTAGGCACAAGGGGTGTTAGGACTGGACCTGACGTCTGTGACAAAAGCTTAACCTTACACTTCTAACATTTCCTTTGGAGATGTCAAGAAGTGTTGCCTTAACAAATCAAAGATTGGTTACGGGTTTGTTTCAGCTTTTGTTAGCCCTTTCATAACATAACCTTTTTACATCACCTACTAACATATCTGACCGGACATTGCGAAGCGATGTTGCCCCAAACATTTCTTTGAAATGTTTGGGGTATTTGTTATTGGATTAACAAAAACAAAGTTTTTGATTGACTGACTTGCTAACAAACCTGTAACGTGCGAAGCTCTGACAAATCTCTGATTTGTTATTGGTTTGTTACAGGTTTATTAATCTAACATTACATACATCTGACATCTCTTTTGGAGATGTTAGGGGGTTAACAAAAATTTTGTTTACCATCGTTTTTAACACCCAGACGTTATGGGGTAACAAAAGCGGAGCTTTTGTCAGCCCCAAAGAAGCTCACCTTCGGTTTTGTTAAGGGTGTCAGATGTACGGTCAGTCAGATGTATGGAATGTTAGGGGCAACATCCGTTCTTATATATTCTTTGAAGATGTTAAATGTTGGGAATGTTAGGGATGTTTGTTAACCAGAGGAATGTTCGTAATTTTTGGCAATATTGACCTTTGGTGAGCTTTGCACGTTAAAGATGTTTGATGTTAGATGTTTGGTCTGAAATGTTAGTAAAAACAAATCTTCTAACATCAGTGACAAAAACTTACCAAGCCTCCGGTTTGTTTCAGTTTTTGTTAGCCTTTTCAAAGTGTTAAAAGGATTAACAGAAACAAGGTTGAGTTGCCTGACTGACAAATCTTCGATTTGTTAACTAAAGGAATGTTGGCAATAACGTTGCTTTGCTAACAAACCTGAAACAAACCAAAGGTTTGTTAGCCAGTCAGTACCGTCTTTGATTTGTCTCAAATTTGTCAAAGTAACTAACACCCCTAACATCCCAAAGGTTACATCGCTTCTAACACCCTGACATTCTAACAAAACCTTCGGTTTTGTTAAGAATGTTAGCGAAGCACCAAAACCGAAGGTGAGCTTCTTTGGGGCTGACAAAAGCTCCGCTTTTGTTACCCCATAACGTCTGGGTGTCAGATGTCCGGTCTGAATGTAATGTTGAAAGTTTGTTAGATGTTAAAAAGGTAAATGATTTTTCATAAAAACCTATTACTGGTTTGAAAAAAGCACTGACTGTGCTTCTAACACCCAAACAAAACCAAAGGTTTTGTTAAGGGTGTAAAAGGAGGTTTGTTAGCGAAGCTAATGTTTGTTACCTAAAGCATTCTTTAAGTGTGGAATTATTATAACTAGTTATTTTTCAAACCAAAAACAAAATTGTTTACTAAATTTTTTTGTAATGCCTGACATTTTAAACCCCTTCTAGTGATTTCGACACGAAAAGAAAAGACACTCTGTAGAAGTGTTATGGAGTGTTAGTAAAAGTAAATGACACTTTTAGCCTAACATCTGATATCTTCAAAAAAAAATGCCAGAATGTAAAAAGAAATAAAAATTATAAAAAAAATCTAAATTTATGTTTTTACTGTCCCCCGATTTGTTATTGCTTTTAATTCTTATTAATTTAAACCAAAACTCAAAAATGCAAAAAAAGAATAATAAAATGAGTCAATTTTTTATTTTACCTTTTTTTGCATTTAAAACAAAAAGTTCTGTTTTTCACTGAAATTTTAATACATTAAAAGATAATCAAAGCTTTTCTAAAGCTTTAAAAAGTGTTAAGAAATACTTTGATCTATACTTGAGGAATAATAATTACTCTGTACCTGATACAGTACATGAGCCTTCTAGTACTCACATAGATTATTTAAAAACTTTACCTGTAGCAGAAAATCCCTTAACAAATTATTTATCTTTGTTTTTCAAAGAGAATTTTGGTTTATTTTTAGGAGCGGGCATTACAACACATTCTTCGATAATTAGCTCGACAATTACCCACAATTTTCTAAAAAACAGACCAATAGCTAAGGGGCTAGAAAAAATTTCAAAATCTATTGATAAAAAGAGTTTGATAGAAAAAACTTTAAAAAACACTTTTTATAACAAACACATTTATGCAGATAAGGTAAATGAACAAAAAGAAAGTCATAAAATATCTTATAGATGTAGACATTTTTATTTAAATGTCAGAAAAGGTGATATCTTTTTAGTAACAACTAATCTACCTGACTTATATTTATCTACGGGGATGTCAGGAGAAGTTACTGAAATTTTAGGCCATCAGGAGGTGGAGCTTACATTTGTTCTCACCTTAAATGAGGCATCACCGTGGGAGAAACGAAAGCTTGAGAAAAGTAAGGTCTGCTTTGTTAAAGAAACAAAAAACAATCTTAAAAACCTTTTTTAATTTTTATGATTTCGACTAAAGGTTTAGGTTCACAAAATTTTTATTCAGTGATTTAATTTCAACTTCTTTACAAAACTTCGTTTTGTCAAGAAGTTGTACGTGCTTATCTAATATTCCTTTGTTTCGCACGAATGTCAGGAATGTTGGCAAAAAGATTGCTTCTAACACTGACATCACCAAAGGTGATGTTAGTGTGATCCGTTAAGATAGAAGCAAATTTTTTCGGAATGTTAGGGGTGTTAGTCACACATCAGTCAGTTAAATGTCAATAAAACAAATATAAACCAGTTTTTTTAACCTAAAATCACAGTATTATCATTAAAGATTATGTGATTATTTTTAGATTTTAAAAAAATCATTTATGGAAAATAGGTTCTATAGTACAAATCTTTAGGTTCTACACGAAGAATATCATCCCGTAATACCGTTAACGTTTCATGAGTTATTGGAAAGTCAAAAGTCGGGTTGTTTCTTTGAGATTTTAGTGAAAGGTCATCATCTTCAAAATCACTATGAAACAACACCTCATATTGGCTATTATAGGGATTTTTAGTGTCATGATAAACCTCGATTATAGAGCAGAGATACCCTCTAAAAAACAATTTTTGAGGAAAGTCTTTCAATAAGATAACCGAATCTCCGACCTTGAGTTGTCGATTTAATTTAATTTCTATCGATCTTTTATTTTGAAGATTAATGTATGGTCCATTAAACGCACTTTTTTCTAAATCAGAAAGTTTAAGGTTTTTTGGAGACGCAAACTCTTCTTCTTTTTCTAAAACCTCTCGATTTGTGGAAAGAGTGATTATTGCATCACCTGCTAACTTAGGAATTTTTGAAGGGTTTTGATCTGTCATAAATATTTTTATATTTTGCTTTTTTTTATAGTTCGACGCCGTAAAAATCACCCGGTTTTAATAAACCGAAAGGCGCTTTATAATAATTACTTTTTTTATAAACAGTATGACTTTCTGGTAAAGGAACAAAAGGAGTGTTATCGGAAAAGTCGACTTCTGGAAGATATTTAAGCCAATTGGTATTATTATCAACATCGTCGATACTTTCAGGGAGATAATCCTTTTCTATAGGTAAAGGGTTTTCCTTTAACTCTAAGATTAGGCTGTCTTTTTTGTCTAGATATCTTCTCTGTACAAACTCTTTTTTTGTAGCCAACTTGTTGAGTGGAACCACAAGGCCGGTTATTAGCATACTCCAACCGTCTAAATAAGACCTGTCTCTACTCACAGGCTTATTTTCACTTTCTAAAGCTGCAAAGTCAACTTCTTCTGGAAGAAAATAACGCGATTGCCATGTATGAACAAAAACCATAATCTCATTAGTAAGCTCACTGATAAACGGGCTGATATAAGTTGCTCTTAAACTACCCTTTTCTGTTTTGTAAGAATATAAAGACCTTTTACAATTTAAAAGTTCATTACTTAACCAATAATAGAGTCGATCGACGTCCTCGGCTTTATTTGTAAGTTTCATATGTTTTTGAATCAGATAACATTTATCTGCCCCTGAACTTTTTTGTTTAGTATCACCTTGATGCTCAGGGTTTAAAACATAAGTGTCCACTTTTATTTCGAACTGTTCTTTGTCAATATTTCGTGGGTGAGGTAGCCAATAATTAAAACAAACTTCTTTTTCCTCAATACAAACTTTTTTTAAAGCAACAAGCCGGTCGTAAATTGGGTTATCAACTGAATCAGTAATGTCATATTCTTGATTGACTGGAGCAGATAAATCACCCCTTTGGGGATATTGCAAAGCTCTTTGATCAGGTAGAGATACAACTGTAGGATCAATTTTGCTGGTTTTATGAGTTTCAATAATTTTATCAAATTTTTTTCGTGTATGTTTCAAAGGAACTTTTCTTACTTCCAGTCGAGCCTCTACACTTTTCTTCAGCGTAATACGCTGATTCCGAGCTTTCAGTTGACTTAAGTCTTGTCTAGCAGCTAAGCCTGAGGATAACATCATAAATTTTTTTTATAACTAATTTATAGACATAAATTAAGATTTTTGTGTAAAAATTTTTATGCCTATTTTCTTTATAAGGATATAACAACTCTCAACAAATCTGAAACAAACCTTAGGTTTGCTTCTAACATTCCTTTCAGTTACCAGCACCCCAAACAAAACCAAAGGTTTTGTCAGACATTTGATACGTGTTACAAAACGAAGTTTTGTTACTCCCTTCGGTTTGTAAAGGAATGTTAGGAGTGCCAGTCAGTCAACAAGGTGTCTGATGTCTGTGATGTTAGCAACTCAGAAGCGATGTGGTTGCCTGACATTGCTTTGCAATGTTTGGCAAAGATATTTATTTAAGTTTTTGGTCGGTATCCTTAAAAATAATTTGTTTCTAACATCTATACATATCTAAAAAGTATGTGAATTCAGCGCTGTCAGCAAGAAGTAAACCCTATAACAAAAAATATGATTTTATTTTACGAGTTGAGTCCAACCCAACCCTTGAAGTGATTGGTTTCGTCGTAAAGGCCGTGTTACAAGTTCTAAAATATCTCTTGAATTTGTAAAACCGTGAATTTGAGCAAAGGTAAATTCTACTGACCATTTGGTACTGATTCCTCGCGCTTCTAATGGATTTGCATGAGCCATTCCTGTAATTGCTAAATCAGGTTGAAGGTCTCGAATTCGCTGAATTTGATTATAATTGTCTGGTTTTTCTACAATTCGAGGCATCGGAACATTCATTTCACAACAAGTTTTTTCTAATAAAACAAGTTCACTTGCTTGAAATCGCTTATCCATGTAAGGAATACCAATTTCATATACAATCATTCCACAACGTATTAAAAATCTAGCTAAAGATACTTCTAATAAATTATCTCCCATGAAAAAAACGGATTTACCTTTAACTAATTCTAAATAGTCTTCTAGACTCTTCCAAATAGTAGTTTCGCGTTCGTCTAGACCATGCGGCTGTATACCAAAAACAGAACAAATTTTTTCAATCCATGCCCGTGTACCATCAGGTCCAATCGGAAAAGGGGCTCCAATAAGTTTACATTTTTGTCGACGCATTAAAGTAGTTGCCGTTCTACTTAAAAAAGGGTTTACACCACAAACATAAACCCCTTCTCCTAAAACAGGGAGATCTGTATATCGTTGAGATGGTAGCCACCCAGAAACTTTAATACCTTGCTTTTCAAGCTCTAATGTTAATTGAGTCGTTACAGTACTTGGTAATGAACCAAAAAGAACTAGTGGGGGATGATCTTTTTTTAATTCTTTTTGTGTAAATTGATCCACTTTTCCATCTGACATTTTGACCTTGCTTCTAACATCGCTTTCAGCGATGTCATGACCTCCCTCTGGGATGTTAGGGGCAGAAATGTTAGAAGATGATGTTAGCTTCGTATCAGAAGATTTTTTCGTAAATTGAAAAAAATTTTCTACTAATGTGTTATTTAAAGTTTTTTGGTTTTGTCCCTCTTTCTGTTTGTCAGAAGGAACAAATAATCGGTTTCCTTTAAAATTGTTACTCTTATCAATTTTTTCAGATTTCATTTGCTTAACATCCCCTTTTAACATCACCTTTGGTGATGTCAGGATGTCCGCGCAATTTGTATTTTCACTTTTTTCTTTTGTTGGGCATCGATGAGCCATTGCAGCTAAAACTGTGTCTTCACCTTGAGTAAAAGCATAGTCTAAACCATTTGCTCGAGCAACAACAAGAGGTATTCCAATTTCTGCTTCCAATCGAGGAGCCATGCCCTCTAGATCCATTTTAATGATTTCTGTAGTACAAGTACCAATCCATACAATTACGCTAGGATTTCTATCTTGCTTGATTTGTAAACAAAGTCGTTTTAATTCTTTATAATCGTTTAATTGTGCTGAAATATCCCCTTCTTCTAACTCAGCCATTGCATACCGAGGTTCTGCAAAAATCATTACCCCTAAGGCATTTTGTAAAAAATAGCCACAAGTTTTTGTTCCAACAACCAAAAAAAAACTATCTTCAATTTTTTGATATAACCAAGCTACACAGCTAATAGGACAAAAAGTATGATAATTTCCAGTTTCACATTCAAAAGTTAAGGTTTCAGATAAGGCTGTAGACATACTTTTAATTTACCCCCTTTTACTGGTCAACTTTGCTTTACTATATTTTGTAAGTAAGAGATCGTATCTCTTTTAGACTGCCTTTTTCACACACTGACTGACTGACAAACCGTAGGTTTGTTAGCGAAGCTCAACTTTGTTTTTGTTAAGACCTTGCTTCTAACATCGCTTTCAGTTACTAGCACCCCTCTGGGGTGCAAGTCAGTCATGACCGAAGGTTTTCTTAAGACCTTGCTTCTAACATTTCTTTGCATAATATACCCAAAAGGTATATTATGCAAAGAAATGTTAGAAGCAAAGTCAAGCAGTGTTAATCAGGTTTGTCATTTGGGTGATCCTGACATTTCTGACTGACTGACAAACCGGTAATAATTTTTCAATTTGTCAGAGGTTTGTTAGCCTCACACCTCACATTGGACACCTAACACCCTTAAGGGTGTTAGACCGGACGTCTTACATCGTACACCCAGCCAAAACTAAAGGTTTTGGTGCTTCGCTAACATTCCAAAGGAATGTCAGGGTGTTAGAAGAAGATGTTAGATCTCGGGTTTGAATTTGCTTCTATCTATAACACTTTCTGACACTCCTAACCGGATATCTGACATCTTCAAAGAAGATGGTAGCATGACAAACTTTCAGTTTGTTAGATGTTAGACTGACATCTGATACGTGCGAAGCTCCCTTCGGTTTGTAAAGGGATGTTAGTGATGTCAAAAGTGTTAGGAAGTTTCAGGATCAACAAGATGTAAGATGTCCTAACAAACACCCCTGACATCCCTTTGGGATGTTTGGGGTGTAAGTCACTAGCCCAGATGTTAAAAGTTTAGTTAATTATTATAAATAATTTTAAACCATCATAAAATCCAAGACATCTTCACTAGACTCATTTTGATCTTTTTGTGGATTTAAATAAAAATCAGAAAGTAAACTAAATAATTCACGATCTCCCAATTCTTTAGGAACAACTCCTTCAGGTTGTGATAAAAGTTGATCAGCAATATTTAAATAAAAATCGCAAACATAATTTAAAGAGTTTTCAGATTCTGCCATTTCAAATAGTGTTTTTCCTTTTACACGAGAAATTCTTATATCTTCAATTAAAGGTAAAACCTCCAAAACAGGCATTGGACAAGCTTCTACATATTTATCAATTAAATCACGTTTGGCTGTCCGATTACCTACTAGCCCTGCTAATCGTAATGGATGCGTACGTGCTTTTTCACGAACTGAAGCAACAATTCTATTCGCAGCAAACAATGCATCAAATCCATTGTCAGTAATAATGACACAATAATCTGCATAATTTAAAGGAGCAGCAAATCCACCACAAACAACATCACCTAAAACGTCAAACAAAATAACATCATATTCATAAAAAGCATTCAATTCTTTTAATAATTTTACCGTTTCACCAACTACATATCCTCCACAACCGGCGCCTGCAGGAGGACCGCCAGCTTCAACACAGTCAACTTCACTATAACCTTGATAAATAACATCCTCAGGCCAAACATCTTCATAGTGATAGTCTTTTGCTTGTAAAGTATCTATAATTGTGGGAATTAAAAAACCTGTTAATGTAAAGGTACTATCATGTTTTGGATCACAGCCAATTTGTAAAACTTTTTTACCACGTCTTGCTAAAGCAATAGAAATATTGCAGCTTGTTGTTGATTTTCCAATACCACCCTTTCCATAAACTGCTAATTTCATATAAATTTCTCCTAAATTAGTTATACATACTCTTACGTTAACAATCTGATAACAAATCCAAGACAAAACTCAAATATCTTGTTTCTTGACATCTTGACATTGATAGATCTTGACTTTGCTCCTACCATTTCTAGAAGTTACAAAACTTTGTTTTGTAAGTCAATCAAAAACAAAGTTTTTGTTAATCCAAAGGATACCTTAGTAGGTGATGTTAGAAGGTGATTTGCTTCTAACATTCCTTGTGTCTGCACTGACTTACACCCCATAGGGGTGTTTGTTAGTGCTGGCAAAGGAATGTCAACAAGAAGGTGATGTTAGAAGGTGATTTGCCAGCACCTAACAAACTTTCAGTTTGTCATTCTTGATGCCTAATTGACGTGTTACAATGACATTGATACATCACTAACATCCCAGAGGTTAACAAACACCCCTAACATTCCAGGGAAATGTTAGGGGCAACATCGCTTTGCTTAACTTTCACCCCTTGACATTTGATACGTGTTACAAAACGAAGTTTTGTTACTCCCTTCGGTTTGTAAAGGAATGTCAGGGGTGTAAGTCCAGTCCGGTCAGTCAGTGATGTAAAAAGGTGATGTTAGAAGTTTTGTTACTTTCTTCGGTTTGTTAGCAAAGCAATGTTTGGCAAGATATTCCTTTGCCAAACATTGCCAACATCCCTTCTTGTAATCCTGACACTCCATAACATTCCTGACACTCCATGACACTCCCAACACTCCATGACACTCCTGACACTCCGTAGGAGTGTCATGGAGTGTTGGGAGTGTCATGGAGTGTCAGAGTCACAAAAAAAGATGTCTGGAATGTCAGGGGTCTTTGTTGTGCTGACATCCCCTACTAACATCACGAAAAGTATGACATCGCTGCTAACATCCTCTTTGAGGATGTCAGATATCCGATCAGGATGTTATGCAAAGGGAGCTTCGCTAACAAACCTCCGGTTTGTCAGTCAGTCAAGAGTGTCAGGATCACAAGAATCACAAACCTGACTGACACTTCTGACTGACTTGCCTAACATCCCCATTTTTACATCTCCTTTGGATGAACGAAAACACTGTTGAGCTTCGCTAACAAACCTGAAACAAACCTTTGGTTTGTTAGGTTTGTCAGTCAGTCAGATCTCAGCACAACAAAGTTTTTGACAGTCAAGAAGTGTTACCAGAGGTTTGTTTCAAGTTTGTTAGATTTTGAACTGAGTTTTTGTTAACCAAAGGTGCTTTGCTTCTAACATCCCCTGTACCTGACTAACGTGTTACAAACATCCCTGACATCTCTTTGGAATGTCAGGGGTGTTTGGAACATTGACAAATATCTGATTTGTTATCGGTTTCTCAGCCTGACTGACACTTCTTGACTGATAAAAATTGATGTGCGAAGCATAACCTCTGGTTTGTAAAGTTTTTGTTAATATCTTTAACATCACCTTTGATGATGTCAGGATGTTATAAGTGTTACTCAAGGAATGCTGGCAATATTTTTGTTTCTATCCTTAACACTTCCTAACACTCTTAACCGAACATCTCACATCAAACACCTGACACCCTTAAGGGTATTAGACCGGACATCTCACATCGGACACCCAGACTAACAAAAGCTTTTTGTCAGTCACAATGACATTGATACATCACTAACATCCCTCTGGGATGTTAGTGATGTAAAAAAGGTGATGTTAGAATGACAAACTTGACAAACCACAAACAAATCTTTGATTTGTTAAGGCATCACATCTTCGCTCGATATGTTTGAAGGAAGGTCAGTTTTTTTATCTGGTTGAAATTACTGCATAATTTTATAAAAAAAAGTCGTTTTTTAAATATAAGTTTTTATATTCTTTTTCTAAATATTTTATTTAGTTCTAAATATTTTATTTAGTTTTATACTTATTTTATAAGTATTTCTTTTTAAAAATCAAATATAAGTTTTACTTTTTTTATTATAAAAATAAACTTATATTTTTAATACAAAAAAAATTGTTTCGTTTTTCTAAGTTATATTTTTAACATCACTCTCTAACGTCTTGACATCTCTGTCCTTATACCCAAACTCACCCAAGGTTTTGTTTGGGTATCAGGTGCAGGCACAAGAATAACAAACTTAACTAACACTTCTTGACTGACAAAAACTGAAACAAACCTCTGCTTCTAATATCTCCTTCTAACCGGACTGACTGACAAACCTAACAAACCAAAGGTTTGTTTCAGGTTTGTTAGCGAAGCTCCCTACAGTTTGTTATCCTGACATCCGGTGCTTCGTACGGAATGTTGGCGATGTTATACCTTCTTTACACTGACATCACTGACCAGACTGTACAAATCTTCGATTTGTTAAGCGAAGCGATGTTAGACTGACATCCCTCTGGGATGTTAGTGATGTTAAAAGGTGATGTTAAAAGTGAGTAATCGTTTTGTAACACGTATGTGATGTCAAGATGTAAAGAAGTGTCTTGCTCCGCACAAGATTTTTCTTAATCCAAAGAGGATGTTAGAAGTGTTATCAGAGGTTTGTTTCAAGTTTATTATATCTTAGACCAAAGGCTTTTATTAGGGTTTGCCCCTATCTTTACATTGCCTTTGAAAATGGTAGGATCACTAAGAAGATTTGCTTCTATCCATAACATTTCCAAAAGAAGTGCCACGATCACAAAAGGGATGTTGGCAATGTTTGGCTAACATTCCTTTGCCAAACATTGCTTCTGACACTGGACATCTCCTTTGGAGATGTTAGAAGGGGTGTTAAATGTCAGGCACGAATGTCAGGTCAATAATTCATTTGTTTTAGTTGAAACAGAAAACAATTCTATTTTTTATATCCTACTTTTACAAAACGTAGCCTTCTACTGAAAGTGATGTGATTTATTGAACCCAACCATAACTATGAAGACCTTTACTTAATAAATTAACACCAAGATAACAAATCCAAACTACTATAAATCCTATACTTGCTATAAGAGCAGGTTTTGTACCTTGCCAGCCTTTTGTTATTCGAGTGTGTAAATATATTGCATAAATAAGCCAAGTTATAAAAGCCCATGTTTCTTTTGGGTCCCAACTCCAATACTCACCCCAAGCTTCATTAGCCCAAACTGCTCCGGATAAAATACCAATAGTTAAAAGTGGAAATCCGATACCTAAAGTACGATAGCTTAAATTATCTAAAGTTGTAGAAATTTTAGAATAATTTTTTATAGAATTATCACTTTCTTGTTCTGACATCTCCTTTGGAGATGTTAAAGCAGTAACAATTGCTGGTTTGTCGAAAGTGTTCTTTGGATAGTAAGTAGATGCAGTAAAACTATAAGATGTTAGAGCTTTTTGACTTTTTTGAGTTTCAAAAGAAGTCTGACTTGGCTTTTTTGGGGCCTCAGCCCCATACCCAAAAATTTTGTTTTTGTTTATCCTTTTATCACCCTGAAAGGAATTGTCTGCACCGCTTCTAATACCCTCAAGGATGTCAGGTGCAGGCACAAGATGTTTGACTATTAAAAAAGAAAAAGCAAACAAAGAACCAGTTATTAATGCAGCGTAACTTAACATCATAATAGTAACATGCATCATTAACCAATTTGATTGGAGTGCTGGTACTAATGAACTAGCTTTTTGCATTTCAGATGGTAGACTAAAATTTCCAAAAGCGTTAGTAAATAATGAAATCGGAGAGATAACAATGCCTATTATTTGACTATTAGTGACTTTTTCTAAAACAATATGAATTGTTGTAAAGCTCCAGGATAAAAAAATTAATGATTCATATAAGTTACTTAATGGAAAATGATTTTCTTCGGCCCAACGAAATATTAATAACAAAGCTAATGAAATGTTTGCTAATATTATTCCAAAAAAAGCTAAAAAATGAAATTTTGAAATCCATTTAAAATTTGATTCAATTAAAAAAAATAACATTATTAAAAACAAGAGAGAAAAAGAAAAATTTCCTAAAAAGGTTTGAATTTTAAAAAATTCCATAGATTGTAAAAATAATAAATATAAATAGTTCTTATTAAGGTATCACAACTTAATAATAAATCTTTGACGTTTAACATTCCTAATGGGGGTTTGTTTTTATCACTTTCTTATAATGTCGCTTTTGGTTATCATATAGACATTACCTTCGGCTATAAAGTGTAAGACTGACAAACACAAGGTTTTCATTAACCTGACACGTGCCTGACATTTAACACCCCTTCTAACATCTCCAAAGGAGATGTCCAGTGTCAGAAGCAATGTTTGGCAAATGACTTCGCTTTTTTTAACATTTTGAAAGAATGTCAGTAAGAAAAGCTTAACAAACCTTGACAAACCAAAAAAAAGCTTCTTTTAACATCTGACACCCTGACATTCCTTTGGAATGTTAGCGAAGCACGGGTGTTAGACCGGACATCGCTTCGCGACGTTGGCTTGACAAACCTTCGGTTTGTTTCAGGTTTTGTTAGAGTAACATTTCAGACTGACCAAACATATCACATCAGACACCCTAAAAGGGTGTCTGATGTGATATGTTTGGTCAAGGATCACAAGAATGACAAGCTTAATTGACACTTCTTGATTGACAAAAGCTGAAACAAACCTCTGGTAACACTTCTAACATCTTTTTTGAACTAACAAAACCTGAAACAAACCGAAGAATCAAAGAAGTGGAAATATAATTTTCTGTTGGTGTGATGTAAACAAAATAATGTTTTTGCTGATTCGAAGAAAACTTTAAAAGTTTCTTTTTAATAAAGAAAACACTTTTTTGTTTCTAATGACACAGATTAATTTTATATTAATAACAAGATTTTAATAAAATCTATATCTTTTTTATTCACAATTTTTTTTCAACTTCAATTTAAGTGGAAATATAAAAGATCCTCTTTAGTTTTCATAAAAATTCAAATAAAAAAAATTGTTTTTATTTATTTATAATAGTTCCTTGTTTTTAATATATCATGAAAAAATATATAAAATTGGCTTACCCGTTATTTCATCCCATATCTAGCAAACAGTTTTTAATTGCAATTTTTTTCATGGATCTCCGCCTCTTTAGTGTCCTTTCTTGTTAACATCTTGACACCATCTTCTAACATCTTCTTTTCTTATGAAACAACCTTCTTGATGGCTGACATTAAACGCCCCTTCTTGTTGACATTCCTTTGCCAGCACTAACAAACACCCCAAACATTCCTTTACAAACCTATAACAAACCAAAGGTTTGTTAAGGTTTGTAAAGGAATGTTTGGGGTGTAAGTCAGTGCAGGCACAAGGAATGTTATAAGCAAATCTTTTTTGGATTAACAAAAACCTTACTCACACTTCTTGACATCAGACACCTTGTGATCCTGACACTCCATAACACTCCTGACGCTCTTACGGAGTGTTATGGAGTGTTATGGAGTGTTATGGGTAGAAGCAATCCCTTGACGTGTTACAAAACGGTGTTTTGTTACTCACCAAAGGTTCTGTTTGGGTGTTAGACCGGACTGACAAATTAGAGGTTTGTTTTAGGTTTTGTTAAGGGTTTTAAAAGGAGAGGTTAGAAGTGTTACAGAGGTTATGCGTCTTTGGGTGACAAAAGCGAAGCTTTTGTTAACCTGCCCCATAACATCAGTTTTTGTCAGTTCAGTGTGAGAAGCAATGTTTAACAAGACATTTCTTTGTTGATCCTGACACTTTTTGACTTTGCTTCTATCCATAACACTTCCTGATTGACTGACAAGCCGGTAAGAAACACCCCTGACATTTCAGACATCCCTTCTTGTACCTGCACCTTACACCCAGACAAAACCGAAGGCCAAGATCGCTTTGCTTAACAAACACCCCTGACTGACAAATCTTCGATTTGTTAACCAAAGGAATGTTAAGGGTGTTTGTCCAGTCCGGTCTGATCAAGATATTAAAGTAATAAAACAATGTTTGGTTCTCTTTTTATCAATGTCAATCAGTTATACCACTTTTAACTAAAAAAATAATTACTAGTAAACGCAAAATCATCTATGATAAGAAGTAAACGATAAGAAGTAAACCACTTTTACAAATATCTACTTTTGAGTAGACAATTTGATGTAATAATTAGTATACTATAAAGTATGGCGGGCGTAGCCAAGTGGTAAGGCAATGGATTGTGACTCCATTATTCGCGGGTTCGATTCCCGTCGTTCGCCCAATTTTAAAATTTAAAATAAAAAGATTTCTTTTCTTTTCTTTTATTGATTTGTTAAATGTTATTGAAAGTCTCCTAATATTTAATAGATAAGTTATTACCATCACTGTTTCGAATTTGACATCTTTGACTCACAATATTTTGTTAAAATTTGTAACACGTTACTACGCTCTCATCTTTAGATCGAATTTTATGCAGCGGGAGTCGCAAAAAAGCACAACCCAGTTTCTGTTAATGATGGTTGTAGATTAAGAGGGTTGTGGTGAAAGGATTAATAAAAGTTTTGTTTTTAATACCTGACATTTGAAACCACGTAAAATAGTTGCTTCTTTGGGTGACTTACACCCCTCTGGGGTGTTTGTTAACCTGCCCCATAACATTAGTTTTAAGAATGTCTTGACAAACATTCTTCCTCACACTGGACTTTGCTTCTAACATTTCTAGAAGGTAGAATGACATCTAGACTGACTTACACTTGACATCTCCAAAGGATATTTGCTTCTAACATTCCTTTAAGGAATGTCAACAAGGAGGGGTGTTTGTTAACCTAAAGGAATGTTAAAAAGGTGATCTTAGAAGCAAGTGACTTACACCCTAGAGGGGTGTTAGTAACACATCAGTCAATCAAAAACTTTGTTTTTGTTAATCCAATAACAATTTTTAGATTTGTCAGATATTTGTCAGCACCGTTTCTTGTTGACTGACTTGCACTAACAAACACCCCTTGACATCCCTTCGGGATGTTAGGGGTGTAAGTCAGTGCTAGTAACTGAAAGGAATGTTAGAAGCAAACCTTTAATAAAACCGAAGGTCTAACATCTAACAAACTGAAAGGAGTGACTGACACCCCTAACATCCCGAAGGGATGTCAAGGGGTGTTAGGGCTGGACTAACACGTCATATTAACATCTTCTTTTAACGCCCTGAAAGGGCTAACAAAAGCAAAGCTTTTGTCACTGATGTGAGATGTCCGGTCTGGGTGTCAGGTGCAGATACAAAAAAGGGTGTTAAATGTTAGGCATTAAGAAGCAATGTTTGGGAAAAAAAAGTAATATTAATAAAAAAATTTATGAATAAAACTTGACGTGTGTATAAAGGTATGTTATAAAAAATAAGCACCTTTTTAAGAACAAACATTTAAATTGACATCTATTTTATTAATAGTAAAACGACAAAAATTTCCACTAAAATGACCTTTGTTAAACACTTAATATCTTTTTTGATGCCTGACTGACTGTGCTTCGCAAGGAGGTTTGTTAGCAAAGCAATGTTTGGCAAGACATTCCTTGGTTGCGAAGCAAAAACATTGCCGACATCCCGTGCGAAGCACGGAATGTCAGGCTAATAAACCGATAACAAATCAGGACTTTGTTAGAGTGGCCGGACTGACGTGCGAAGCACGGAATGTCAGGCTAATAAACCGATAACAAATCAGGACTTTGTTAGAGTGGCCGGACTGACGTGCGAAGCTCCCGTCGGTTTGTTAGCAAAGCGATGTTGCCGCTAACATCTGACATCTCCAAATTTTCGGTCGAGGTGTTAAAAAAGAATGTAAGAGGTGTTAGTAACACGTCAGTCAGGTATCAGAAATGTTAGAAGCAAATCTATTTTTAGATCCCAATTAAAGATGTAAAAAGCCAAAAGGTTGCTTCTTTTTGCAAATACAAAAAACGATCTCTAATAAAGTTTTCTAATAAGAAACTAAGATCACTAACATTTTCTTTTAACATAACCAAAGATCTTGCTCCTTACATTTATTCTATAAATGTCTTGCTTCTTTGGGTGACATCACCTTTTAACATCACTAACATCCCAGAGGGATGTCAGTCTAACATCGCTTCGCTTAACAAACACCCCAAACAAAACCTTTGGTTTTGTCAGACATTTGATACGTGTTACAAAACGAAGTTTTGTTACTCCCTTCGGTTTGTAAAGGAATGTTAGGGGTGTAAGTACAGTCTGGTCAGTGATGTCATTGTAACACGTCTGGGTCTCAGATGTCAGGTCCGTGTTAAAAGAAGATTAGCTTCTATCCTACAAATCACAAAAAGCGATGTTGTTGCCTGACACTGCTTTTAACACCCCTAACATTCCTTTACAAACCTAACGTTATGGCGCAGGTTAACAAAAGCTTCGCTTTTGTCACCCAAAGAAGCTCTGACGAGCGAAGCTCCCCCTAACATCCCTTTACAAACCGAAGGGAGTAACAAAACTTCGTTTTGTAACACGTATCAGATGTCTGACATTCCTTCGGAATGTTTGGGGTGTTAGAAGCTCCCCCAAACATTCGTGCGAAGCATTACAAACCTAACGTTATGGGGCAGGTTAACAAAAGCTTCGCTTTTGTCACCCAAAGAAGCTCCCGAAGGTTTGTTTAAGGTTTGTATCAAATGTCTGACAAAACCAAAGGTTTTGTTTGGGTGTTTGTTAGTGCAAGTCAGTCAAACAAAGAGTCTGGGTGTTAGGCAGAGATTTGCTTCTTTGCTTTTATCCATAACACTTTTTGACATCAGTGACTTACACCCCTAACATCCCACAGGGATTTGCTTCTATCCTCCGGATCACAAGGGGTGTTTGTTAGCCCTGAAAGGGCGTTAAAAGGAGATGTTAGAAGTGTCAAGATCAACTCAGAGGTTTTGCTTCTAACATTCCTTTCAGGAATGTCAACAAGGGTTAAAAAAATAAAAATAGAGGCGGACTGTATTGACATTGTTTTACTATTCAGGATATGATAATAGTTAGGAAAAACAATAATTTTTTATCTAATTAAAAAAGAAATTGTGATACCTAAAATTATCACGGAGAGTTTGATCCTGGCTCAGGATGAACGCTGGCGGCATGCTTAACACATGCAAGTTGAACGATATAGTATCTACAAATTTTTTAGTCTAAAAAAATAATTTTTAGACTAAAAACTCACAATTTATGTCAGGTTTAACCACTCGACTGGCAAAATGGTAATTTTTTTGAAAAATTGATAAAAATATAAAAACAAAAAAAAAAACAAATTAATAGATATACATATGTCAAAGAATATTTTAAAGGACAATGTTTTACTATTCAGGATATCATAATAATTAGGAAAAACAATAATTTAATTTAGTTAGAAATTAATCTAATACTTTTAAAAATTTTTAGAAGTTGTGGACTTTAAAAATATACTTTAAAGTCTATTTTTAATATATCACGTAAAAAAAGATTATTTGAATTAACAAAAACTCAGTTCAATAACGCTTTTAACACTCTTTCAAAGCGTTAGATGTTCATTTAGTAATAAATGGGTTCTTTTTAAAAAATAAACCGTGATATTTATTTTCACAAATAAATATCTTAATACAGAGTAATATACCAACTATGGGCAATTCTCAAATAAAAATAAAAAATAGGCAATATTTAAAAGATGGTAGGCATTATTGGATTGGTTCATTATTCGATGCTATTCTTATATTTGAAAACGGTTATAGTTTTCTATCTATGCATGGATTAACAC
>Ga0181465_100145_pt1 | contig 22178 bp, 12 predicted proteins | sample InSIn3gowninarea_FD_119076 | JGI IMG/M metagenome (GOLD analysis project Ga0181465, IMG submission 119076) | Clean room microbial communities from NASA Spacecraft Assembly Facility at Jet Propulsion Laboratory, Pasadena, California, USA -... ... | reverse complement strand
CCGAGGGAAACATAGTCCAATAAAGGGATAGAACTTTTGCTGTCGGGCACACCAGTGAGAACCAACAAGTTCAGCTGGACAGTAAGTTACAATTTCGCCTACAACAAAAGCACAATTGTTGAACTCGCACCGGGTATCACCAATCTTACCATTGGTACGGGTATCGGTTCTGGAGTAAGTATCGTGAATGCGGTAGGTCTGCCCTACGGCTCAGACGATTGCGGAAAAACTGTACCTCAAAACCACCCTCTGAGGTAGTTACCGTCAAAGGCTTAATATTTGGGTTCTGTAGGTTATTGGGGGCAATTTGTACGGGGATACCATTGAAGCCGCCGGGAGTAAGAGTATAGATGCGGTTGATGCTTTCCGGGTCTACTGTAGAACTACCAACTTGTGCCCATGATCCGCGTAATTTAAGATAGTTGATCGCAACGGGCAGCCTCAGGACGTCTGACAACATTAAGCCGGTTCCGACCGAAGGATAAAAGATGGAATTGTTGGCGCGGCTAAGTGTCGAAAACCAGTCTTGCCGGCCTGTCAGCGAAAGAAACAATATAGATTTATAATTGAGATCTACTGAACCAAAGACCGAGTTTGTTCCTGACCTGATTTCGCTTCGATAGGGCCTGGCTGTTGTAGAAGGGCTAATGATAGATAGGTTTGTATAGCTGATAAAATTGGGAACGATAAAATCAGTTCCGCCTAAATTGGTATTCAGGCTCGAAATTCTTTCCCGGTTTGCGCCAACAAAAGCGTTGACCCCAAAATCTTTCATGAATTCGGTATTGTAGTTCAGGATCACGTTCATATTGGTACGTGTATCATGTCTTTGCCCGGTATTCATATAGCCTTTAGGAGTAAAGGCTGCACCGAGGGAAACATAGTCCAATAAAGAAAGGTATGAGAAATCATGGGCGACAGATCCTTTTAAATAAAGATTTTTGAGAATGTTTATCCTGGCACTTCCGGAACCAATGAACCGTTGCTTGTCATCAGAATTGCCCATTCTATTTACTACGAAGTAAGGATTGGCAGCAGCAGGTACCGGGTTCCATTCTATCTCCTTAAATGTAACCGGGTTATAGCCGGGGGCCAGGCTCCTGATGTCTACGGTACTTCCCAGCAGGTAAGTTGCCCAGCTGGAATTGATCTCAGCATAGCCAACTCCCGGGCGGTTGCGGCCGTTTTCGATGTTATACTGCACGTTTGCTTCCAGGTTGATCAGGTTGTCTTTGCCCAGATTTGATCTTAATGCCAGGTTTGCCGTTTTCCTTTCAAAAGTGGAATTGGGCGTCTGGGCATCAGAACGCAGATCAGAAGCAGATAACCGGAAATTAATTGCGTTGGTACCTCCGGTAAGGGCTATTGTATTAACAAAATCCCTGCTGGGTCTGTAAAAATTGTTCACATTGTTCTTTACGCCAACGATAGAGTATGGCCTTACCACCCCGTCAAATTGTATTACTGGAGAACCATCTACACGGGCACCGTATGACAGACGTCCTGCACTCAAAGCGGCCGTTTGTGTTGCTGGTTTTACCCCGTCATTACCTGATCCATACTCGGTTTGAAAATTGGGGTAGTTGGCCGGGTTGCCATAGGTAAGGTTCGAATTTATTTCAACGCCTATGCCTTGTTGCGCCCGTCCTGATTTGGTAGTGATCAATATCACCCCATTTGCAGCCTGGCTACCATACAAAGCTGCAGCAGCTCCGCTTTTAAGTACAGTCATTGACTCTATATCATCAGGGTTGATACTTGAAATAGCATCACCGCGGTCTACATTGAGGCCGGTCGTATTTGTGCCGGCACCAAGGTTACCTGAGTTGATAGGCATGCCGTTAACGACATAAAGCGGTTGCTGGTTGCTGTTAAATGAACCATTTCCCCTGATTACCACCCTGCTCGAACCTCCCGGACCCGAAGAGACCTGGGTGGCATCGACTCCCGCAATCTTTCCTGTAAGAGCACTCGCTACATTTGTTTCTCTTGCTTCTGTAAATTCGGAACCTTTAACCGTTGATACCGAGTAAACCAGTCCTTTTCTTTCCCGTGAAATTCCGAAAGCAGTTACAACTACGTCATTTAGTTTCGTTGCTGACGGATCTAGTTTAACACTTAGGTTTGTTTGATTTTTTACCGGTACTTCTTTTGTTTCATATCCGATAAATGTAAAAACAAGCGTCGCATCGTCGGGAACGCTAATGCGAAACTTTCCTTCGGCATCGGTACTGGTACCCGCGGTATTTCCCCTGACCGAAACGCTTACTCCGTTCAGGTTTTCACCGGTAGTACTACTTACCTGGCCACTGACGATCTTATCTGCTTTTTCGGTAACGCTTTCAGTTGGGAACCCCGCGGAATGCATCGCCGCAGAAATAAATTGAGTGGTGTTTCCAGGTTTACGGGTGATGAGAATTCGTTGTTCTACCTGTTTGAAACTAAGGGACGTATTGACGAAAAGCCTTGTAAGAAATTCCGCGACCGATCCTTTGTTATAGGAAATCGTGATGTTATTAATGTCTTTTATATCGTCTTTACGATACATGAAGTGAAAGGCAGTCTGGGACTCGATTTTTTCAAAAACATGTAATAGCGACTCATTTTTCAACTCGAGCCTGATCTCAACCTTATTGATATCCGGTGCCGCCATTACGGGTGTAACCAACACGATAGACAGCAGGAATAGAGGTACCTCCAATGCAACTTTCCATTTTACACCCGATTTACAAACCATTCCCGTGCTGTTGCGGGAGGGTTCTGACCGGCGATTTTTTTGGAGTGTAAGTTTTCTCATAAAGAGTAGATAGCCTGGATGCATAAGCTTAAGTTTTAATTGTTTCTGGTGTTATTTTTTTTAATTATGACGGTTGTTTTTTGTTTGTCAAAATCGTAGGTAGCTTCGTTAAATTCGCAAATACTCTTAAGTACTTCATCAAGCCCTTCGCCTTTTAAAAACACAGTCGTGAATCGTTTTGATTTTATATCGGCATCATCAAATTGAATGGTTACATGAAAACGATCTTCGAGTAGTTTCGCAGCATCCTCTACGGTAACATCGTCAAAAAAGACATCCTGTTTCCGCCACGGCAGCTCCGCCCTCGCCATATTCATATTCTGAGTTGAATTTCCGCCCTTTTTGCTGTAGATCATTTGCTGTCCCACTGTAACCAAACCAATCGTCTTGTCCTTGTCACTAATCCTGACCTTACCTCGCGTTACCGTCACAGTAATATCATCATCGTTGCCAAATGCTTTCACATTGAACGCGGTTCCGAGTACCGTCGTTTGCATCTTGCCGGTATGTACAATGAACGGCTTACCGTCTATATGCTTAATATCAAAATACGCTTCTCCTTCCAGGAACACTTCGCGGTGATCACCGGCATTAAGGGTCATAGCGTATTGAAGGGTCGATCCAATATTCAGTATGGCCGTGCTGCCATCAGGAAGATGAACAAGGCGGCTTTCCCTCTGCTGGTTGGTAAAAGTGATCGGGCTGGCTTTGTTACCCGTGGGCCGGTACGATAGATAAAATAGCGTGCAGCTGAATATAATGACAATAACAACGGCAGCATACTTTATCAGCGGACGTAAAAAAAGAACGTTTTTTCGGGGAGAGTACGATGTCTCGATATTCTTCCAGATCCTGGAAGCAATGTCCTCCTTTACCTCCTGTTTTTCTTCTTCAACAAACAATCGCTGCGCATCCGGCTCATTCTCAAAACAATCGTAATAGCTGAAAATAAAGTTGTTCTCCTCTTCTGAAGTTTCTCCCCTTGAGTGTCGCTGCAATAATTTAATAAAGTCGCTGTGATTCATTGTACCCTTTGTCTCCGGTAATAGTAATGACCCGCAAACAGCAAAAAGTCCTACAATAAATAAAAATATTTTTAGATGGCAAGCAGGGACACAACTCCGACAAGGAGCAGAATGAGGGTAATTTTTAATTGCTGAACGGCTTTACCAAGTTGGTTTTGTACCGTTTTCCTTGATATTCTTAAGAGTCGGGCAATATCTCTCGTGTTCAATTCTTCCTGGAAACGGAGACGAAAGATTATTTGTTTTTGAGGAGGGAGGTTATTTAGCAAAGTATTGAAAGCATGTAAATTTTCTTTGGCGAGAATGGGGGAGTCACTGTTCATTTCCCGCTCCGGAAGTTCTTCAAGAAATTTGAAAAAAGGGTGTGATTTTTTTTGTTTTTCAACCAGCTTTAAGACCCGGTTTCGCACCGCTATGTGTAAATAGCCGCGTAAGTTTTCAATTTGGAGCTCTTCTCTTTTTTGCCAGATATGGGTAAATATCTCCTGTACAATATCTTTTGACTGTTCAGTATCTTTTAACCGCTTCAAAGCATCTTCAAAAGCAAACTGCCAATGCTTTTCATATAATAGGTTGAACGATTGTTTGCATCCGGATTTAATCTTTTCCAACAAAACACAATCTTCCAAATCTTTAGAAACAGTGATGTAATTTCTCGGCATTAGGTCAGGATTGGTAAAGACGTTAACTCACAATAGCGATTGTTAAATATAGAACTTAATTCTTAACACGAAAAAAACATTTGTATTTGGATTAATAGCTTATATCTGGTAATTTTTTGTTCCTTCCGGCCCGTGCGATTGAAATCCCTGCCTATTAGATGAAGTAGGAACACAAATGAATAAATTTATTCAAGTGTTTTACGTAAAGGCGCGATTCTTATCATACAATCTTCCATATTGAATAAATAATTTTTTCCGGTCAATAAAACATCAATATTTTCATCCTGATTTTTTTAGTTCACCTAAATTGGCTGGTACTATTTATACCATTAGTTTTTAATTTCCATTCATGAAGAAATTCTATGTGGCTGTATTTTATATATCCGGATTACTCCTATACATTCCATCCGTTTCTTTTGGGCAGGCGAAGACAAAGAAAATAGATGTGGAGCAAAGGATCAAAGAGCTGGGTATACAACTAAATGAGCCGGTTCCGCCGACGGCAAACTTTCTAAAAGCAGTACGTGTTGGCAACATGGTTTACTTATCGGGTCATGGACCGGACAAGCCTGAGGGTGGACAGGTAATAGGTAAGCTCGGTAGTGATCTTACCATAGACGAAGGAAAGCAGGCAGCACGATTGGTGGGCATTTCTTTATTGGCCTCCCTTAAAAAGGAAATTGGCAATTTAAACAAGGTAAAAAGGATTGTGAAGGTGCTGGGACTGGTAAACGCAGTTCCTTCTTTTGTGAATCATTCACAAGTAATGAACGGTTTTTCGGACCTGATGGTAGAGGTGTTTGGAGAAAATGGTAAACATGCACGTTCTGCTGTGGGTATGAGTTCATTACCGGCAAACATCCCGGTTGAGGTGGAAATGATTGTAGAATTGAAGGGTAGCTGATTGGCGATAAATGTCAAGTGCTAGATGTTGGATGCTGAATGCTAAATGTTGGATGTTGGATTTTGAAGATAAATATTTGGGTTGGTAGATGTTGAATGTGGGATGATGGATGCTGAATGATGAATGTTTGATGTTGAATGTTGAATGGTATGTTGAATGTTGAATGATGTGTTGAATGAGGGATGTCTGATTGAAGGGAACGGTTCAACTTCGGTTTTTAAATTTGATGAATCTGCAACCATGGGGTAGTGACATCGGTTTAATTACCTGAAACAGTCCGTTGATTTTAGGCTTTCACAATTCACAATTCACATTTCACCACCCACCATACACCATCTCTGTTGTACACTAAAATATTATAATGAGCAATAAGGGTTTGTTTTTTTCGGTACACGACCGGGGTTCCTATCGAAAAGTAATAACTGTTGTCAGTTCGTTGATCGCAGTTTTATTGATAAGTTTTACAGCAATTAAACGCAAGGAACCTGCATCTGTGGTGCCGCGCAACGGTGGCCTGGTGTTACCGGGAAACTTCGAAGCGGTCGTGGTTGTTGACAGTCTACCTGGCAGGGCGAGACATATTGCAGTAAACAGCAACGGGGACATTTATGTGAAACTAAGGTTCCCCGACTCAATAGGAGGGAATGCTGCACTCAGAGATACCAATAGAGACGGACGTGCTGACATCATAGAAAAGTTTGGCAACTATAACGATAAGGGCAGCTATGGCACTGCAATGCGTATTCACAACGGTTACCTCTATTTTAGTTCAGAGCTAAACGTATTCCGGTATAAGTTGACGCCCGGGAAATTGGTACCTGAGGGTGAGATGGAATGGATACTAAAAGATGATTTTGGGCATGGCAGGCATGAACACATTACAAAGCCTGTTGCATTTGATGGCAGGGGTCATATGTTTGTGCCTTTCGGCGCCGGTTCAAATGCTTGCCAGGAAAAAAACCGTAACCCAGGTTCTCCCGGTATACCCGACTGCCCATGGTTATTTGATCACGGAGGCATTTGGCAATTCGACGAGAATAAATTAGACCAGACACCTAGAGACGGGATCAAATATGCCACCGGGTTAAGAAGTATTGTTGCCCTTGAATACAATACGGTAAGTAACGCTTTGTACTGCGTGGTACACGGCAGAGACGACCTGACCCTTCAATGGCCAGAGGTATTTACCCCTTACCAGAGTGCCGTTTTGCCCTCGGAGGAATTTTTTAAGGTTGACAAGGGGCTCGATGGCGGGTGGCCTTACTATTATTACGACCAGATACAAAAGAAAAAATTTCTGAACCCTGAATACGGAGGAGATGGTAAAAAAGAAGGGGACGGAGCAAAACTGACCAAACCACTTATAGGGTTTCCAGGTCATTGGGCTCCAAATGACCTATTATTCTATACCGGAAACCAATTTCCTAAAAGGTATAAGAATGGTGCATTTATAGCCTTCCATGGTTCTACAAATCGTGCCCCCTATCCTCAATCCGGATTTTTTATAGCCTTTGTTCCCTTCAGAAACGGTGTTCCTTCGGGACCTTATGAAATCTTTGCAGATAATTTCGCCCAGGTAGAACCTCTGCTTAGTGTCGGCGATGCGGTATACCGTCCTATGGGACTGGCAATGGGACCAGATGGCTCTTTATACGTAAGCGATACGGAAAAAGGCAAGATCTGGAAAATCAGGTATAAAGGTGATAAAAATAATTTCAGTCCCCTGCAACTTGCGGCTATGGAGAAGAGAAAGGGGTTGCCACATATCAAACTACCAGATGAGACAAAAGATAATTTGATCAGGGGAATGGCAGCAGGTGGTGAAAAAGTGTACCGCACCTATTGTATGTCCTGTCATCAGCTTGATGGAAAAGGTGACGGAAACCGTTTTCCTCCTTTGGCCGGTTCTGACTGGGTGTTGAGCGGAAGAAACAGGACGGATAAAGAGCGGCTAATAAGGGTTCTGTTGAAGGGACTGGAAGGAGAGATACAGGTATTGGGAAAACCGTACAGTAACACGATGCCTGCACATAGTTTCCTTAGTAATGAAGATGCAGCCAAGGTCTTGACGTATATAAGAAACAATTTTGGTAATAAAGCGCCAGCAGTTTCGGCAGCAGATGTGGATGAGGTGAGAAAGAGCCTCGATGTGAAGTGACGGGAGAGGGGTGATGCTTCTTCGGGTGAAAGGTTATTGATGAAAGGAGAACGAGGTGAAACGTGACACCGTGCAAAACCCGGAACCGGCATTCGGCAACCCGCAACCATGGACCGCTGCTGGCTATTAGCTACACCCCATTCCTAACCGGCAACCTACATCCTGTAACTTGTATCCTGTGTCCGGCACTTGGCACCTGGTATCCGGCAACTGGTCTCACGACGCTTTCATCAGCTCTTCCTTAATTCTGGCAGCGACAATTTTTTCCTGTCCTGGCAGCATCATCCAGGGAGATACGGTAATTGAATTTTTACCGCCTCCATAGGCTTCGATAGAAGGGTTTCCCGCTGATAAAGACTTCAACAATTGATCGCCCGAAGTATCTATTTTATCTGTATCCCATGATATGATGAGGGTAGGGGTGTGATCTGCGACAGGAGGTACCATTACTTTTGTAGTTACCCATTTAACAGACTTCGCAGCCTTTTCAATCAAAGCAACCCGGTCTTCCCATTCTTTCCATTCCTTGTTGTGATCCTTTTGCAAATATTGCTCAAGAGCGACATAAAGACCCAGTATTTCTTCCTTGTTTACCTTCATACCGCGACCAATGGTATTGCCACGCGGCGGAGCGCTGAGGCGGGCGGCAGCAATAATTTCTTTTGTGCCCATTAACAAACCACTGCTTTGTGGACCGCGTAACGCCTTGCCTCCTGACATGGCCACAAAACTATAGCCCATATCGTTGAACTGCCAAATATTTTCAACGGGAGGCACATTTGCCGCCATGTCAATGGTAGCAGGAAGATTATGCTTTTTCGCTAGTGCCAGCCATTCTTCATGCCTGATCTTCCCTTCGTACAATGCACTGCCTAAGAAATGCATCGACGCCGTTTTTTCATTGACAGCCTTGTCTACGTCTTCCGCCGTTTCTACGTATATCAGCCTGACCCCACAGTTTTGGAGAGCGTGGTTATAATGGATCTGGTGCTTTTTCTGAATGATCACTTCCGATTTCATTCCGCCCTCTTCCAGGTTGGGAAGTTGCTCCACCTTTTTCGGATCCATGCCCGTCAGGATACCGGCCATGCCAAGGGTTAGAGCCGAGAACGCTCCTGAGGTTACGGTCGCCGCTTCAGCATGCACCATTTTGGCGATCTTTTCGCCTACCTTATCCTGCAATTCATCGAGCATACAATAATCCTTCGAACTGTTATTAATTGCCTCCAGCACATAATCATGCATCAACGAGCCCGTCATAAAGGTGATCGTTCCCCTTGCATTGATAAACGTGCGAACACCTAGTTCTTTAAAAAGATCGCGTTGATTTGCGGGGGGTGCTGCACCGGCTTTTTTTGCCGGAAGAAGGCTTGCGAGGAAACTTCCTGCAAAAGGAAGTACAGACAGCCTTTTTAAAATATGTCTGCGGTTCATTGTTTTTCTGATAAGTTGGTAATGTTAGGAATTAATTCTAAATTAACGGGTCTAATACCTTAAAAATTTTTTGGACCCCTGTAAGTATTCATTATAACTTGACTATTCCTTGTTTTAAAGGATTAGACTTTGTAGAGATTGAGGCAATATGATAGTCCTTTGTGCTTTTTGAAGTCACGTCTATTTGTCGTTGACTACTACCTGAAGGGGCAGCTATTTGCATTTTAATTTATTCTTAAGGTCTATTTGCCGGAGATAGTGCTATGTTTAGTTAAATTTTTTAAGTTATTTCGGGTCCATATTCTTTGGAGTTTGTATGGTTTCTACAACGACTGTTTGTTTTTTATACCTCTGTTTTTTTTATCGCCGCAACCTTTGCGTTAAATAATCCACCATTTTAGTAGGAAGAACCAATTAAATAGAATTTGCTGAACTATCAACCAAATCAAAACCAGATGCTTATGTTAAGAAGATTAAGAGCGCTTTTTGTAATTATGCTATTAGCCCAAATACATGCAATGGGGCAGAACGTAAGGGTGACGGGCCGTGTAACTGATCCGGACAATGCACCGCTTTCCGGTGTGAGTGTGGTGGTGAGTGGTAGCAACCAGGGTACCAGTACCGATGCAAAAGGAAGTTATTCTATCAGTGCTCCTTCCAATGGCACGCTTGTGTTTACCTCAGTCGGTTTTGGCGTTCAAAATGTAAGTATCAATGGTCAATCGGTCATTAACCTGCAACTCGCCACTGATACCAAGACCTTGAATACTGTGGTAGTAACAGCTCTGGGTATACAAAGAACGGCAAAAAGCCTTACCTACGCCACTCAAAATGTATCGGGAGAAGAATTGACAAGGGTAAAAAATCCTAATTTAATTAATTCTCTTACAGGTAAAGCTGCAGGGGTGGTGATCACAGCAGGAAACGGTCCCGGATCCTCTTCAAGGGTATTGCTCCGCGGTAGTAAATCGATCACGGGTAACAACCAGCCCCTCTATGTAATAGATGGTATACCTATGAGCAATGCAAACGGGCCGCAAAGTACAGGCTTGGCAGGTACAAGAGATGCCGGCGACGCAATATCTAACCTTAACCCCGATGACATTGAAAGTTTACAGATCCTGAAAGGTGCATCAGCTGCGGCGCTTTATGGAAGCCAGGCGGCTAACGGTGTAATCATTATCACAACCAAAAAAGGGCGCAAGGGCGTTTCTGCTGTTACCTTTAGTTCAACCGCAACTTTTAGTAATCCAATCGAGTTGCCCGACCTGCAAACCAATTACGGCCAGGGGGCAGGTGGTAATGCCAATACTACAATCAATGACAGCTGGGGACCCAAGATCACTAATGGAAGTGATAAACACCTGAAGGAGTTTTTCAGAACAGGACATGATTATATTAATAGCGTGTCGGTAACCAACGGAAATGATGTTAGCCAGTTTTATTTGTCCTATTCAAATACAACCTCAACAGGTATTGTTCCCGAAAATACTTATAGCAGGCACAACCTCAATCTTCGCGGAACCACTCGTTTATTTGATAAAGTAACGATCGATGCGTCTATTAACTATATCAATCAATTATCTAAAAACAGACCATCTTCAGGTTGGGTAAACAGCCCGATGTTCAGTTTGTATTTATTTCCCGTTGGCGACGATTTTTCGAAATATAGTGGCAGCAACTACCAGAGATTTGATGCTGCAAGGAATATGTACGTGCAAAACTGGCCGTATGTAAGAAACGAAGCCAGCTCAAATCAGAATCCTTATTGGATACAAAACAAAATTCAAAACGACGAAAAAAGGAATCGGGGCATCTACGCTTTGTCCGGAAGATGGGACATCACTAATTGGCTGAACTTCCAGGCAAGGGGTACGTTTGACAGGGCAGTTGACGAATATGAGCAAAGAGTGGCAGCTTCGTCTGATCCAACCAACGTAGGTATCAACGGGGGGTATACGACGAATCCATATACGACGGAACAATTATATTCTGATGCATTGCTGACTGCAAACAGAAAAATTAAAGAAGACCTTACCTTATCCGCAACAGTTGGTTTCAGTAACACGGTAAATACTTTTCATTCTTTGAACTTAGGCACCAACGGTGCTAACACTACCTTAGCCTATCCTAATTTCTTTTCTACCTATGCTTTACAGGGAAACTTCATCCATACCGAAAGTTTGCAGAAGAGAGTATCGCGTGCAGCATTTGCCACTGCAAACATTGGTTATAAAGAAACGGTGTTTCTGGACGCAACGGCAAGAAATGAATGGGCATCTACAGTAGGTCAGTCCTTTTTCTATCCATCAGTAGGGTTATCCTATATCCTGACCCAGCACCTCAGACCTTCCAATTTCCTGTCATTTGCCAAGATCAGGGGGTCATATGCTGAGGTGGGCAACGCGTTGCCGTTCGGTGTGGCTAATTTAAACCCGAATTATACGCTTGCAGTTGACGGAAATATTAACGGCAGATCCGTGCTTCCTTTTTTTAGTGGCACAGATACAGTCAGGTTAAAGCCTGAGCGTACCCGCTCATATGAAGTCGGTGCAGAACTACGGTTTCTAAAAGACAGGCTAAGTTTAAATGTTACCTATTATCATGCTACGACATTTGACCAGGTGTTTCAAATTGGCGCTCCTGCCGGTTCAGGAACAACGAATTTTTGGATCAACGGAGGTACAATATTAAATAAGGGGGTAGAAGCTGTTTTGAGTTATAACGGGCAAATTGGTAAAGTCAGGTGGACGCCCACAGTTAACTTCTCTAAGAATGTAAACCAGATAAGAGAGCTGAGTAATCTGCTTGTCACTGACCGGTTTGTATTGAATAGCGGGTTTAGACTTACACAGCTGTTTTTGAGTAAGCCGGGAAGCCCAACGCTGGCAGGAAAAAAAGCGTATGGATCCTATGGTGATATCTTCGGAAGAACCTATGTCAAAGACGATAAAGGTGGTTTAGTGTATGATGCTGCAACCGGACTACCAAAACTTTCTGCATCCAACGACCAGTACCTTGGAAACTCGAACCCCAACTACTTGATTGGTTTCAATAACTCTTTCAATTATAAAAGTCTGGTGTTTTCATTCTTGCTAGATGGTAGGTTTGGCGGGCAAATTGCCTCTTCTACCGAACAGTGGCTTGATTTCAAAGGCCTTTCAAAAAGATCGGGTGATGCCAGGGATGCAGGTGGTGTAATGGTAAATGGACAGTTGATGACAGCAGAAAAATATTTCCAGTTTATTTCAGGAAAGGCCGATCTCGCTGCAGCAGCAGAGGAATATGTGTATGACGCCACCAATATTCGGCTGAGAGAACTGGCCATTGGATTTACGCTTCCACCATTTACTAAGGCAATCAAAAATCTAACCTTATCGCTCGTTGGAAGAAACCTTGCCATTTTCTATAAAAAGGCTCCTTTCGATCCTGAGGTAAGCATCACTACAGCAAACGCCTTACAGGGTGTGGAAGGTTTTTCAATGCCTTCTCAAAGGTCTATAGGTGCGTCACTTAAAGTAACATTTTAAAATTTAAAGTTTATCATTATGAAACATAAATTGCTAATACAAAGGGTTCCATATAAAGCACTTGGGATTGGGTTGATGATGTCTGCAGCCATTTCGTGCCAGAAAATGGAAGGTTTAAATGCCGACGAAAAATTGCTGTCCGATCTCAGTCTGCAACAGGATGCGAACGAAGGCGGCTTCCTGTTGCCATCCATGATGAATAACGTGGTTAATACCACGACAAGTGTGCAGACACAACAGAACCTGCAGGCAGAATCCTATGCCGGCTACAATGAATCTCCAACGCCTTTCCTGAATAACGAAAACACCATGACCTACTTTATGGTGGGAGGGTGGATCAATACGGCCTGGAACCTGACCACGCAGGGTGTGATGGATAACTGGCTATTGATGAAAAAAAGAGGGTACGATACCAAGTACCCCGATTTGTATGCCATCGCTACAATAATTAAAGTTGCCGGAGCTCATCGCCTGGTCGACACTTTTGGACCTTATCCGTATACCAAATATGGTACGGCGGCACAGGTTGATTTCGATTCGGAAGAAGAAGCTTACAACGCTTTTTTTGCAGACCTTGACGTTGCTGTCGCTGCATTACAAGCTGCTGAAAAGGCTAATCCTAACGCCGACATGTCTCGATTTTCAAAATGGGACAGGTCTACATTTAAAGGTGAGTATACCAAGTGGATCCGCCTGGCCAATACCCTAAGGCTTCGCCTGGCTATGCGTATTTCTTACGTCAATGCTGCAAAAGCAAAGACCGAGGGAGAAAAGGCAGTAAATCCTGCAAATGGGGGAGTGATTGAAGATGCAATAGGCTCTTACTCAATCGTTCCTACCTCAACAAACCCCTATTATACAATGACCAATGCCTGGTCAGATACCCGGGTAGCTGCACCTATCGAAACCTATTTAAAAGGTTTTGGTGATCCGAGACTACCCCTGTATGCATTGCCTGCTATAGACGCTGCTGTAACTGGCCAGGTCAAAGGAATACGGCCGGGGGTCGAGAAACCCTCAAAGGACCGTTACCAGGATTATTCAAAACCAAACTTCACCGAAACTTCTCCCGTAAAACAGGTGGACGTTTCAGAAAGTTATTTTTTGAGAGCTGAAGGAGCACTTAAAGGCTGGAACATGGGTGGCGGAACGGCGCAACAGTTTTACGAGGACGGAATACGTGCTTCTTTCAAGGCAACCGGCGCTTCGGGTGTGGAGGCATACCTGCAAAGTACATCCACCCAGGTTCCGTATGTTGATCCTAAAAATACGGCTAACAATGCGCCTGCTTTGACTACAACCACGGTCAAATGGAATGAGGGTGCAACGACGGAGCAAAAACTGGAACGGATCATTACCCAAAAATGGATCGCATTGTACCCGGAGGGAACAGAAGCCTGGTCTGAATTTAGAAGAACCGGTTACCCTAAACTATACCCAATTATGGTTTCTAAGAATCCTGACCTTCCTTTGGGCACCTTTATCAAACGCCTCACTTACCCCAATGTCGTGACTAATGCCAGTAAGGCAGCAGTGGATAAGGCTGTGGCAGCATACCTGGATAATAAGGATAGTCCCGCAACAAAGATCTGGTGGGATGTCAGGTAATTAAGGTTACCCATTAATCATTTCAAATAAAAAGGCCGCTGCAAACGTACAGTTCAGCGGCCTTTACATTTATGACAGGCATCCATTTGGTCCAATTGCTTTTATCTCAGTCACCGTTTCAACCATCTGATTCCATAGCTGTCCACCGAATACCAATTTTCCTTGCTGGGGATCGTGATCCTTAATTTGCCTGGTTGTGTTGGTTCATATTGTGTTCCTGTACAAGTTGGCTAAGCTCGTACTTGCCGGGTAACCTTTTTCGCATGGCATGCAGATAGTTTGGTCATTTTGCGGTAATCGGAGGCGGCTACTAAGCCGGCGCCAGAGCCCCTTTTGTCACGGGCACGCCGTTGTACCTGTCCGGTAGTTTATTCTGTGCCAGCAATCCCATTGAGGTCCCACACTACTTTTCCTGCACGGATGGTTAATTCAGCTTCCAGTTTTCGTTTTCCCTTCATTCTTTTTCCGCCTGAATCCAAAAAACCAAATTCCCCCTGTCTCACCCTCAACACCGCGATATCCGCCACAGCCCCTGGTGTTAAATGCCCGATATCGTCTCTTCCTATTGACTGTGCAGTATTCCAGGTAGCACGGAAAATAATGTCCTGAAGCGGCATTCCGATATTTAAAAATTTAGACATTACATTTAGCATGTCTTTCATTCCGGAGTTCATGCTAAACCTGTGCAGGTCTGTTCCAAAAGAATTCGGTACGAGGCCCTGCCGGTAGGCTGGTAGAGCCTGGCTAAACCAGAACCCCGCACCTCCATGCCCCACATCAAAATGAACTCCCTTATTTTGGGCAGCCAGCACCCATTGGCGCAATTTGCCCTGTTCATCAACAATTGGTGTACGTTCTGATACCTGCTCAAATGTATGGGTAATGATATCTCCCGGTCTCATGCGGGCTAGTTGCGATTGCAATGAATATTTAGGGAGGTGGCATTCTACAAAAAGCGGTACTTTCGAATTTCCAGCCGCCTCTAGTGCCTTATCGAATGGCGTCCAGTCACCTGCTTCGTAATGCCCGATCTTAACCCCAACAATTTCCCCGGGATGTTTATTTATCATGGACGAGGTTGAGTCCACATTCATATCGCTCATATCCTGCTGCTGTGGGTTGCCGGTCATGCCGGAACCTGCAATATTTAAAAAAGCGAGAATCCGGGTTTGCGCTTTGTCCATAACCTGTTCTTTAAATAGCGGGAAATTTCGCCACCCTGATGTTCCTGCGTCAACAACTGTAGTAACGCCTGATCGAAATGTAAAGTCATCGGGAGACAAACTAAAAACGCCATCTGCAAAAGTGCCTGCCCTGGAACCGACAAAAACATGGGTGTGGAGATCTATCAGGCCGGGTGCCACAATGAGACCGGAAACATCAATTATTTTTTTCGCTCCCAAAGCCGGGATCCTTTTTTCCACTCGTGCTATCTTTCCATTCGCAACAGCAACGTCCAAAACAGACGCAATCCCGTTCTTCGCATCAAACACGTAACCGCCCTTTAAAATGAGATCATACGGTTGAGCGTTTGCATTCCTGATTGTAAAGATTAAAAAAAGAAATAGAAGTCGACGTGCCATGGTACCAATGCTTTAATTTAAATCCGGCCTATCTTCTACAACTGTAGGACTGTTAATGAAGTTCAGTCTCCCACGGAACCGCACTGATGCCGTTTAGATCCCATACTATTTTTCCTGCACGTATGGTAAGTTCGGCTTCCAGTTTCTGGCTCCCTTTTATTTTGGTTCTGCGTACGTCTGTAAATCCAAAGTTTCCCTTTTGTACGCTAAACACAGCTACGTCTGCCTCAGTCCCAACCGTAAGGTGCCCCAGTTGCGGCCGGCCAATAACGTTCGCAGGTTTCCACGTAGAACGCAATATGACTTCCTGCAAGGTCATGCCAATATTCAGGAATTTCGACATCACGTTGCTCATATCTTTCATACCTCCATTGATACTCTCATTGTGCAGATCGGTACTGATTACGTCGGGTTTAAACCCTTGTTGTATAGCCGGTATTGCCTGCCGCCAGGAAAAAGCACCACCACCATGGCCTACATCAAAAACAATCCCTTTTTTCTGGGCGTCAAAAATGAAGGGCTTTACCTTCATTTTTTCGTCTACAACCGTCTCGCGACTGGCTGGTCCGTATGAATAGGTATGGGTAAAAATATCACCCTTACGAAGGTGTTTCATAAAAAGCGCTTCAATAGAATTGGGAGGATCGTGTTCGCCAAAATCGACCATTACCGGAACCTTGGCGAGTTTACCTGCTTCCACCCCATAATCTACCTGGGTAAAATTGCCCCAGTAATGTGCAGATTTAACGCCAACTAACAACTGCGGATACAATTTCGTGATCATGTTAGCGGTCATTACCGGGTTCATATCAGATACATCCTGCTCCCTGTACCGACTTGTCATTCCTGATCCTACTATGTTTAGAAAGGCAAGCACCCTGGTTTGCGCTTTGTCTATTGTCTGCTTTTTAAAATCCGGAAAATTTCTCCATCCTGATGACCCGGCGTCAACTACTGTAGTCACCCCTGCCCGAAAAGTAAATCCATCAGGTGGAAGGCTGGTGAGGGCATTGGCAATATAGGCATCTGTATCTGTGCCCTGAAAAACGTGTACGTGCATATCAATAATGCCGGGAGTAACGTACATGCCTGTTACATCAATTACTTTTTTTGCAGTAAGTATCGGTATGTTTGCCGCGACCTGGACCACTTTTCCATCCCCGATGGCGACGTCCATGTCAGCATCAATATTGTTTTTGGGATCTATAACATGACCACCCTTTAAGAGGATCTCGACTGGCTGGGCACGCAAAGCATTGTAGCTAAATAAGGTTGTTAGGATAACAATGCTCTTCATGATCCAAGTGGTACCCGCAACACCTTTGTTTTTCGGCCTGTGCATCCTGCAATTATTTGTTGGCTAGTAATTAGGTTTCCTTTGAAAGATCAGGGTTTATGAAGGACTTTTTTAGCAAGTGCACTGGACCTGCCAGGCAGGCTTATTTTCCACAAGTTGCCACCCTTGCCGCCATACTCAATAATGTAAACCTCATTTCCTACCAATATGGCGTCTGTAGGTTCCTTAAATCCTTCTATCAAACGTGTTGTCTTAACAAAATAGTTATCCGAGGCTTTATCGTATGACATCTTCAGGTGCAACAGGTCGGCACCCTGGCTGGTGAAAGCGCCCATCATCGACGAGGTAGAGCCGAGTGAATACCTTATCACAAAACCATCTCCCTTAAGATCATCTGACAACGCGTTTTTGGTATCAAAAAATAATGCAAGTGGGCTACAATGAGCGGTAAATGTGCTTACTGTTACGCCCGTACTGTCCCCGTCGAGTATTTTGCCGGAATGTCCCCTGTATTCGTTTGCATCGGGACCTAAGTTTTGAACTCCCGGGGAAAAACGGGTACCGGGAGGTATCCTGGGAAAGGAGGGATCGGTATGGAAATATTTTACCTGCCATGAATGGGCAGTTTCGGGAATAAAAGCATCCTTTTCCGGACTTGGGTCCCAGTCGCCGTATTGCTGTGGATTCTCCAGGCCACCCATCACCCACGGGAAACCATAATGGTGGCCCTGCCTGATCCAAAACATGTCTTCAGGAAAGTCGTAATCAGCAGAGTTGGAGACTGCAAAAAGATTACCTTCTTTATCGAAGGAAAGGTCATAGGCATTACGTATACCCTCTGCATACAGGTAACCTTCTGCAACCAGTTTAGCCCTGTCGTCAGGGAGTATTAAATCGTGTGCATCGGTTGGTACTCTAAATATTTTGGAAGTAAGGTTATTGTCACGAGCGCCGGGGTAAAGGCCCCCGTTATCCTGCACCTCGCCATGATCGGTTCTTGCCCCGCTGTTGGCAAAAATGTATTTTTCATCGGGACTGACTGCGAGCGCATTCCAACCATGGTCAAAAATGGTCTTATTTGCTCCGTAATCAACTGTGTTAAAAACGACAGTCATTTTAGGTGGTTGCCCCGGTTGAAGATCGTACCTGACCATTCTGCCCCTGGTGCTTTTGTTGTCGCTTGTGCTGACATTGCCACACAGGAAAAGACTATTTTTCAAAAATACCGCACCTTGAAGCCTCGGTATCCCATGATCAGCTACCGAAAATATTCTTTCTGACTTTGGCAGTCCACCCTGAAGGTCTTTGATCCGGAACACATTACCGTTGAAGGTAGTATACCAGAGATCGCCCGTCACAGGGTGCTGCAGAATTCTAACCGCCATCGAATCCACTTCCATTACGTGTTCTACTTTAATATCAGGGCGTAGCGCCACCGGAGGTTTCAGGGCTCCTTTTACAGTAGGCAGTTTCCTTATATATGCCACTAACTGCCAGCGCTGTTCCTCTGAAAGAGAATTTTTAAAGGAAGGCATCGGTCCCCGACCGGTACTTATCTTATAAAAAAGGGTACCGTCAGACTGACCCTGTACGGAACCACGGTGGAAGTTTGCAGGTTTGGGATCAAGACCGGAGCCGGCTGCACCATCTCCCAATCCCGTTTCTCCATGGCATGTTCTACAATATTGGTCATATAGTTTACCTCCCTTCGCCTCTACTTCGGCGCTAACAGGTACAGGACTGTTTTTTTCATTGGTCTCATCAGGTGCTTTCCAGCCTGTACCCTTTACATCTGAAGTGCTCGTGTTGCAGGCAGTGAATGGTAGAGTTAATAAGGAGTAAAAAGTAGCTGGTAATAAAAAAGCAATAAGCTTTTTATTTACGATCATTGCGGTGTTAGTTTTAGTCGGTTAAATATATGTAGCGGTCATATTCCAGTCTGCATTCTCCCATAAAATCCTGGTTTCCGGAAAGCACCATTGACAGGATAGAAACATTTTGGGAACCCGATCCGCTAAGGTTGTTATTAAAAACAAGCTTGCAAACAACAGTGCGTATTTTTTGATCCAACCTGTAAAAAGGATCGTATTCCATTGTATTATCGCTTTGTAACTTCTAAAAGCCCTGGTACAACAGAAGCGTTTCAAGGTACATTATTTATTAAATTAAAAATGTCACAGTGAAAAAAATCAGGCGGTTCGCATAAAGAGGCCGTCCCATGCTGTTATACCAAGTATACAGGGGTCAATAAGCAGCATTAAATTGACTCTTACGGTCTAATATTCTTGCAATGCGCCGTTAGCAGATGATTAAAAATGACAAAGGAGAGGTATAATTCATTGCCTGAAAGTATTGGTGCGTCGAAAATTAATCAACATTAAAAATAGAAGTAATATAACCGGCAAAATGCACAAACGGAGATAAAAGTTGTCATTGGCTAGAATTGGGTTGAAAGCAAAGGCTAATGGTGTTGGTTTTTCTGTTTTTTTTGATACTTTTTGTTTTGTTATTTAATTTCATCTTAATTTCCGACAGCATTTCAAAACTTTTGATTTTTTGAATGTCTTGATTTTTTAGTCTTATAGTGTGCCAGGATACAATTGTAGTTTAGGAAGTTGCTTTCCGGGCACCTGCTTCTGTTTTATATCAGATTTAATAACCAAAACAAACCATGCTTATGCTGGTAATTAGACAATTACTGATCATCCCGCTAATACTATGGGGTGGGATTCTTTTTGCTCAAAATCGTACTATATCTGGTAAGGTAATATCTGCAAAAGACAATGCAAATATTTCCTCTGCAACCATTACCCTCAAAGGGAGCAGCAGGGGAGTGTCGGCTGGGTCAGACGGCACTTTTTCAATTAGTGCACCAGGAGGCGGGGTAGTACTTTCAGTTACTTCGATTGGTTTTATCCAAAAAGACGTTGAAGTGCCGGCAGGTAGCAACACTGTGACGGTTTCACTTGATGAGGACACCAGGCAACTTGAAAATGTGGTGGTGACAGCACTTGGTATTACCCGCCAGGCGCGCACACTCGTATATGCAACACAGACCGTAAAGGCGCAGGAATTGACGGAAGTAAGAGACCCAAACAACGTTATTAATTCACTGCAGGGTAAGGTGGCAAATGCGGTCATTACGCAGGGATCGGGTGGTCCGGGTAGTGGAGCCAGGATAGTTTTACGTGGAAACCGCTCTATCCAAGGTAGCAATAATGCCCTGATCGTGGTTGATGGCGTGCCTATCAGTAACGGTACGAACGGCACGGCGGGTAGCGACTTCGGCTCAGTACAGGGTTCAGATGGCGCATCCAATATTAACCCCGATGATATTGAGTCGGTGACAGTATTGCGTGGTGCGTCGGCGGCAGCATTATATGGTAGCCAGGCTGGTAATGGTGTAATCGTTATAACAACCAAAAAAGGAACAAAAGATAAGCTGTCAGTGGTGGTCAATTCGGGAGTGGTGTCGGAACAAGCATTTTCGCTTCCCAGGTTTCAGAACCAGTATGGGCAGGGAAATGGTGGGAAGTTTGACCGTAGAACAGGTGAAAGCTGGGGTGCCAAGATGAACGGGCAGCCGGATTCAAACTTCCTCGGTAATATCGTACCATACTCGGCACAACCCGATAACGTGAAGAATTTCTTCAGGAATGGGTTGAGCGTAAACAATTCGATAGGTGTATCGGGTGGTACAGAAAAAGCGCAGACCTATCTCTCGTATACCAATAACCTTATACAAGGTATTGTACCGAAAAACAATCTCACCCGTCATACGATCAACTTCAGGATTTCTAACCAGATAGGTAAAAGATTCTCCACCGATGCGAAAGTTACTTATATCGCTCAGGATATTAAGAACAGGCCCCGCACCGGGGAGGAAAACGCTCCTGTTATCGATATCTACCAAATACCCCGCAACGTGTCGAATGCTGAAGCAGAAAATTATGAATTTATAAATAACATAGGTGTACCTACTCCAACAGCATTTCCATCAACACTTGGTTCAATTTACCAAAACCCATATTGGGTTTTAAACCGTACTGCCATAAACGAAACAAGAGATAGGGTATTGGGATTCTTGTCGGGCAAGTTTAAGATCACCGATTGGTTAAGTATCTCGGGACGTGCTAACCTCGACAGAACATTCGACCGGGGTGAAGAGCAATATTCACAGGGAACTGTGCTGTGGCAGAAATCGGGCGGCAATTATTCAAAAAACCAGATAGTCGTCACTGCGAAATGGATCGATGCGATACTGGAAGGAAACAACAAAATTACACAGGACCTGAAAGTAAATTACAGGGTGGGAGGGATCTTCCAGGATAATAAGTTTGATGGCAACTACCAGTCGGCTGGCGGCTTGAATATCACTAATAAATTCAGCCTCAATTTTGCGAAGGCTCCGGCAACCACTTCATCGTTTAACGAAGTCCAGACACAATCGGTATTCGGTCAGCTAAACCTGTCGTTCAAAGACGCGATCTACCTGGATGCAAGCTTACGCAACGACTGGGATTCCCGGCTTAGGTTTCCCCATACTTTTCAATACCCTTCTGTGGGGGTGTCAGCAATCCTTTCAGACCTGGTTCGGCTTCCAAAAACTATATCTTTCCTGAAGGGAAGTGTCAACTATGCAGAAGTAGGTAATGGCGGTCGTTTTGGTTTGCTGAATGCAGTGTACAATTATGGTCAGGGTGCCGGCAACGGCTTCCTGTCAAGGAGCCTTACACTGCCTTTTCCCGAGTTAAAACCTGAAATTGTAAAAAATCTTGAATTTGGTTTGGAGGCAAGGTTTGCCAACAACCGGATTGGTTTTACGGCGACTTACTATAAAAGCAATTCAACTAACCAATTGCTTCAGATCAGTTTGCCAGTTGCGACAGGATATTCAAGCCAGTACATTAACGCGGGTAACATTCAAAACAGAGGCCTTGAAGTGGTTGTGACCGGTACACCGGTTAAAACCCGCAATTTATCATGGGATGTTGCTTTCAACTTTGCCATGAACCGTAGCAAGGTAGTGGCTCTTGACCCACTGATTAAGATTATTTATCTCGGTGGCGGTTATGGTCGTTCTGCAACTCCGATTGTTGAGGAAGGCAAGGCTTACGGAGACATGCTTGCATTTAAGTGGGCAACCGATTTCTGCCACAGCACAGTTCCCTGTGAATATT
>Ga0181465_100144_pt1 | contig 22213 bp, 26 predicted proteins | sample InSIn3gowninarea_FD_119076 | JGI IMG/M metagenome (GOLD analysis project Ga0181465, IMG submission 119076) | Clean room microbial communities from NASA Spacecraft Assembly Facility at Jet Propulsion Laboratory, Pasadena, California, USA -... ... | reverse complement strand
CTTCCTCAGATCATATCTCCGCAAATATAGCACGCAAAGCTCAGAAATTCAGATCCGAGGTTCAGCACGATTTCTTCTCAAATGGTTTTTTTTTTGCAGCTTCTAAAACATCGCAGAAAAAAAAGTTATAGTGAAAATTCCACGATGACCTGTTTGGAGCAGCGAAACCCTAGAATCCAAAGCTTTGATACCAAATGTTATGAAACCAGCTCAAGAAAAGATAGAAAAGATAGATCAACGCCTTAGAATTCAGCCTCTTCAAGGGGGAAACCTCCTTAACATTATATAAATGCACAACTCTTGGATGATTCAAATGACAAAATATCCTTTTTATATTTAGGAGTCTAAGGAGTCACAATATAATCCAGCCGACCTAACAATAATAATATAAAGCCACAAAAATAACAATAGAGGGATTATATGGGGCACAATAATAACAATATGGTGGCAATAGGGGCACAACAATATTAATAAGGGGTATAACTACAATAGTAATGGAGTAATCACTAGTATTATAGGGACTGAACAGTTGGAGAGTTGTTCATAGGATGTCCAAAAGAGGCTGGAATGATTTTAACAACGCTACCTTGATCGAGAACTCTGGGTGTCCTTTGTTCAATCACTACTTCAGGAGGTCGAGATTCTGATGATTTAATTTTAGAATTACCTATTTCTCCTTCTCCTTCACGGAGGTTGCAAGAATTCCCTTCTTGTGAAGGGCATGGTTGTGAATTTTCAATATCTTGAAAACTCTGTTCAAACCCTTAAGTCTTACTATGAATCTTAGCATTAGCTATGGATGGTGATTCCATGGCCTGGAGGGAAATAGTAGGATGTCTGGTAACAATAGCTCGGGGTCCTACTGATGATTGCGACTAAGCTTTTTTTATGATTTTGTCAATAAAGGTTGATCATCCAAGGGTCACTGGTCCCTTAGATTTTTCAGGTTTGGTGGAGGAATTATATATTTTTCTAGTCTTTTCTTCTTAGTCATTCATACAAAAATACAAATGTTCATTTCTACCTTAAATTCCTATGCAATTCTGTTGAAAAGTGGGTAGAGGAGCGAGCATTTTACTCGCTCATTACATAGGTTCTTACCTTTCGTTTTTTATACCCAATTTTATCTCAGCAAACAAACATCAAACGCACATCACTCTTTGTAAAATGGCAACACTCTCCTCGGCAACAACACCAAAATGCTGGGTGCTAAAAGCTGTCTTTTAAAACTCCTAATTGCCTCACATTAATTATGAACCTAGGTAAGTCTTTTTATTCCAAGAGAGTACACAATATGTGCAAGCTATAAATCTAGAGAGTATTGCTTTAAAATAAGTTATTAAATTCAATATAAGAGTAAATGGATGCAATCATAAATCTCAAGCTTGTAACTTTAAAGGAAATAATTCATCTAAGCATCATGACTCAATCTCAAACAAAACTGTAATTCAATCTTAATCAACAATTTGAATGATAATCAACCGAGAGCACTGTAGCATTAACTGAGCTCTTTCAGTTGGACTCAAACTATTGGATAGAAGGAAAGAATTTAATCAATAACAATTAATCAGAAACGATTTTTTAACTAATAACTAATTCAATCCATGACATGAATTAAATAAAGCCAACTAGGATTGCACATTAATGAAATGAACACCCGAAATCCAATTCAACGAAAATAAATCAACTGCAAAGTTGTAAAGCAGAATGAACTTGCAGGAAATGGAAAAAGCATAAAACAAGGAACAACAGTAAGATCCACCAGAGACCGTGCCCTAGCCATCAGCGAACACTGCCTAGCTACTTCATAATATCTGAATGAATAGCAATGCAAGTTGTATATTAATCATCAAATTCACTTGTCATTACAATATGATCTTGTTCTTCATAATCACGCTTTTGTAAAATAAAATTACAATTGAAGTAAAAGACGAGAGATCCCTCTTTAGTTTTCCCTTTCATAATCAAGAGGAAAGAAGATAAATGTGATACCTCGGGATCATGAGATCCTGAGTGATTCACAACTAAATGTTATCTTCAGACAATTCTTCTATCTTGCATTGATCTTCTTGATTCGTTCCTTGGTTTGACCGCACATGATGCATCTCATTTCCCTTGATTAGCTTTTGTTTTTCTGAATTTGGAACAACAATTGTTCCATCTGTTGTTTTTATACATAAAAAGTAATGAGAGTTAGTTTGGTCGGTCAAATCATATCAAGAGCAGTTTCGCTCATTTCTTATCAAAATCCTATCAATATGCTATAATATCATGGCAAAAAATGGATAAGAAAGGAGGAAAAAGACAGTAATCAAGAGTAAATACATACCTATTGCAATGCTCAACAACCGCTGCAGGGGTCTGCGGACTTCTACCCTAGGCCTCTACGCACTCAGCTATAGAGCCTCTACCTATGCTATGACCTGAAACATAGAGTTCTTACTTTAGAGCTATGACTCTCTTACATAATATGACTCTGATGTCTCTAAAACTACTTAGAGCATAACTCTTTTTATACATTCCCATGGTCCGCGGACCATGGGTAGATCTTTTACCGCCGAATTCACTTTACAAAAGTAACGGTAGACAACCCTTTATGACTTATGACAACTTCACACTCTGCGACCACAAAATGCAGGGTCTTTACAAGTTTTTTACAAAATTTGACCAAAAAAATGGGCTTTTACCCCCAAAACTGTCCTTGGGGGATCCTGCCACCAACAATTATTCATATATACACCATTATACATCAGCATATGCAATCATATGGATAAAACATCATCATCATCATCATCATCAATGTAGCAGAACATAAAAGGAATAGGAGAAGAAAAACATGCACACACATAGAGACACCAGGATTGGTCCAAGATGAGGGCAAAACCCATTATGGGGAAAACCCTTGCAAATATTCTTATTCTTAGATCATCATCAAATTATTCACCAAAAGAGAGTACAATGATCCATAACTTTATCTAAGCAACAAAACAACTATGCTATCCATGAAACATATCTAATCATGCTTGAAAATAAAACCTTGATTCTGATGATTGTAATATGATGTTACTAACTGTAGATGACTATTTGAAGACATTTTCGGTAGAAATCACATTGTGCCAAACATTGCTACACACTAAGCAGGAACTTCATAATAATGATGTCTCATCTTTGAGTCTCGTACGTAGGGAGGAGGAGTTGTGCAAGCATCTATAGTAGACTTGGACACACTCTGTGAATTGTATACCAGTGCCTATAGCATTGCAAATGCTCCCAAGCCATTTTGAGCATGCGTTCAGAGATGAACTCATGAAATCTGCTCAAAAACCCTTGGATGCTCTCTTATATTCTAGGACCTCCTAGACACTCTCAGGACCACTTTGTGCAAGCGTCTTGGGACTCAGACCTCCAAATATGGTTCTGGAACCCTGGACACTCTCATAAGCTTATATGCTAGTGTTTATGGCTCTTTAGATGATCCCATAGGATTTTGTACTAGTGTCTAGGGACTAGAATGCCTAGTTCTATGCGAGTATCTAGGGCTATAAATCCCTAGATTAATGCGATATTTGACCTTGAGATTTTGGACCCTTGCGAGAACTTTCCTCCTACTGCCCTGTGCGAACCAACAAGATAAGAGAAGAGAATATGGCTTGATCAAATGTGTCTTAATGAGCTTGAGTTCTCTTCTATTTATAGGCTTTCATGATTGTCCACTTAGGGTTAAGCAGGTACCCATGTGGTTAGGGTTGACCCATTCCATAATACATGTTGATCTTTAGGTTGATTATGGTCCTCTCGAAAAGAGGAATATAATGCAATCATTATATATGTCATTTGATCTATCTAAGGTGGAATTTGACCGCAATTGTAAAAATTAACACTTCCTCTCAACTAGGGATAATTTGACTTACCAATATCTTTCCATTGATCAATATGCCATTCTGGAATCTTCAAGTGAAATCACATATCATCATGGATCAACTCTGTCATGTATTCATCGTGCCATTTCCATCTCAAGTGTCTCGTCATCACAAATGATCATTGTAAATATCAATCTATGCTTTGCTTATTCCTTCTTATATTTTGATTGTTCCTGCTCATATGCTGAACATTATTGAATCTAGAAGAAGAAGAATTTATTACTGAAGGGGAACTTAAGCTACCACCCTCTATCCATCAGCCTATTACTTGGAATCTCTACCAATGGGCTGCTACCCATAATATCATCATCGATCGTTATTGGAGAGCATATCATCAAGGAGCACATCTCAACCTAGAACCACATCAGGGAGAAGATCTCGACCCAATATCTCATGGTGGTGCTATACATTGACCCTGGAATCTCATTAGGGAGCTTAACCTCAACCCGTAATTTCATTAAGGAGCTTACCCTCAACCTAAAATCCTATTACCTATCGATCTTCCAAAGAATGAATCTCAGTATTCATGTGGTAGAACACATGCATCATAATCACCTTGGGTTGTATGCCCCCAAGTACACTCTCAATTTTCTGGCCAAACGAGGAGTGGTATTCCCAAAAATCCCTACTTGTGGGTATCATTCCAACTAGGGTATACTCTGCAAAGACCAAATAGGGGAGTAGCACCCTCAACCTTATGGGTAACAGATAGGGGCCATGCCCTATTGTCCAGAGTTCCCTCTACCCTAGGATCCTTTCTCCCTCAATTACTCACCTTTGGAGGTGAAATAGGGGGGAAGAGTTGGCTTAGTGTCCTCGATCAGTGTTCCTCTCATCATGCTCATATATGGTATCAGCTTGTCTCAATAGAAGTTGTTTCCTATTCATAAGAAATAAAATATAATTTTAGAACATAAATAATCATATAAATCACAAAGGAATACCATAATCATCCTCCCTCTCAAGGAGATGCCAACCACAAGCCTAAGCTTGTTTCAAACAACTGCATTGTCTCAATATATGAGAGTATCTCAGTCCCAACTATAAATATGTGACTTTCCTCTAATTGGATCTTAATGTACATCGATGTCATATGTAGATCGTGCTCCGATATATCTTTAAGGAGCTTCTTCATCCTTCCTCATAGATAGCCATGCTAGCAACATGGTTCTCATCCTCAATCATGCTACATACCTCTCATCCAAGACGTCACAACAGATCTCATACTAAAGAAACATTCAAATGTGCTTAGAAATAATCTCTACTAACAATAATGCATTCATGTAGTCACATATCATAGCGGAAATATCTCATTCTAAAAAATAGAACACCTTGTGCAGATATTTCAAAGAATGTTTAGTGGCTACTCTATGTGAATGAAGGAGCTCAATCATGAATTTATTCAGGTTCTATACACGTCACATATATATGGATGGATGTTAAAAATGGAACATCAATGCTTCAAACAACTGTCAGATTCCATGGAAAATTCAACAACAACTTTGAACTTCAAATCAAAGTATCCAAGGATTTCCATTTTCATTATTCAAAAACATTTTCCAATGGCTTTGTAATATCGAATTTCTTTCCCAATTTACAAAAATTGATTCATCATGCCATGATACATCATTTCAGGCTTCAGAAGCCATCTCCCTCTCATTTAGATCATCATAGGCTCATCACCTATCACAAGTAGATTGTCAGAATATAAAACCAAAACCATAATCAGTATCAAAGCCATATCTTGGAAATCATCATCTTGACTTCATAAAATAACTATGAAACATATCTAGGTTTCAATTCTCTAAGGATAATATGCTCTAAGGATAATTCCTTGTTAACCCAACATAATCAGCCTTGCATAAATCTATGTTGTTCCATCACAACAACAAAGTAAGCTCATCAGAGTTTAGAAGCTAGATCACGAGCATTATCAAAGTCATCAATATCATAGTATCAATTCTTTCAACCAGGAGACAAGTGGAGCTCTTATCAAATGATGACTTCATTATGCCAACAAGTTGTCAACAACTATGCATTATCAAACTGAACTTGATGAAGTCATTTTCATAATCATAATACAAATCACTTTTGTCACTAGGTGAAAATGCATACACGAAGGATGAGTCATGCTGGTTCCATTTTAATGCTGAATCATAAATTTCATTACCTCAACCATCATGCTAGGAATAAGGAGGCCAATACGAAATCATTTTTATGAATATTCATATAAGTCATTATGCCACATAGCGTTAGATTATTAAACATTGGGTCAAGTCCAAATTTTCTATCATAGACATATCTATAGTCAAATCATATCTCAATCATCAATGGAAAGTTATTGTCAAACATTGTTAATATATACCAGTAAGCCAAATCATGCCAACCTCTTGTAGTGAAAACATAGTGCCATATCTATATGTATGTCCCACTCATCTGCAAACACAATTTTAATCTGCATGTTCATGTTTTGGAAAAAATTCAAGCTTTTCCTCCTTGTAGATATAGCTATCTACAACACATTTGTGGAGCTGACCTCTTCCAGGTGACCATCTAGTTTCATGGGAAATACTTCATGATGTGATGAACAATTTAACCCAACAACTCTAGGAATCATATTACAAAGGTAGAATATGTTAGAAATATCTTGATTTAGAATTCAGACAAATTCAAAAATATTTAGATGATGGTCAACTATAGTCAAACCTTTGGAAAGTCCCTCCAGGTTATCATGGGAGCATTGTTAGTTACCTAGATGCTCTATGGGCCTTAGCATGCATGCCTCTAGGAATGAGATATCCTAGATCTGTGGCTGTGTCTAGAGCTAAAACCCTAATTTTTGTATGGGCTTTAGATCCGAGAATCTGCTGCAAATCAATACTATTAGATTCACATAAATCATACTTTAGCAACACAAAATGAAAAGATTAGTATGAGTAAGAGTATTGAGAGGATATTATCCCTTTGACTAGGGATTTGCATCATTCATCTTCATTCATATGATCAGCATGTCTCTACTAGAGTCAAGTGACAACAAATATTGTTAGATCATAAACATATACCTATCAAGGCTATCAACAGTCTGGCATGAATTTTTCATCAAAGGTTTAGACTCAAAGCAGCAGATATATGCAACACCATATCTCAAAGATTATGAACACAATAACACTTTCTATCAAGTCACTCCATCATGTTAGGGCAACCATAGTTACTCATCTGATAAAGACATGCCCATAGTTAGTAAGAGATCTATTTATCAATGTTACATTTATACTTGTAACATCAAGGTTACCATTCTCTTCATGATCAATTAGGTCATTCAATAAATATTTATCAATTACTCTTTCCATATGTTTTCATCATGATTATCGAAAGCATTACCAGTAGAATCATGTATAGGAGTCAATGTCCTATCATTCTATATGAAATCCATCATGACAAGTATCAAGAGTATCTTGCTAGAGTCAAGGTGCTAGCCTTTTATAAGATCAGAATATCCAATGGATAGATGTTAGCCAAACATCAAGTGTATGAATGTATCAACAATAGATAGCCTCATATAATTCAAGAAGATCAAAATGTTCAACACCAAGTACATCATTTCATCATAGGAAACATATGTTGAAGTTACTTTCATATGCATGTATGAGCCATTAAAGAAAGATACATTCTCATCATACCTTAGGTCTTACCAAGAAAATAGTTGAAACATACCATGCATACCTTGTGGTATTACCTGTGCACTTGTTCATTAGACATAGGCCACTTGAAGCACTTTGTCATCCTTTCATCAAGTACCTCTTTACCACTTTCTAGATCTAGCCTTTCTTTCATGCATATCAAATGATCCTCAAGAAGGATATACTCATCACATTTCATCAATGAGGTTAGATATATCCATATCCTCAAACATACATGCAGGAAGCATAAGCAATGATCAAAACAATAATCATAATAATCACATCCATAAGTCTAAATAAGAGTAAAGACACAAAGAAACATCATAAGTTAAGAAGTAATTATCTTCAATGAGAGGTGATCTTATCCCTCTGGAACTAGCCTTCAAGAGCTATAAATGCCCATGGTCCATATACCAATGTTGTCTTCAATTATCCAACTAGGTCTACTATGGATTAACCCATCTAGGGCTTTGAGTCAAATCTCCCACAAGTTCTTAAGAATATTCACATTAACGAGCTAGGTTCCATATCTCATATAGTTTTCATAAACAAGGGTTTTGTATCCAACCCTAACCTCATAAAATGCATCAAACCCTAATAATCATGCCACGTAGGGTTTTATTCAGACCCTAAAATTCTTTTAGGTCCCCACCATCCTATTCTTTCTTCCATCAATGGTGTCATCATCGGGGTGATCTCCATCAATTTTCTTCATCCCAACTCTGGTACCATGTTAATTTTTCATAGGGATACATTGTTCTTTTCCTTAATAATTTCATTTCATCATTAATACATTAAGTTCACTCCATATCATCATTAAATTATTTAGATCTACACCATTATACATCAACATATGCAATTATATAGAAAGAAAAACATCATCATCATCATCAATGCAACATAACATAAAAGGAACTGGAGAAGAAAAGCATGCACACAAATAGAGATACCATGATGGTCCAAGACCAGGGCAGAACCCACTATGGGGAGAACCCATGAAAATATTCTTCTTCTTAAATCATTATCAAATGATTCAACAAAATAGAGTACAATGATCCATAACTTTATCTAAGAAACAAAACAACTATGATATCCATGAAACAGATCTAATCGTGTTTGAAAATAAAACCATGTTCCTGTGACTGTAATATGTTGTCACTAACTATAGACGACTAATGGATATTGTTGTCACTATGCCAAACACTACTGAACACTAAGTGGAAACTTCATAATACTGAAATCTCATCTTTGAGTCTTGGATGCAGGGAAGAGGAGTTGTGCTCGCATATATAGTAGACCTGGACACTCTCTGTGAACTGTATGCCAATGAATATGGCAACCCAGATGCTCGCAGACCATTATGTGCATGCGTATAGAGAAAAACTCACTAGATCTACTTAGAAACCATTGTACAATCTCTTATAATTACTCTTCATGCATCCATGACCTCCTAGATGCTCTTAGGAGCACTCTATGCAAGCATTCAGAGACAGACACCTCCAAATCCACCTCTAGAACCATGGACACTCTCATAAGCTTCTATGCTAGCTTCTATGGCTCTTTGGACGCTCTCATAGGCTTGTGTTCTAGTGTCCAAGGACTAAAATGCTCACTTTTGTGCCATTGTACAGGGCTAAAAAGCCCTAGATCAGTGTGAGATTCAACCCTAAGATTGCGAATCCTTGTGCAAACTTTCCTCCGACAGACTTGTGCGAACCGAGACAACAAGAGAAGATATAATGGCTTGAATGAACATGTCTAAATGAGCTTGAGTTATCTTCTGTTTATAGGCTTTCATGAGGGTCCACTTGGGGTTAAGCAGTTGCCCATGTGGTTAGGGATGACCCATTCGATAATACGTCTATGAATAGAATAATCCATAACTCAACTTCCACTTGATGAAATGTAACAACCCTGTTTAAAAATCCACGTAAAAAATATATAAGGCCACGGTTGATGGGAAACATATTCCAAGTTGAATGGTGAGAAATACATCCTATTCTGGTTGCTCATTTCGTTATTATGGCTAAGGAAAATTGGTGAAGGAAATGGAAAAGCCTTGGGGAAGGCATGAGGCATTTATTGCCATTTTATTTATGAAAATAATGGAAATTAGGAAAAAAAGGAGGTGAAAGGTCACATGTTTCATGTAAAGAGTAGAATGAAGAAAATAAAGGCCTCATTAATAAAAATGATTTTGAGGATTAGTGGGTAGATTTGGTCAGTGTAAGCTTGGTCAGTTTAGTTTTGGAGCCCTCTCATTATTCTTTCTCTCTCTCTCACTATTGGATAATTATAGTTTTTTGGCAGCAATCTTGGAGGGTGTGGCATACTTGGAATTTTAGAGAAAGAAGGCAACGTAAAAGTAGGAAAGCACAAAAGGACATTGAGATCAGTAACTACAACGAGTTTTACTTGTAGGTACCAAGTTGCATGTATTTTTTCCTCACTAAATTTGGAATGCATGATATATGCATGTGGATTATTGGTCATGATCTGTCACTAGCATGGATGATTGTGGATTTATTTTCATTGTTTTTCTTGGTTGTTTCTCATGTTTCCTTACCTTGGGTTGAGTTATTAGTCCTGGAACCTTGGTTGGAAAAATGCTTTGGAGTCCCATAATAGCTTTGGTTTAATTACTAGTCACATAGCCTTGGTTGGACAAATGCTTTAGAGCCCTTGGTAGGTAGAGTTACTAGTCTTGCACCCTTGGTTGGATAGATTCTCTCGAGCCTATTGGCAACTATGGGTTGAGCTACTAGTCCTGGAGCCTTGGTTGAAACAAGCTCTTTGGAGCCCTAGATGGCTAGGATAGAGACCAATATGATGATGGTTTTGTGTTGTTCGACTGTGAGGTGGAATCACTATTTGATGTGTTGAGGTGGATGGCCTCTGGAAGCCTTGGATCGTTTTCGATTAATGTGTATTGTGAGATTTGACATTCATGCTTGGAATATGGCACGAGGGTGAATGGATGAAGAGAGATTTGGCTCATCCATTCTACACTCAGGTGGAACGTGGAATTCCCAACTTGGGTTTAGAATTTGCATCGTCAATATGAGGTTATTTCTCCTTGTATATCTGTGAGTATTATACTGGATTATATGTGGTTTATATGGTAGTGATCTCATTGGTATTTCTATTGCTATTACACTGGTTACATATGTGTTTTATGGTAGTAACTATGTATGGCTCCCATCATTTCTTTACTTGTATATGAATGAACAATGTATTTATGGCCTAGCTAAAATGACAAGGAAACAATGTCTCATAGCAAATCTCAAATAAGTATGAGACCCCTATGCTCAGATCTGTTATTTACATCTGTAGATTACATATTTGGGATATGTTTGACGAAATTCCTGTCATGGGTAGTACGGGTCGAGTCAAGATCTTATTCAAGTAATTACATTAAAACTATTATTTCCATGGTATCTTATTGTTCCAAAGGTGCCATTCAATTTTGTGCAGTGACCTAGGCTCTGTACCTAAAAATGTGGCTTAAATCTCTAGGACGCTAGCACAAAACTGAGAAAAATAATCTCTAGACTTTGGCTTTCAGACCTATGAGAGCGTCCAAAGGTCCCTCAACATAGGCATGCCCATAGAATGAGAGTGTCCAAAGATTAGTTGGTCCAAAATGTCAGTGGGACCCAAGGGCTGGTTGCCACAAAGGTTCAGTTGGTTCTTGAGGATCCTAATGATGATGTTGAATGTTTGTATGCTCTGTTTTTGTTATCTCCACTTCCTTAATGTAACTTAGGAGGTTGAATCCTATCATAGTGGCTTCTCATTGCATGTTTACCCTAGCTAGATGGTTGTTTGGGTAGATGTGGGAGGAGGGTGTTACAGAATGATATGAGAGCATGGTTCACCCCTCAGACTGGATGGGCAGTGTGTTGGTCATGCATTCATGTTAGTTTCATATGTGTTTATTTTGTTGTAGCCCATGTTATTGTTTCATTTAGATGTTGTCAATCATGGTTGTAGTGATGTCGCCATGCGAAGGTTGGTGGTGTTGTTGTGGGATGTGTTGTCATGAGTGGATGGTGGTATATGCATTTTTTATACATGTGTGTGTCTATATGTTGTTATGCATGCATTGTCATGGTGAAGGTTGTTGTGCATGAGGCCATTGTATTCAATAATGTCATCATGATGATATTGGTATGTTATGATGCTTATGTGTTGGTTGAGATAGAGCAAGAGATGCAGATCATCAAAGTGAAGTTTCCGCATTAGATCTCGACGTAAGAGAAGATCATGATACATGTATTTTACGTTTGGAATGAAGGTATGTTAGTTAATGGATTGTTATATGCATTAGGGTTATATACTTGTTTGTCATTCTATTATTATTATGGTTGCATGTATGATAAATGTTAGCTGATTATTGTAGTCATATGCACATGGGTCAAATAGTCATGAATGTTAGTGACCTATGGTTGTATGCATTGCTATTGTTGTTTTAGGTTAAATAACTTGATGGTTAGGTTATATTTTGTTGATGAGTATGTTATAGGTTAAATTCTTGTTGTTTTATGATAGTTAGCTTGATGATTAGATTATATGTCGTTGATGAGCATGGTATATAACTTGTAGCTGCTATATGCTTGTAACTTGATGATTAGGGTTATTACATTAAGATCTTGTTGTTATATGTATCATACAAAGTTGTATTGTTCTATGCAAATGGTTAGGGATATGACATTCAGGTATGAGTTAATATGTTGTGATATTATGTCATACTAATTTAGACTAGATATGTAGATGTGATTATTATGTATGAATGATAATTAATTATGAGTTTTTTATATGAACATGTTAGTTAGTGAATATTATGGATATCATGTTTGTGTTTGAGTTGATATGTTGTTAAATTATATTGTGCTAATCTAGATTGATTGCGCAGACAAGATAGCCTCCCCTTAGATCCATTAAGGTATGAGTTTTCTTATGTCGTATATTTGGTGCTTGACTATTTTATTATGTCGTCTAGTTCATTAATTTAACATGGTATGTTTCCAAGTTGGTTAGATGCTTGATGAATTATATAATAGGAGTATGAGTCCAAATGATTTTGTTTTAATATGATTGTACTAACACATATGTGTTGTGATAGTTTATTTTTACTTGAGCGTAGTAGGTGATAGTTGTAGCATTATGTCTAATGACCATGGGTTATGACATGATTGTTGGTCTTGGTAAAGGTTGATTTCAAATTGATAGATATCATTGTCTTGATATTTGGAACATGTGGTCGACATCTATAAATAGTTGGAGGAAACATGCTCGGTATTAGCATGACAAGGTAAAAATTGATTTGTTTATATAACTAATAGTTGGATGATGTGATAGCGCATAATAAGACTCAATTGTGGCAAGGTAAAAAGGTAAAAGAAAGGAATTGGGTAATAATTCCTCTGGCCATGTTTGGAAACCCTAATTCCAAAGTAATGATTTTTTTGCATACAAGAAGTCTTCCTGACCCTAATTTATTTGAAATTATGTGGATATGGGCTATGTTCATGGACATGTATTCGACAGGTATAACAATTGGTGTCTAGTTATAAGTAGATCTATAAAGGGAATTAGAGTCCCTTGAGACATGGCACATACGTGTTTGGTGGTATGGTAGCGTGCTTGGAACAACAAGATAAGGTAATTGGTTTATTGTTATGTTTACATATGCACTAAGAGTTATGTGTTGATGGAAGTATGATGCAAGGGATTGCATGGAAAAGAGGTTGCCATGAAATATCAAAGAAGGCTCAAGTTGAGATTTACCCTGGAGGCTTTGGGAACCAAGGGGATTGAGTCATGGCGTTTGTTGTCAGTCTTGTGCTTTTGTTATTTTGGTGAATTTTTGTGCTTGATTGTGGTTTTGTTTGCATCTTGTGCATGGCCATGCCACTTTATTTGTGGTGTCGTATTGTTGTTGGTTTTCCATGGTTTTCTTATTGTTGGATTTCTTGTTCTTTCTTTTTTAAGTTTTGAGTCTTGGGAATTGGTTGGGAAAGACAAAAGTTAGTGGAGCTCAGAGAGAGATGAATGAAATCCAGTAGGCAATGTAAGACTTGGATGAAGCAGATGCATGTATAAGGGTAGTTGAAGGCAAGAGCATGACAACCAGTTGGATTGGTTGGGTCCATTGGTGCAAATGGACAATGGAAGGACAATCATGAGAAAAGTATTCAGGAAGGGTAAAGTGAATGGATTTGAGGCATCATATGCCTTTCCTATGTTGAGAATGATTTTTCTCAATGTTGTGCATGGTGTGCATGGATACGGGGACTTCTCTGGACCTTGACCTTATGGTATCTAGTAATTATGTTATGATCATGCTTATGTTGATGTTTATATATGTATACATGTATGTGTATGTATGTCAATTTCTAACAGGAGCATGATTTTCTTATGCTAATGTTTATGTATATGTATGTATGTATCCATGCTTCTATGTCACTGTCTCACATGGTAGTCAGGGATCATTATTGTGGAGGAATGCTTGCTTATGTAGGTGAATGGCATGACGATGTTCTTAGTCTTATAGGGAATCAAGTGGGAAGAGTAGACATGACACATATTTGAGGTCAATATCACATGGTTATGAGTTGATATTATGCAATTATATTATGTCTATGTTATGGAAAGGATATGTTGAGGGATACGTCAGGGAAATGAAAACAACATGCTTTGTGGCATGCTAGGATAGGCATGGATGCCAAACATACACTAGAAGCAAGGTTGCATTGTATAGTTGGTGTGTGGCGTATGGATGTGAAGTACTACTATTGTATATGTTGTACGTGTTGCATCTGTGATGTTGTTAGCATGCGGTGTTGTGTATATATAGCATGTGTACATGTTGATTATGCAATGTTATATATAGGGTGGAATAGATAGTGTTGTGCAAATGTTGCATATGTAGTGTTGGGCATAGATGGTGCTATGTACATATTGTACTGTGCACATGACGGGTATGTGGTGTTGTGCACAAGTTCGATATGTAGTGTTGTGTACATAGGGTGCTATGTACATATGATATTCTGTGCATGTTGTACATATGGTGCTATGTAAATATGGTGTTGTGTGCATGATTGTACAAGTGCTGCTATGGGCATGTGGTACCATGTACATGTTGTACATATGGTGTTATGTGTAGGTGATGTTGTGTAAATTTCATGCATATGGTGTTGTGTACATGTGGTTTTGTGCACATGATGTGCATGTGGTGCTGTGTACATCTGGAATTCTGTACACATTGTACAGGTGGTACAATGTAGATGTGGCATTGTGTACACGTTGTGCAAGTAGTGTTGTGTACATGTGATGTTGTGCACACATTGTGCAGGTGGTGCTTTGTACAGGTGCTACTATGTATGTGTTGTACATATGGTATTGGTGTACATGTGGTATTGTGTGCATTTCATACATGCTGTATTGCGGGCAAGTGATACTATGTATGTAGATTGTCTAGTCATGGTTTCGTGACATGTGTATTCATTATGTTGTACTCTATGTATGTATATGTATTGTGTTGGGTTGTACATCAGGTATATATGTATGTATTATGTTCTATGTTAGGTGTAGGTATATGCATCATGTGGCGACCAGGTGTTATAGCTCCAAATCTCACTCTCATGGTTTGTGATGCTGTACCCATGGCCTAGGGCAACCCCTCCTTCCAGACCTGGTCCTAAAATTTAAAAAATAGTGTTTTATCTCCTATACGCGACATTGCCCTCAGTTAAACGCGTGTACATGCGGGTATGTGTATACCCAACCCGCGTGTATGTATTAAAACACTTAAAAAAATAAATAATTCCTTATTTTCGGGCAGAGATCGCGGGTTTTACCTGCTGATCACCTGTTAGTGCCCGTGGCCCAACTGTTCCCAACCAACTCCTAACTAAAAAACTACTTTGGAGATGGTATAAAAAGAACTCAAAGGGAAGGCCTAAGGGAGAGAAAAAGAGAGCAAGATTACTATGCTAAGATTTTCCCCTTGACCAGGTCTGAAATCCTTGGTGCCTTCTGCACTTCCCCCATTTTGCATAGGAAACCCTTGTTTCCATGTGTATTGGTGATCATTCATCATTTATGTCATCATAGAGTAGGACTTGGAAGGAGCTCTTGTTGGAGGCTTGAGGCTGGAACGAATCCGGGAGGAAGCTTTGCTTGGAGCCTGCTGAAGGTGTTTCAGGTGAAATCTTTCCGTTATATGTACTTTACTTGCCTTGATATAAAGAAACATGTCTTGGTTCCCGAAACAATATTTCTTTATGCTTATGAGATTCTTGTTTTGAATTCTTATGCAAGTAGTTACTTAAAGATTTTTATAACTAACTCTATAGCATGAAGATGATTTTTGTATAAGTATTTGTCCATGTACTACTGTGTTCTTTGATTTGTTTGTTTTGCAGGTCAAAGAAGGAGAAGGGAACTCCAAGAAGGGTTTGGACCCTAAAGGTCTTCTCGAACGTAGGACATTAGGTACGTACCCTCAACATTAGAATTTGCTTAAAGTAAAGATGATGGCTATGTGTGTTTCTTTGAATCAGCAATTTTCAGTTTGGTAGAGTCTTAACCCAAAGGACCCTAGGGGTACTTTCCCTTCAACCACCAGGTGTAGGTGCTTGTATAGTGTTGTGTTGTACACTAGATGTAGGTGTATGTATTGTGTGGTGGTGTAAACTAGGTGTAGGCGCATGTATTCTGTTGTGTTGTAAATTGGTTGTAGGTGTATGTGTTGTGTGGTAGGTGTAGGTTCATGTATTGCATGGTGTTGTATGTCATGTGTGGTTGTATGTGTGTGATGCACACTATGTGTATGTGCACATGGTTGAGGAGAAGACACTGGGTGTTTCTTGGGTGTGGAAACCAATCCATAGTGTGTACATAAAGAACAAAGGTAGAAGAGAAGGATCGATTAAATAATAAGTATCAGTGTTTTATTTCAGTTTTATTATGCATGTGATATATGATTCTAGTCTATGATTGTGATCTATGATTCTGGTTTATGATGGTTACATGTGATTTATGATTTTGATCTATGATGTTTGTGTTTTGAGCTAACCTGATGTGATGTATTTATACATGATAATTTGGTCAAAGATGATAGATTAACTTGCTGTGACAGGGAGTAAATAGGATTTCAAGTGTACCTTATTGAAGAGCTACCCGTGAGGTATGATTTTAATTTATTTTAATTTATTTTGAATATAATGAAAATTTTGTGCTTGGTACAAGAAAGCATGAAATGCCCAGTTGGGTGGTTGAAACTGACTGCAAGGATTAGAAGCAGCAGTAAAAGAAATTGGAAGAGGTAGCAGTATGTTGGTAAGGCATTTAGGAGCAAGGTTATTATGTGACACTGGTACCCAATAGTATCCATTGATTTCCATGAGCATGCTATGCCTATTATGATGGTTATAAGGTAGGGATATACCTTGGCTTTTTTGTATCTTCCATTCTGAGGAAGCCTTACCAACGGATGGATTGCTCAGGATGGGGTTGCTAATGGAACTTGGAAGGTTTGTGACTGCAAAGAAGGGGGTGAATGAGTTTCCCAAGGGACTGTGTGGTAGAGGAGGGAAGGCCAAGGATGGATTTGTTTTGGGAATTAGCATTGCGAGATGGAATCATATACACATTAGGAGTGTGCCCTGGAAAAATGAGTCAGTAACTATTCACTGAGAGGAAAAGTGGCACAGGATTATAGTGCTAGACATTGGATGCAGATTTGACTTTGTAGTGGATTCTAGACTTCATGGGAAGGATATGAGTCCTAGTATTACATTGAGGGTGGAGGTGTGAGCCTCTAGATTTCCGTATTGTGGATGCAGGCATCATATCCTTTTATTTTCTAGTTGAGAAAATGTGCATATGTGTATATGTGTGTATTATTGCAAATATTGTATCGAGCTGGATTTATAAATCTCAATAAAGCATATGATTATTTCCTTGGTGAAGCAAATGCGTATGTGTGTATATGTGGTTATTATTGTAAATACGATAATGAGTTGTGTTATAAAGCTCTAGTAAATGGTATTTTTGTCATGTTTTAGTAGATGGTCATTTTAAATAATGCAACGAGCTATGTTATAAAGCTCCATGTCCAGTACGTTTTGTTTTCAGAAGTCTTATTGGTTATAGGTGTTAGTGAACACCGAGGAGAGTGTTCCCCCAAGGGGGATGGTTCTGTAACAACCTTGTTTAAAAATCCATGTAAAATATATATAAGACCATGGTTGATGGGACACATACTCCAAGATTAATGGTGGGAAATACATCCTAGTGTGGGTGTTCATTTCATTATTATGGCTAAGGAAAATTGGCAAAGGCAATGGCAAAGGCTTTGGAAAGAGGTGAGGCATTTATTGGAATTTTATTTATGAAAATAAAGGAATTTAGAAGAAAAGGGTGGTGAAAGGTCGCATGTTGCATATGAGGAGGAAAATGAAGCAAAATAAAGAAAAATGAAGAAAAAAAGAGGCTTCATTAATAAAAAGGCTTATGGGATCAGTGGGCAGTTTTGGTCAGTGTAAGCTTGGTCAGTTCAGTTTTGAAGCTCTCACACAATTCTCTCTCTCGCTCAGTGTAGGACACTTAGGATTTTCTTGAAGAACTCTTGGAGGGTGTGGCATACTTGGATTTTTGGAGAAAAAAGGAATGGAAGGGCAAGAAAGCGCAAAAGGACATCAGGATCAGCAGCTACAATGGGTTTTTCTTGTAGATATTAAGTTAGATGTCTATTTTCCTCACTATTTTTGGCATGCATGGCATATGCATGTGGATTATTGGTCACGATCTATCATTGGCATGAAGGATTGCCTAGATTGAAAGTGGATTTCCTAGCCTTTCCATTTTCTGATTAGCCATGGAGATTGTGGGTTTATTTTCATTGGTTTGTTTTGGTTGGTTCTCATGTTTCCTTATCTAGGTTGAGTTATTATTCATGGAGCCTTGGTTGGACAAAGACTCGAGAACCCTATAACAAGTTGGGTTGAGTTACTAGTCTCATAGCCTTGGTTCAAAGAATGCTTTGGGGCCCTTGGTCGGTTCAATTACTAGTCCAGGAGCCTTAGTTGGACAAATGCTTTGGAGCCCAGTGGCAGTTGTGGGTTGAGTTACTAGTCCTGGAGCTTTGGTTGGAGCAAACATAAAAGTACCCTGGATGGCTTGGATAGAGACTAATGTAATGATGGTTTTGTAAATTCTAACTATGAGGTGGAATCAATGTTTGATGGGTTGAGTTCAATGACCTCTCAAAGCCCTGGATGGTTTTGGATTGATGTGTTTTATGAGATCCAACATTCATTCTTGGAATATGGCATGGGGTCAAATGGTTGAAGAGATATCTGGCTCAGTGATTCTATTGTCGGGTAGAACATGGAAGTCTCATCCTAGATTTAGACTTCGCATCATCAATATGAGATTATTTCTCCTTGTAACTTGATAAGTATTATACTAGAGTATATTTGGTTTATATGACTGTGATTTCATTGGTATTTATGCTACTATTATGCTAGTTATATATGTGTTTTATGGCAGTAGCTATGTAGGGCTCCCATCGTGTTTTTACTTGTATATGAATGAAAAATGTATCTATGGCCTAACGAATGAAACTGAACCTAAAGTTACAAGGAAACAATGCCTCACATTGAATCTAAGATAAGTATGAGACCCCTATGCTCAAATATGTTATTTACACTTTTATATTACATATTCCTGATATGTTTAACAAAATTTCTGTTATGGCTAGTAGGGGTCCATTCAATAGCTTATTGAAGTAATTACATTAGTACTATTATTTCCATGTTATTTTATTGTTTTGAAGGTGTCATTCAATTTTGGGCAGTGACCTAGGCTTTGGGCCTGAAAATGTGGCTTAAGTCCCGAGGACACTCCCTCAGAACCGAGCAAAATAGTCCCTAGACGCTGGCTTGTAGACCTGTGAGAGTGTCCAAAGGTCCTTGGATGCTGGCATGCTCATAGCATGAGAGAGTCCAGAAGTCAAGTGGTCCAAAATGTCAATGGGACTGTTGGGTGCAAAATAGGACATATTAATGGACCAATATTTAATTGCCAATCTAGGAGTTCGTAAACTTTAAGGTGCAACACTAGAAATGCCAGAGAGAGCCCGTAGAAACCTGCATATCAAATTCTAGTCTAACTTGCGCATTAATCACAACAAATTAAATTGAATACAACACTTCAATGGAAACTTGAGAAAGCATAAAGACCAATCTCAGAATCCATCAACAATTGTCAAAAAACCCTAATGAAAGAATAAAAAACCTTAATTATTAATCAATTGAAAACAAACCCAACCTTTTGACAATTTCAAGAGAAAACCATTCTACTAAATCAATCGGAAAGCCAATGCATACACTCCCAACTCAATTTCTAAAAGAAAAGCACATTGATCAATTTGGGTACTAGCTACTTTACTCATCAATTTATCAAGAAAACTAAGATTACAACTATGTTCCTCTACTTTAGTTCTTGCATTAGGAAAAAATAATAAGTTTATTTTATGTGTTATATAAATTATGTTTCCTCTACCAGAATTGCCCTCTTCTTGTATTAGAATTATTATATTCTTGCACTCAAAACAATTATGTTCCTGCACTAGAACCACTTTGTTCATGTAGTAGAACAATTTTCTTCCTGTACTGGAAGGATTGTATCCTTGTACTAGAATGAACCTACACTCAACAACACTTCATTCTTTAATTTATAAATTCTTTGTGTTCATCAAGCATGAAATTGGCAAATGCATAAGGAAAACTTAACTCAAGTAACAACAAAAGAAATCCCAAATAAAATGAAAAATTTATTTCAAAAAGATAAATTGAAAATATCAATGGAAATTCTATCAATTTCAATAAACGATAAACTCATGCATGTTTATCACAATGTGACATATACGCTACATATGAACGAATTTAATCTTAAAATAAAAGCCTTTATTTCTCAGTCATTGATTCAGAAAACAACATCCATGACTCCTGTACTCAAAATGATGATTCACAATCATTCATTAAGGAAATGGATATCACTTGAGCATACTATTATACATAGAGGGATTAATACCATCACACATTTATGATTTATATTTCAATTAGAGTATGCTCGCTATAAGGAAATAAGTCTTTGAACAAAAAATAAATCATCAAAATCTGCAATCCTGACTATCATTCAGAAATGATTCAAATTTTTTTTCCTAAAATAAAATGACACATTTCTATGGTTAGGGAAACAAATAAGAATTCCTAGTCTAAAATGAAACAACTTAACACACAAAAATCCCTCAGATCTGACATCACATAATCAAATAAAGATAACTACAAGAGTATTATCAAACCTGCATGCTCAACACAAAGAAAGAAACCTTCTAACCAATCATTCCTATACCTAATTCACAGAGCTATTAAATAGGGAGAACAATTTGGGTAGATTTTGGCTGATGTTAAGGTGTTCAAACAAAATTTTTAACAAAAAAAATTCCTGGATTTTCCCGAAAATGTGTTGATGTATGAAATCCCCAAATTGGTTGCTCTCTAGTGTAGGAATAGGTTAATAAATGATAGGTTCACTTCTAACTGTAAAAAAGGATCCAAGGTCATTCCAAACGTCTGTTTGTACCACCAACTAGCATTTTCCTTCCTGGAAAGCTTGAATGATGAAGTGATCCACATATACTTGGTGAAGGAAACCTATGCGATGCAAGAACAAGATAATCTACATTAACAACATTTTAATGAGCATTAATCCTTGAAATGCATATAACGAAAGGTATTCTTATATAAAATACAACCCAAGTGCAAATCTTTGCTATTGCATTAAAATAATGTAGAAAGAGTTCATAAATTGGTAAAACAAGGGAATAAGTAAGGCAACATATGAATAAAAAGTGAATTAAATACAACAATTATAGGGCTTGACATCCCCCTATCTCAATCATCTTGCATGTACTCATGCAAGCAAATAAAATACTATACTGATGTTCCCTTACAAAAAACCAAAATTGAAACATAAATGTTCCTGCAACCATGTGTAAACAATTTTACCCTACTAGATTTGACTATTCTAAAAGATAATGTGTGTTAGTTCATTTCTGTACTGGATTATTTATTCATTACGACTGATCCAAAGAAATTTGGAAACCAGAGTTGTTATAAGAAATGATAAATTACAAGGATAGTGTCATAATGAAATAACCAACTATCAAAATTTCCACAAAGAATCTCAAGAGCAGTCTAAATTGGTAGGTCCTCACTTTCAATAACTTCATTATTATAAATAGAAGTGACATTATGTTGAAGTCAAGGCATTAAAATGGATGGAAATATGGAAAAATAAATATGACAAAATGATATCTTCCCAGGATTACCATATTACCATTACCCAAGCATATAGTTGAAGCTCCTCTTGTTCAAACAAAGTGAATCACTTTCACTAAGGGTCCCACATCTATGAAAACCTTCATAGTTCTAAAAGATAGAACTCGAAATCACATTACCGAAAGTATCATAAATCCATTCTTAGAGATATATGATAACGAGTTCAGGGAAAGGCAAAAGCAAAGATTTGCACTTGGGT
>Ga0181465_100142_pt1 | contig 22222 bp, 18 predicted proteins | sample InSIn3gowninarea_FD_119076 | JGI IMG/M metagenome (GOLD analysis project Ga0181465, IMG submission 119076) | Clean room microbial communities from NASA Spacecraft Assembly Facility at Jet Propulsion Laboratory, Pasadena, California, USA -... ... | reverse complement strand
TCATCATCACCTCCACTCTATTTTCGACATCAGCTCATTATCTAGGAAGTTGATTTATGAACAACCCTTTTAGTACTTTGAAGCTTGCATGCCTCAATGGCAAGTTTCTCACTTCCAGCGATAGGTTTACATCATTGGCCTTTGACCGAAAGATTTTTCATGGTGTTCGATGCCAAGTCCCTTTTCACACCATGCGAATTGTACTGTAGTACCTTGAGGGTCATCATCATTATCAATGATTCCTCTCATGCCTGTTAACAACTTACATCATTGGCTGGTAATCAGGCAATGTCTTTCCATGTTCGACTCCAGAACATCTTTCACATGGATCGAATTGTACTTTGAGTGAAGATCGAACGATATTGAAGACCCCGGATCTAGTTTCATCCATCCAGGCTGCGATATATATTCAGGGAAATAAAAACATCAAATGTACATCATTGCTGCACAGATAATCATCCAACCTAAGGGATGATGGCTCTACCGGAATCATCAGTCTGCACACAGACGATTGTCTGTCCTATGTACATGAAAATGAATTTATAAAGTTGAGCATGGGAATGCCCGACTCAGCCAAATCATGAAAATATTATGAAGATAATGTATTGTATTGTATCTTATTACAAGTCGCCTTCCAAGCTCGAAAAACTTCGGATCCTCATGATAAAGCATTTCACCTGACATCAAAAGATTAATGATCTCATGCTTTAGGGGGCAATTGTTATAAACATTTTTGGGAACTGCAACCCCAATCATATATGTCCATAAACCAAGGGCTCCCAAGTCCCTAAAAGTGTTGTTCTATCCCCTAAAAGAACAAGGTCAGCTGATTAAATCATCTCCCAGAAGTTCTCCATGAAAAACTAGTCAAAACTAGACCATCTCACCTGCTCCATGGTCAAAGTGCGATGCATCCCACCTAAATGCACACGGGAGGTGTGATGCATACTAAAAATCCCTTATATGGGGTGCGATGGGCGAGAGTGGACAAATGGAAGAGGTAGTATGCAAGGTGGAAGATCATGGAATCTTCCAGAAACTTCTCCTGTGACACTTGCCTCTCTGAATTCGCCTAGGGATGAGTAAGAGATCATCATTCTCCGAGTGGAATCAAGAACTATTAGAGAGAGGACATTAATTAGATCCCAGAAGCTGACTCACCCCCCTTACAAACATCTATATATGGATCCCTCATCCCAGAGATCCAGAGGCTGGAATTTTGTATCTTGTAAGGAAGAGCTGTTGGTTTCTTGCTGCAACATCATAGTGTTGGGTGATCTAAACTTTTCATGAGGTGAAGAAGGGCTTCTTGCTGAGAGGATGATGCTGGGCCAGAACAATTGGTTGTAATCCTCTTTGCTCTTTCTGATATTAATAAAGCTATTTAAGTTTTCCTCCATATTCTTGTATGTTTGATGATATATGCTTTTGTGTGGTCAATATACATCTGGTTTTTATGCTAGTAGATCTCTGTTCTTGGATAGTGTTATGCTGCTTTGATTCCATGGGTGCTCTTTGAAGCTGGGTTGACGAGGAAGTGAGTGGTAAATATCTATCAGAAGGGAGAGGAATCAAACGAGGAACCAAGCGCAAGGTTGAGGTTGGTGTCCTTTGTTCCCCTCTTATCTACTTATCATAAAGGAAAACGAAAGTAGTTTTAGTTTGTTTGTTTCTAAGTTAGCTACCAGTCTTAATGAGCCAAACAAGACAAGCGCTCGATCTTTTTGTGTAATAATCCCTCAGGTCCAAAAAGATTAAAATCTAGAGGAGGTATAGAGCTTCTGGTCACTTTAACGAGCTGGAGAGGCCAATTGCTTGGCAATCTTTTCATATTTTACAAGTCAGATGAAAAGAGCTTAAAGGAGACTCGTTTTTTGAGGAACGAGTAATAAATTCGGGTAGCAGCTAATTCCAGGTAAGGTTTGGAATTTTCCAATCACGGCAGTGTTACAAGGATGGCTAACAGGATCACTCTTCGCGGCTGTTCCTCAAAAATGGGTAAACAATCAAATGGAGGTGAATGATCGTCTAAAATAGAGTGGAGGTGATGATGAGAACATGACCATGGCTCGAAAGATGATGATAATACATTCACAATGGTTATTTACCGGAAGATGGTTCATTTTTGAACGAATGAGCTTGAACTCTGGGGGAAACATTTGCTCACTGCTTATGTTTAATTTTTAACGAGCTTGAACTCCACATAAAAACTGCTCGATCCAGTCATATAATAAGGATGTCTCATCTATGATGCCATTTTTGTGGAGCTTGCACCTTACAAAGCTTTGCTCTGGATCCTTTCTTTATGCAAGTTAGGAAACAACCAATCTTACGAGTTTAAAGGGTTCGAGGACCTATAAATTTAAAAAATAAATGGTCGCTCTTTGCTTGTATGCCAAAAGGTTCGCATGCCCCCAGGTATAGCAAAAAATTTCTAGTTTACCAAAGATTGTTCTATCCATACTTTAGACAAAACACTTCCTCAGCGATGTCTACTGAAATAAACAAAGGTGAGTGGCAGAAACTGCCTCCACTCACATAACTTTGATGGAGGAATCTTATTCCAGTCTAAACTCATAAACTATTCATATATCCTTCGCGGAAACCTACCCCATACCCAAAGTTTTCCTACCAAAATAGACCAGGGTGCATGCCCCCTGGGTTTCAGTCATGTCCTCCCAAATCACTCGCGCTCATCAGGCGGATGGACTAGGGATTGATGATACATTCCTTGCGTGAAAAGACCATTTAGGGATGGCATCTGACTATTAGCTATGTGTGAGCCGAGAAATGATAGCTGGTCTACGAGCTTGACCACTTTGCCTTCGTGCAGAAAACACATTACTCTAAAGACTGAGGAGACAATGGCTCCCATGCTATAAATATAGTGGCGCCCAAAGAGCAGATTATAATCCAGGGGTCCTTGGACTACCATTACATTCATGTGAATGGTTTTCCTTCTCAACGTTATGGGCACATTGGGAAGGATCCCTAACGGTCGACTGGTTCCTTTGTTGAAGCCTATCTGATTTCTCATCTCAAGCAGAAGCGATGGCGAACCAAGTGCTTCCCAAGCAATTGAGGAAAGGATACTCACAGAAGCCCCTTCATCTATGATGGTACCGGCCATGACCATTCTGTATATTTGAGCAATGATTCGAAATGGTACACTAACCGGTAAACATGGTCTACCTAGTAGGTTCCAATCGAAGGAAACAACTAGGTTGCTTGTAGGTGGGATCGAATAGATGGCCGGATATGACTCTGACGAACTTCCTTCCTGCAGTAAAGGAACGGGTAGACTGCCCCTATGTTCATCGGAGTCTGTGTTTATGAAGAGAATTTGAACATTTTCGTTCTTATTCTCCTCGGTGATTGTACCATCCAAAGATGGATCTTCTAAAGGCAAGACCGGGTCAACTGCCGTCTCGACCTTTTGACTTTCATCAGGTATGGATTCAGAAGGTTCATCTTCAATGATAGATGCTTCAGTCGACCATAATGGCATGTCAGCCAGATTTTCAACTAGTGACGGACTTGGCAAGAGCTTGTTATATCCAGGAGGAAGCTGTAACAGTGAAACCGAACGGTCGTCCAAAACTCTTTTAGCCTCATCTAGGAAGGGACAATGGTGGACGGCGTGATCGCCTTCACACAGTTTACAATGAAATTTGCAATTCCTTTTCTGTCCAAAGACTTCATTTTCACTAGTTGACGGTGTATTCTCAACATGATCATCAGAGGTTGACGACACCGGATTGTGCAAACAAGGAGACTAGTCCCTTAAGATCTGAGGGATGTAGGGACAATCTCGATGATAGTGGTCTCCTTTGCAAATGACACATGGCGATTTAAGTCTGGACGATGTAGTGTGTGGATTTTCACTAGACGATGCCTAGTTGCCCCTTTTCACCTTTGGCTCCTTCTTCTCCTTCTTCTTCTCAGTTACTTGATTTTTGGCTTTACCAGCTTCATCAAGCGAAGAGGAAGGAGGAGAGGAGAATTGGACGAAGTAGAAGGTTGGGGGGTAACTCTGGTATCATTTAATTGCTGACTTGATTGCTCAGGCATTATGGTATTCTGAATGACAGAGGTTGAGAAGAGCCATACGGGCAAGCCAATCGTCAATCCTGGAAGTGACAATGTGGCCATATGAGGTGCACAAACATCTACCCAAGAGGAGAAAGGACTGGGATTTCCCCCGAGGGGAACCCCTTGGTTGGTGGACTCCATTTTTCTCAACCTAAGACCAACGTAGGAAAGGTGATATTTATTCCGGTTAAAATAAATTTTAGATGCTTTGACACAACTTGTTTTTTCAATTTTTAAGAGTCGAGGAAAAACAAAAGATGACTCTAGTCGCCTTCGATATTTAATGAGCTTGAAGTGACAAGTGCTCAGATGGACCTTTTCCTTTAAGGAATATGAAAAGGAATGAAAGAGACTACTCTGGAAATTTAGACAGAGGGATTACCAAACCAATCGCAAAACTGCAAAATACTTTTTATGGTACAGCAGTCAATCTTCCCAAATGCTGTGTTTAGAGCATTGCGATCAATAGGGCAGTAGACACGGCTTCCTATGGATAAAGGATATAGCCTATTGTGGTCTCCCAATATATACTCGACGATACGTGGGAGTACAAGTCCGTACTAGCACTTGTCGTCTCAAAGTGGAGGAACCACCCAACCAGCAATGAAAACAATAGTTACCAGGCTTTATGACGCCAGAATAGCTTAGACTTCTAAATGTTGTGCATTAGGTTCCAAAGCATTTTTAGATTCATTAAATTTATTTGACGGTTGATCTTGATTAAGAAATTTGCCTTTCAGGTTCACCGCGTGATGTAGATGTACAATCCCTAAAATGCAATGTAAGATGATAAACAATCGTTTAATCTTCTTTTTGTAATGAAAATCCTAGCTAATAAAGAAAGAGAGATGATATTCTTTCAACATAGAGCAGAGAGCACGCACTATATGCACTGTCCTAAATCAAACCAACAAGCAGTCTAAATGCAAATGCACATGCATGTATTTGTTTTCAGCCTTCTTAATGTGTGAATGATAAAAAGAAAACTAAGCACAAATTTGAATTATTTTTCAAAGCGACATTACTAACAAGCTTCTTTTCAAGACAAAATGAAGACAATGATGACACTTTGCGATTTTGGAATTGAGAAATTGCTTTCGACACTTGAAAAACTACTAATTCAAATCAAATACAAGAGTAATAGTGTAATCGACTATCAAGAACAATCGAATTCTCTTCTATGACTAAAAACGACACTTGCGACACTTCCAAATCAAGAAACGACAGTTCAATTATGCTACTTATTTGTAAAAGAGAACTGAAAATGGCTCACAATACATAAAAACATCTATAGTTATTTGCACAATAGAGGCGGAATAATGGCAAGGAAGGGGGTTTCCAACAGAGGTATACTGACTAAAGACAAAAAAACTCCTGAATAAAGCTAAAAAGAATGAAGAAAAACCAAAGTCTGGAGGCAAAATTAACCTTTTCTGATCAGCGCACCTGTTACACAGGGATTCCAATATGCATCCCACCTACAGCACACGGGAAGTGCGATGCATATTGAGATCCTTAAAGAGGGGGTGCGATGGTACAGTGTGAGACTTTTAAACCAGTTCTTGATCACAGTTTGTAGCACAGTTCAGGGATTTAGGCCGAGCAAGTGATAACCAGTAAAAAAATCACAGGGGTAGATCTAAGGAGGTTACTAGAGCCACCATGAGGGCAATTAGGATGTTTACAAATCAGTTGTTTAGTTTATAAAAAAAACCCGGAGATAGACTGAAGCAACATTGATCTACTTTGCACTTGCATAGCAAATGCAGTTCGAAGGCTAGCTGGCTTGACTTCATGCTCCATCTATAAGTTTATAAAAATAACAAATATAGAGAAGTAAACAAACTATTCGATCCCCAGTGGAGTCACCATTTTGTTATCGGGAAATCTAGTGTCTATACAGAGTTTCTAGTCACACTAAGACTGGTAGCTATCTTAGAAACAAACAAACTAAAACTACTTTCGTTTTCCTTTATGATAAGTAGATAAGAGGGGAACAAAGGACACCAACCTCAATCTTGCGCTTGGTTCCTCATTTGATTCCTCTCCCTTCTGATAGATCTTTGCCGCTCGCTTCCTCGTCAACCCAGCTTCAAAGAGCACCTGTGGAATCAAAGCAGCATAACACTATCCAAGAACAGAGATCTACTAGCATAAACAATATAGGACCAGATGTATATTGACCGCACAAAAGCATATATCATCAAACATACAAGAATGTGGAGGAAAACTTGAATAGCTTTATTAATATCAAGAAAGAGCAAAGAGGATTACAACCAATTTTTCTAACCCAGCATCATCCTCTCAGCAAGAAGCCCTTCTTCACCTCATGAAAAGGTTATATCACCCAACATTATGATGTTGCAGCAAGAAACCAACAACACTTCCTTACAAGATACAAAATTCCAACCTTTGGATCTCTGGGATGAGGGATCCATATATAGATGTTTGCAATGGGGGTGAGTCAGCTTCTGGGATCTTATTAGTGTCCTCTCTCTGATAGTTCTTGATTCCACTTGGAGAATGATGAGCTCTGACTCATCCCTAGGCGAATTCAGAGAGGCAAGTGTCACAGGAGAAGTTTCTGGAAGATTCCATGATCTTCCGCCTTGCATACTACCTCTGCCATTTGTCCACTCTCACCCATCGCACCCCATAGAAGGGCTTTTTAGTATGCATCGCACCTCCCGTGTGCATTTAGGTGGGATGCATCGCACTTTGACCATGGAGCAGGTGAGATGGTCTAGTTTTGACCAGTTCTTAGTAGTTTTTCATGGAGAACTTCTAGGAGATGATGTAATCAGCTGACCTTGTTCTTTTAGGGGATAGAACAACACTTTTAGGGACTTAGGAGCCCTTGGTTTATGGACATATATGATTGGGGTTGCAGTGCCCAAAAATGTCTATAACACCCGCATCAAACAATGATATTTAAAAGAAAGCCCTAACTTCTATCAAACATACGATTTACACGTTAAACATAACAAAATAAAGGAATAATCACCTGGCCTGAATACAAAGAATCTAAAAGCATACAATGGTTTTTGCAGGCCCAATAATCAATCATAAACACAACAATATCATTCATTCAACATAAAATGATTACAGAGTCTTGCCTTGGCCGATTACACAAATTAAAGAACCTTTGTTTCAATTACAATCCACACACTATTCTACTCTCCTGAATCCTTCCTCTTTGGCCTGATTCTTTAATTAGTGGCCTCTATTCCAAATTTTCCTGGTAGGCTTACAATTCCCTCGTGAATCCTCTCTCTCTGTCTCTTGATTCCCCTCCAGAAAAGAAAGGAAATTACATATATTTTCTATCAAATTGTTTCCTTCCACAAATGAAGGAATTCACTATATTTTAGGAAATCAAATCCTACTCTAACTAATCAATATAGCTAATTGGCTTTATCTCCATGCAAGGAGGATCAATTTCCATTTTATTCCCAATTCTATTCAGAATTAGGCAAAAATTAAATGCTTACATAATTTGAAATTAATACAAATTAAATAACCAATTCTTCCTCCAAACTTTCATTAGCCACAACATGTGACCACATCATCACATTGTTGGCTAGGTCTAGATGTTCCTGCATCAGACTCCCAAGGTTAAGAATAATCATGATCTCCTGATCATGTGCTTCTGATCTGTGTCCTCCTGGATGCCATAGTTTGTTCAGTGGTCTGTCCTTGGTTACTGTTGTTGTTGGTTGTCCTTCATGCCTCCATACTTTATGCTACATATTCTCATTATTTATGCTCTCACTGTCTGCGGCTATCTCTTCCATATATCTTACTGCTTTTTTCTCCTCATCACAATTTATGTCAGGGTTCCATAATTTAATTTGCAATTTACCATTACCTTCACCTGTACCATTCTCTCTAGCCAATCTTCTTTCTTTCTTTTGTCCTCTATTTAGTTTATTGGAATGTTGTTGTATGAGTTCCCACAACTCATCAATTTATTTGTCCACTTCACTTCTTAGATGATGAATACTATTCTTCTGCAACAGGATGTGTTCTGGCATAAGAACATCATAATCCATGTGCCAATATTGTTCCATATACATTTATGAAATGTACAAATACCTTCTCCATTGACCCCCTGCAATAATTCCAATTCCTTCTTCTGGTTTCTCATTCATGGTTTCACCTCTTCTTACTTCAATTCTCAGTATACCTGCAACTCCACAAATTTCTTGAAAACTATGAATTCTTCCTGCTTGCTTAGATACTTGGAATACTCCTTCCTGTAACTTAATTTATGCACCCTTAAGGATCATGGCATCATACTTGTATGCTTCTGAAATGTCATCTTCAGCCTCTTCTTCATCAATAACTTCCTGTAGCACAATAGTAATCCTGTTATTATCATCTCTTGAACTCATCTCTAGTTCAACAGTTCCATACTGTAAATTCAACATCATTCCATCTTTCTGAGACATTCTGATCTCATCCTTCCTTACTTCAATCTCATCTTCAGAATCAATTCCTTGTTTCATATTCACTTCACATTGCCTTGTTCCTTCATACAAATACTCACCATAATCAATAAATTCATTAAACATAAATGCTTTACCCTGTTTCCTCATTATGCCAACATTTCTGACAACTTCTTTTCCATATTTGTCATCCATGACAACTCCTTCATTCTTGTTCATTTCCGGTTGTACAGTTTGATCACTTATCCTTTGGTCTCCTTGCCTCTTCTCCAAAAGACTAGACTCATGCCATAAATCTACCATCTCATTTGGAATTTCTCCCAAGAGCTCTGCATGATCTTTACTTACTTCATTGTCTGCAACATTTGTCTTTAGTCCTTCTTTACTCTGGCTTTCTTCAAGGTCAATAATCTTCAATAACTATTTAATATGTACAAAATCTTCTATATCAACCTTCAGTAGCTATTCTCCTTTGGCTTCAGTCCTCAATAGTTGTCTAATATTTGTATAATTCACTACAGCTATGTTTAACAACTGCCCTTTCCTCTGCATCACAAGATTATGTGAATTTCCTTCTTCTAACTTCTGAAAAATCATATCTTTACTTTTCCTTTCCCTTATGACACCCTTGAACAATTGACTTACTTTAGTGTATCCTGCATTTACACACAAAGTATTAGTTTCAAAACTATGATACACCAAGGTCTCTTCAAAGAAGTTCATTATCAACTCTTCCAGTTGACTCCCACTTCTTGAATACACCATAAGATTCTCCATTTGGTTTGTATTAGCTTCATTAGTATTCCTGAGAAAACTCTTTGTTCTATGTTCATATGAAGGGATCTCTTCCTTTCCAAACATTCCTTTGACCTCAATAATTCCTTTGCCATCCTCCTTTTGACTTATCCTTTGAATGTCATCTACTATACATCTTTCTTCACTTTATTGTAACTTTTCTCTTTATTCTTCATATGATTGTGGGTAGTCATCTTTCCACCTGTTAATATAATAGTTTCCAATAACTTCTTATCTTCCCTCATGTTTTCATAACTTGCAAACACACAACGAATTTCAGTTTTCAAAATACAATACCTTTCATCCTCTTTTGATGCTTCAAGCACCAATCTTCCATCATACACCTTCTGGATTTCAGCAGATCCTTCTTGCTATGATTCCATTTCTCTGAGTCTCTCATTCTCTAACAAATAAGTATGAATATGTTCAAGTTCCCTGAACTCATTCATCAGCTTGCCATTCCACCTTTGTTGCAATAGCTTCCACTTGACTCTTTTCTTCGTTCTCCATCTGTATCTTTGGTCTTCATTTGTATTTCTTTGTACTACCAAACTAATCTCTCGTTCTTCATTCTACTGCTAGTTGCTATACTCCTGCAATCTAATGCCTTCCTCAAATTCATCCTCATGTTGCTGATCATCTCTTTTAAATTGCTAGTTTCTTCCATTTTTATCTTGCTGAATTAATTCTTTTATCTCCTTCATGTCTCTGAGGACATAACTTCCTTGTTGCTCCTGATCTTCCATTTCACCTTCAAATAATCTCTGCTCAATTTCTCTGATTTCAACATCATATTTATTAATGTTGTTCCCCATACCTACAGTTACATCATTAACTGAAGAGTCTAAGCATTTACTTAACTCTATAAATGTTAAAGACATTTCATCCTTATCATGCATAGTAATCATAATCTATTCTTTATCAGGTTCTGAAAGCTTCATTTCTCCTTCAGGTTCCTTGAGCAATCTTTCCAAGAATTCTATTTCCATATGAAATCTCTCCAACAATTCATCACAACTTCCATTCTCAACTTTATTCTCTTTCTGGAAATCCTCCTAAGTTATCTTGTTTTCTACACTACCATATTGCAAATTTCTTTCATCAATTTCATTAGACAAATTCATTTGTTTACCTTCTTGTAATACCACTATGGCATTTTCATTAGACTTTTGGTCCATATTAACTTCATCTAACTATCTTACACCAAATAGAAATTCATCTATGAACTCCTTCTGTTGTAATAAATTAGCACCTTCTTCCTCTAAAAGGCATTCTCCATCATACTTCACCTCAAGAGCTTCATGCCTATTTGTGATAGTTTCACCAGACTGTCCATCATCCTCTACATATCCTGAAAACATACATAAACTATGAGAATTAAAATCACAAGGCTTCATTACCTCATCTGCTTCCCTTGTCATCATATCTTCAAATTGTTCTGAACTATGCCAATACTCCATGAGATCTTCAGCTGACCTCTCATTATCCTCTTCACCCAACATTTCACCCTGTTCTGGTCTACAAATGGAAACTTCCATTTCTGCCTCTGCTTCTCTGAGGTTTTCCATCAACCACTTTACCTATTCTTGTTACAGCCTTCTCTGCAACTAAGGCCACTTCACTGACTTCTTCTTCAAGACCCAACCTAGTCTTTGGTTCTCCTCTAGCAGCATTACTAACACATCGAGTTCTCCTCTTATCTCAGTTATTTCCTTGTCAATCTCTACTTGACTCATCTATTTCCTATGGATTATTTGAGCACCCTTCTCATTCATCTTGTAGCCTTCTTCTGAATCTCCCATATGTCTTTCCATAGCCATCTTCTCTTCTGTGTGAGCTTCTACACCTGCAACCAATCAACTTCCTTCTAAGTTGATCTTCTCACCAAACTTCTCCTCTACCTGGTCTCCAAGTCCTCTTTCCTTAAAACTTGAACTGAGAAACCTTGCTCTCTCTCTGGTTGCTCCAGTCACTTCTCTTAAAGACTCCTCTATCCCTATCTATTCCAAGCCTCAGTTGGAATGAGTTTCTGCTACAATCTCCAAGAACTTCCCAAAATTTCTTCTACAATCTTACTGCTGTAGTCTTGTGCCCAACATTGCCAACTGCTACAACTTTCAAAAATCCTCATAAGCAAGACAGCCTTCTCGCAGGAAATTTTCTTCCTTTTTCCTGCTCTGATACCAAAAATGATGCAACCATAAAGCTGCTACACCCTCACACCTTATCAGGATTGATTCACCCCGATAAACCTTCAAAGCTTCATGCCACATATATATATCAGAAGCGTTATATTGGTGTTTTTTTCCTCAGAAACGGGATCACTTAACCTATCGGCCCATTACAATATCGGAAGTGTTTCATATCACTTTTAGCCTTAAAAAACCCCTGGCAACACTTTTTATTGAAATACATAGAAACGCAAAAATACACATGAAAACTCCACTCCACACATATACCCGGATCTCAAATATTATACATCCGTGTTAATATATATTGGCGGATCCATCCTTTGTTCCATCACATTCCCACTACCATTCCATATCTCCAATCTCTGATCGGCTGATCTCCGCCATTCGATACATCTCTGATCCAATGGTCAGCCTTGATTTCGAATATTTAAACTATTGCCAATTCTCCACCGTCGATCTGCATGTAGCGGATCCGATGGCCCACATCTTATTTCGGGCAGACAATTAATATAGGGATTAAACGCTCAATAAAGTGGTTTCCCTATTACCCTCGCTGCTATGTGTCGAAGGGTGAATGGGATCAGGTGACCACCACTCAATACCATTTACAATCCTTCCACCACCCGAAATACCATACACTGTTACAAAACCACTTCTACGATCCAACGGCCACGATTGATCGCGATATGATGGCTACGATTTAATTGCATATCGCATAGTCGCAATCCTCCAAGCCAGGCTCTTTCCACTCGAAAGTGCCGATCTGATATTCTTACAGACCCAATATGGATATAAGCCACCTTTTATAAAATTTCAAACCCAGATTTCGGATCCGGTTCTGTGTTTTGCAACAATTCTTAGTGTAAATGGGATTTTCACTTGCGGGACGAAAACCTATGTAAATAGACTTCGCTGACCCACATCAAACATACGATTAGGCATTAAACATAACAAAATAAAGGAATAATCACTTGGCTTGAATACAAAGAATCTAAAAGCATACAAGGGTTTCCGTAGGCCCGATAATCAACCATAAACACAGCAATATCATTCATTCAACATAAAACGATTACAGAGTCTCGCCTTGGCCGATTACATAAATTAAAAGACCTCTGTTTCAATTACAATCCACACACTATTCTAGTATCCTAAATCCTTCCTCTTTGGCATGATTCTTCAATTAGTGGCCTATGTTCCTAATCTGCCCATAGGCTTACAATTCCCTCGTGAATCCTCTCTCTCTGTCTCTCGATTCCCGCCTAGAAAAGAAAGGAAATTACATATATGTTCTATCTAACAGTTTCCTTCCACAAATGAAGGAATTCACTATATTTTAAGAAGTCAAATCCTACTCTAACTAATCAATATAGCTAATTGTCTTGATCTCCACGTAGGGAGGATCGCTTGCCATTTTATTCCCAATTTTGTTCAGAATTAGACAACAATTAACCACTTACAAATTTGAAATTAATACAAATTAAACAACCAATTCTTCCTCCAAACTTTCATTAGCCACAACATGTGACCACACCATCACATTGTTGGCTAGGTCTAGATGCTCCTGCATCACGAATATATATTATTTTGATTCTTTTATTTTATTTTTGGTATCCCTCTTTCGATATATGAATACATCGAAGATAAATGGTTAAAATAATTTTCTGATTAGTTAAATTAATTTCTGATTGGTTTATTTTTTTGTTAATTATTATTAATTATTAATTGACTATTAATTTGATGGTTGCTTTTTGTTCAATAGTCTAACATTAAATCTCAAGGTGTAGAGTGGTGTAAGGTGGCATCTGAGAGAGTCTTTCTCAGAGGGAACGCCTTACGATGTAATTAAAAGTATATTCTATATGATGTTTTTTCTTTTCAAAAGAATTGAAAATATATTTCATTTTGTGTGAGTTAAAAACACATTTTGTATGATACATTATTCTCATTTCAAGATGATTTAAAATACATTTGATATTGATATGATGAATATATTTGATATTGATATGATGCATGATGTATACTAGTCAAGTTAGTGTCATTATTATATATATCATTCAATTTGCTATATTTTTATATTTTACTAACGATTTATCAAAAGTTATATTATATTTTTATGAAAACATTTATCATGCACAAAATCAAATTTTATCAAAAAATTATAAAAACTAAATTAAAAAAATTATAGTTCAAAAATATTAGCAAAATTAGAGGAAATTAAAAACTCATGTTGATATTCATCTTCAATGATATGATTTTTCATCAACTATAAATAATTTTCAGGAATGGAATTAGGGTGACATTGAGCTCTTTGTAAATATATTTTAAATAAACCTCCTAAAACTACCTTGAAATATTCTTCAAATGCTTAACCATTGGGGATAAGCCAGTATGATGGACTGAAGTTTTTCCTACATCCAATTTATAGTGAAAGGCAATTCCCTATAAATATAAAGTATGGAAATCCCTTTGTTGATTGGAGTTTCATATGAAAAATAAAAGCCTTGAATTCCCCAAGATTATTTTTCTCTTGTCCCAACTTAGCCTTTGCCATGAAGAAATGAGAATCTAATAGAAATAAAATGAAAGTCAAATTTCATGTCTACCCTAGCCCTTGATACACTCCATCAAAGAAAGTCCAAGAATAAAACCTATCCACAAGTGCTTCTGTAACTCGTTGTTTCTTTATACTCATGCTAGGTTTGTAAATTGATAATAGAGCCAATACCTAAGGAGATATTTGAAAATATGGAATTGATTTAGCTTCAAATAAACTAAAGTTGCATATCAATCATATTCACCAAGTGATTAAGAAGGGAACTTCACTAAAAAGGCTTAAACTCTCTTCTTTTATTCCACTCTTGGAAATTCATATCCATAATTTCTTGAATTCGTAAATCTTGATACCCAACAAAATCTCCAAATCCTTCTAGGCTTGTATAAAGAATGTACAACACAAAAAAGATGAGCGGTAGTATCCTCATCCACTTTACACAGTGAACACCTTCCTAGGGAAATTTTGTTCCTCTTTTGAAGCACTTCCCAAGTTAATACTTCATTACTCAAATTTTCCACATGAACAATATACTCTTGTATTGAGCCTTAACCTTTCATAATTTTGACTACCACCATCTAATATTGGTAATGACGAGGGATTGTATAGATAGATAGTCAATACTCACAATGTAATCATCCATAGTATAATTCATTTCCCATACTAAAGCATCAATATCCCTAGTTCAATTAGAAAGTTATCCCTTCCTCAACTCATCTCATCAATCTAATCCAATTCTTGAGTTGACAACCAATCATGGGAGCATATGATGGTTTCAGATGGATTATTGACCTTATTTATTGTGCACCTCCCCAACTCCTGCAACCTTAAGACTATATTTTTGGCAAGAAAGGCCTCATGACCACATCCCATTATTTCATTAATCCCTATCCACCCCTATTCCCTATTTCCAATCATCCATGCTAAGTATTTTCCAGTCACATGGAAGGTTGTTCATTCACGGCTTTCCATTGATTTCATCCATTCTAAATGCTTTTCCTCTCCATTATTACATAATCCAATGTGGATTTGATGCAATGTATATTTCTATGATGATCCTCCTCTAAAGACTATGTTTTTAAGTAAATTCCATGGAGATTTTGTAGCAAAGGACTAACCAAACAAGTGAATATATTTGAGCCCGCAAACCCCTTAAGATTTGGGTTTAGTTATTAGCTTTCATATGGTTAGGTGAGATCCCTTATACTCACTACTTCCTTTCCATAAAAAGCTAAAAAAACATTTCCTAATCCTTTCAAAACCCTCCTTTGGCTCTGCGTGCTAAAGTGTTCTAAAAGATTAGAATTGAGTTTAATACAAATTTTACAAGAACCAACTTTAACCCTCTAGAGAGCCACCTATTGTGCTATAAATGCATGCAATTTCCAATCCTTGTTAAAAGCCATTCCTAGTGAAATTTTCCATAATTATTGGATTTTAGAGTGAAACCAAGGTCTTTTACCCCATTATTAATCTCAAGATGCTGAAAAGGAAAGAATCTTTCCATCCTATATTTTAAGAGTCATCCAATCTTGATATGAAAAAAACATGAGGCACAATACTTGCTAAGGTTTTGCAAATGGGGTAGCAAGCTAAGTGGGCTTGATTGTGGGGAAAACTCCGCAGTTAAGCGTGCTTGATCCAGAGGAGTTCTGGGATGGGTGACCTCTCGGGAAGCCCTGGTTACTGGGTGCAAGCCCCGGAAGTGATGATTGACACTATGTGATTCATTTCACTAGTTTCAATTCCACTTCTTCACCCCTGTGAGCATCACCTGATGCAATGAGTGCTAAGTGAACTATTCAAAAATCATGAGAAATTAGTCACTTACGACTACCTCTCATGGAAATGGTCATACGTGAATGACTTACTTAACGCAGTTGAATCCCAAAATGATATCTAATATAATGCACTGCGTAAACCCCCTAATACAAAAATGAAAAAAACATGTTTATTCTAATTAATATCCATATTAGTATCAATACAATAAAATCATAAAATATCTTTGAAATCTTGGCCTTCACCATCAATACAAAAACATAAAAGAAATATATCATCAACAAAAAGGAGATGTGTTAATATTTCACTCCTCCCCACATTGATGCATGAAAGTCGTCTTTGTCTTTCTTAATTAACCTCCTTTAGCTTAAAGAATGAAAAGACAAGCCCCTTTGTAAACACAACGAAGATAGTAAAAGGCACACACCACATAATATATTTTACCAAAGCAAGAGAAAAGCTTAAATGAATCAACAAAAGCTGAAGATTCATTAGGAGGCCTTATCATGAACTTTGTATAGATTCAAATTGATAAATATAGTAGGAGACTAAGAGAGCTTGATAGTGTGGAGACACTTTTCAGTAAATCATATCGCGTCATAAATTTTCTTCCCATTAAAAAACCCAAACTACTAAAGGGCGACAAACCTAGATAATATAAGATAATTATATTAGTGTCCAATGAATGACCACAGTAATAGGTCAATGGGATTGTAGCGTGTGAGTGCAAGAACATCTCATGTGTTGAAAATAATATAAGGAAAGAAAGCTACATAAGTTTAAGATCAAAACGCATGTATAAACCTGTGACAAAGTTATCATGATATAAATCACTAAGGGAGTTTGGATAGCTCAAGAACCTATAAAGAGAGAGAATGGGAAAGAGAGAGATTAGACAACGAGGTTGATGATCTCAAGGTCTCTTTAGTCTTATGGGCGAGGACTATGGGGGAAAGTAGGGCAGTATCTCAATATTAGAGTCCTTTGGAACCCATAAGAGGGTTCCTGTTGTATGATCTTGGGGAGAATGTATGAGTGAGAGATACTCATAGCATTCAAGGTCGATAGAAAGAAACTGTAAATGTATCTCTAGCTTCTTCTCTAGGCTTAAAAGATGGTTTGATAGGCGAGAGGTTCTCTACTCTAAATATGTCTTGAGATTCTCTCTCTAATGCTTCAATAACATGTGGCATGATGTATATACTAGTACCTACTAAACAATTTTGATAATATAGATTAGCCTCCCATAGTGGGAGGCTGAGGAGAAAATTAGGGTTTCACCATTCTTTTGTTTAGTGCACTTTAGAACTTTTATCCATTGTTTGTAGCTCAAATATAATGGATTAGTTAGGATGTATGAGGTGATTGGTTTGTCATCCCAAGATGGGGCATGGTGTGCAAGAACTGAGATATGAGGTAGAATATCTTTGCGATGAAAAGGGATACGCATCCCTAACCTCAGTACCAAAATAGATTAGAGTGGGAGCCCTTTGAGTCCCTAGAGGGGTAGTGCTAGTGTTGTCTGATCTCATAGTATAAGGAACACCAAAATATAAGGTGCATATTTATATCCAATGGTATGGCAAAACTATTGTGTGGATGGATTTGAGTTAATAATCAAACCACAAGTTCATGGGATAAGAGCCAAGGGCAGGTTTTACAGGGGTAATGATGAGTAGAGTTGGCGTAGAAGTCTAGGGCTGGTTCCTTGAGGATAGAGGAAAGTATCATAAATTTGGCTATGGTTGTGTCCTCATGTAATTCAAAATACCTCTCCTAATTTTTTTTCCCATCTTTTGTAATTTTCCCAAATCCTTACTTTCCTTATTGCCATAAGCTCCCTTTTATCTCTTAAGCCTTATCATTGCTAATTTAATTATCCTCATTACAATTAATATTATGACCATTTTGATACCTTAATTATCAAATTCGCAATTTACTCCTCTTGATGATGATGATGATGATGATGATGTTTAACGTCCACTGAGACCAAACAATGGTCTATCGGACCTAAAGAAACAAATTATTTATTTTGATTTAAGATTTTATTCCTATGCTCAAAAAGCTTGGAGAGAAGCCTCCCGAGCTCACTATAATTTTGACATTATAAAAGGCTAGGAAGGTCAGTATTGTAACAAAGATTGTGAAACTGAGATCTAATGTGATTGTACACGGGGCACTCTAAGAGGAAGTGGTTTTCATCCTCAATGTTCCTATTCTCACATATATGGCAGATCCTTTCCATCCATGGCGTTTTAGGAACTGCCCAACGACCTGTTTCACTATGGAGCTCATGCGAATTCGTTCTAATCTTTGCTCTATTGATTTTCTTCTTTGAACTAGTTAAAATAGAGAGATACTTTTATTGCTTCACAAATACCCTTTTACATACTCTCCTTCACTTTATTTCTAAACATAAACTACCATACACGTTATCATAATACCCTTCAACAATGCAAATCTTCCCTTAACAATATATAATGTGTTTTAAACTTTTATGTCAATCTACCCTAAGTATATAATATATCTTAACATTTTATGTCTATTTTTAATACCTCATGTTTTTTCCTTAATTATCATGAACACAAGCTTTTCTTATTGTGCGTTATTCATTCATGTTTATTAAAATATTCCCTACATTTATCATAAAACTCTCTCTTTTAACTTATTTATTTATAACCTGTGGTAGAAGGAAGGCCTAATTGTTAAAATGGAGAATTTTTTTATTAAGTTATCATTTTTATATCTTTTCTTGTATTTTAATTTTATTGCTTAAAAAATCGAATTATACAAAGGGAGAAATCGAATTATTCAAGGGGAGTTATTTTGGACAAATCAAAGATTATTATAATATTTATGACGATATATTTTAATTATTTTGTCAATCTAGTGTTTGACTTTTAATTCTTTGCCAAACTTTAAAAATATTATATAAAGTTTACTAATTTTTTTATAAAAGTAGAATGTTTTTATAATAAAAAAATAGTTTTTAATTTTTTTTATGAGTTAAAAGTTTTAGATGTCTATATAGTCCCAAGGAATATTTGGAGACCAAATATGCGTGGGGATTGCGAGTGACCACCAATAATAAGGCAATGCTCTTCGTCTTGTGGAAAGCTCTCAATCTTGCTATAGCCCTAGGAATAAAGAGAATAAACATAGTGGGGGACTCAATGTTGGGTGTACAAATGTTCTCAAATGGACATTCCATGGGAAAAAACTCACCCATCGTTAAATGAATAAACCTCCAATTACAAAAATTTGAGCATCATTCCATTTTTCATGTTCTCCAACGTTTGAATTCGATTGTTGATGAAATGAAAAATCAAGGTGTAAATTGGGAGTCTGGAGATATGAATTGGTCACGAGAACCGATAGCTACCTCCCTATCCCTTGATTTAATGCAGGATAGTATTAATAACTCAAGGTAGGACTCCGGATGCTGGTGGGACAATGCAGAGGCATGGCCGTAGACAGATGGACATGTGGAGCATGGGAAGGACGCATGGCGATCACCTGGACTCCAGGGTAGCACAATGTATGGTTTTAAGAGGATGTCAAAGTGGAGTGGGGAGGATGTGAGGATCTTGTCATTTCAGAGAATTTGCTGGAACATGCACAACAAGAGAGAATTAATGGCCAAGAGGAATTCTGTTGCAAATTGTCTACGAAGATGGTTTGCTAGATATATGGGAAAGAATGTATATTTAATGGGACTTCAACTCGAGGACCTCCATGGGTTAATTGCATGAATAACAAAGTTTCAAGTGATAGGAGAGTGGGGATTATATAAGTCACCAACAACCCCAGTATTTTTTCTCACAGTTAAAGGCTTGGTGGGCAGTGGCGATTATAGTGAGAACTGGCTGAGCATCAAAATGAGTGCTTGAGAGATCATGGTTGGAATCCTTTTGAGGAGGATTTGGCGCACTAGAAGCGGGCTACCAAATTCCTATTCAAGATAATCATGGGGAAACTCAACATCATCACTCAAGGTGTGGAATTGTTGGAAAACTACAAGGCTACTAATGCCGAGAGAATCAATGCAAAGTTTGAGGCTCTAGAGATGACCTTGGAGCGAAAATTTGTAAATATGGAGAAATACCTCCTCACTTCCAATTTAGATCTAGTTAGTGATAGTGTGTTTGTTAAGGTCAAAGAGATAATTGCAGGGCTACCAAAGGAAGTTGTAGCAAAAATTTAGTGTGATGGAGGAGTTGGCAACTCTGGTGCCGGACCGAGCAGCCGAGGCAATTTTGTTGGTGAGGATGAGGGGAAACTCAAACTTGGATAATGTATATTTATGCTTGATAGATGTATTTTGTTACTAGGATTGTACTTTTGGATCTATGGTCAATTTAAGTGTTTTTTTAATAGTATATAAATCTACTAGGAGAAATAAAATTGCTTCAAGGCTATACTGGGACATGGAAGCATATGCTAAGTTTGAAGTAAGTTTTTTTATCCTGATGTAAAACAGTTCTGGTTGTTGAATCTAGATTTTGAATACAAAGTATCTGTTTTGTTAAAAATAAAATAAAATAATTAAATTAGACGTTTTTTTTTAATAACTAGAATGAATATTGATTTATATTAAAAATTGTGCCTATTCGCAAAAAAAATCGAGATTTACATCAATATATCCAAGCCTTCAAAGAGTTGGTAATGTTTCATTTGTTCTGGAATTCTGTTACTGAGGATGTGTCTATTATGCCCACCAAAGTTCCTCATTCTGGTGCTTTTACAACTATATATACGACAAAATTGAGATAGTAGATATCTAAATTTACATTGCATCATATAGATAATGGGTGAAAAAAGGAAACATGTGAGCTTAGATGTCCATTGGTGCTGGACTGTTTAGGTCCAGGCCAAAAAAGACATCTTCAGATCCTTTTTTGTTGTCCCGTGTAGTCGCGTCTTCCATGTTTTCCTTGTTCTATCCTCCATGGTTTTCACTTTGAGCTTCAGTTTCTTGATTTATTGCATTAGTGCATTAACCTCATCTTCTAATTGTCGAATGCGCTCCCATTTCTCCAACTCCTTATCCTGAATTTCCATGTTATCGTGGAGTTGTTGGTGCATACTATGTTGTAGTTTAGCCAGAGCCTCTGTCAACTCCCAGTGATATTGCACACAAGTGATGCAAGATCATCTGTTCCTTCCACATGTCATAGAAGAGCCAACTCGTGACCCCCCAGACCTCAACCTGTGTCTGCCCTAGGATCCTGACCATGAACTGGCTTCAACATTCTTCATACTAGCATCCATTTTTTGACTTTTTAACAAACTCCAATTTTTTTTGGCTCTTTCCTCCTCATTTTCCTCCAACTATGCACCCTCGTAGACCTAATGGCTTTAGTATTTCTCCCCGATGGCTGTGCTCAACCCAACTTCACTCCACTATTTTATAAGTACTTCAACTCCTGAATTTCATCTCCAAATCTCTACCCACATTAGGAGAATAACTACAACCCACCCAGTGTCACCATACAAACTCTCAGATGCACACACCCTCAATTTCACATAAACCCTCAATAGCACACATAACCTCAATTGCACACACACCTGTGAATCCACACAAACCCTTAACAACACACAAACTCTCAATTACACACAAAACCTTAATTGCATACACCTTCAGGCCCTCAGACAAACCCACAATTACACACAACTCATCACCCCTGACACAAGAAATTAAAAACAACAGCCTTGGCTCAATCCACCAAGCTTTTGCAGAGGCCACCTTCTCACCAAATAACCTTAAATCATACAAATACAACATACTATTATGCCTTTTATAGCTATTGCCGGATAGAGCAGTAATGTAGAGCTAGGTAAAGAAGATGATGTAGCCAGGATCCTGATAATTCTCCATCATATCTATGCCATCCACCATTAATTCCCCACCTTTCTCTTGGTCAATTCCATCCGACCAGACTAACCTCCCACAAGCGAGCAAGGCTTCTTTGTGTGCCTGAATTAAATTATGCTCTGTAATTCCCATTCTCCTATAGTCGCCTGAGGTGAAGCATTGTCCTTTACCCCAAAAACCAGGGTGAGGGAATTGAAGATGCACACCGGGGCTCCAAACTGGAATAGATGTGGTACCAAGGTGACACACACCAACATGCCACAACTAAAGGTGGATGAAAATCTTTCCACGAGGCTTCATGGTGGTCAGGAACAAGCATGGGATGATGGGACAAGCCCAATGGCTAAGGGGATGGTGATGCTCGAGGAGGAGATCATGGTGGGGATAGGTGGAATGGTGGCGGCTACAGGGTAAGGGGAAGGGGAATGGAGAGGAGAAGGAGAGTGGGAGTTAAATAAGAAGGAAGGGGAGCGAAGAGAAGGGAGGGGGG
>Ga0181465_100093_pt2 | contig 22295 bp, 26 predicted proteins | sample InSIn3gowninarea_FD_119076 | JGI IMG/M metagenome (GOLD analysis project Ga0181465, IMG submission 119076) | Clean room microbial communities from NASA Spacecraft Assembly Facility at Jet Propulsion Laboratory, Pasadena, California, USA -... ... | reverse complement strand
TTACTCTACTCAAATCAATATGTGATCTTCGACTATCCTGGGCATCTCTTCTTCGCTCCTGTCTCCTGTTCGCCTCTTGCATCTCCATGCGGCGGTTTCAGTGCGACGAACCGAACGGAGACTCATCACGGTCCCGTCATTAGGTGGTTTCTCTGTTATGTGACTCAGCACTCAGATCATCGAATTGACCAGCTGCCAGGAGGTAAAGGACACGCTGCACAAGTTGAGGTTATGGTTGTGATGAAAGTGCTCCTGCTCAAACGCGACGGGTAGCATTCAATACTGCAATGCTACAAATCGCGTGTCCCGCACTTTGCCACTTTCTCTCATCCGGGACGTGGTGTATTAGTGCTCAGGTGTCGGTATCGCGGAAGGGACAGGGTACTTCATCACCTGAAGCGTACACAATACTGTACCTACATACACCATCCGCGTTAGGACAGGGACGATTGCGTTCACCTTGCACATGGCAGATGGACGCAGCTGATGAAATCGTATTCCAATGTGGACAGGAGACAGGAGCGAAGAAGAGATGCCCAGGATAGTCGAAGATCACATATTGATTTGAGTAGAGTAAGACTAGCTTTTACGCCGTGAAGCACAACCTATCTGCCGCAAACAAGAAAGCAACGCACAAGGAGAGGAGTAGGAACAGCGGTCTGTAGGACGCATGACAAGCAGGGCCACCAGGATGACGAAACAAACAGAGCCTGACAGTTCTTCGCACCGGCAGAGTCGTACTCAGAGCAAGCATTCCAGCCTACTCCTCATCGCTCTCGTCCTCATCATCACTCTCAGCATTCTCCAACCACTCCAAGAACTTTTCCGCACTCTTGCGCACCTTACGGCTTGTCTGGATGTCGACATACTTCTTGCTTGCCTTGCCACCCCAGGTCTTCAGCGTTTCCTCAGACACCAAGTCGCTCTGGTATATCTGCAGCAGAATACCGCTGACAGAAGGGATCAGGTTCGGGTGGTCAATGCCAACGAAGCGCTCGATACCGCCCAAAAATGCCTTCTCGTGTTTCTCGCCGCCCGCAGTCATCTTCTTTAGCATGCTAGCGCGAGCCTCGACTTGCTTCTGCGCGACGATCTTCTCGTCGAAGATGCACTGGGCGAGGACGGCGGGAGTGCGGTGCTTGCTCTCGATGCCGAGCTCCTTAGCCTTGAGATAGATGTCCACGTCATTGACCTCGGTCACACCGCCGGCTTCCTTGACCTGCTCCTCAAGCCACTTGCCGAACTCATCGTACACACTGGGACCGGAGTTCTCATCATCCTCCGCACCCTCATTGATGACGAGATTGGACTTGAGGTCATCCGGCAAAGCCTGCGCGCGAGCCTTGATAGCCTCCTCAGACATGTCCACGGACCACTGGACCTCCTTCTCCTTGATCTCATTGAGCTCCTTAGCTTCGGCGTTGATCCTGCGCGTGAGCTCGTCATCACTACCAGCCTCCTGAGCGAGGTCGCCATCGTCATCAGCCTTGTCCGAACCGCTGTCGCCTGGGCTTGGGTGTCCGTTGCCGTTCGCTTCATCACTGTCATGAGCAGTACCGTTCTTCTCCGCCTCTTTGCGAGCCTTGCGGTCGGCCTTCTTGGTGGACTTGTCCTTCTTGCCCTTCTTCGGCGCGTTCTTCAAGATGTACGAGCCAAGCTTGTGGCGGATGTCGGCGTGCGTTTGCTGCCCGCAAGCCTTGCAGTCGAGTATAATGTCGCCATCCTTGACGTTGACGACAGTCTCCGGGTTCTTGCAGGACTTGCACAGGACGTACTTGTTGATGAAGCCGTCAAGATAGTCTTGTAGCTTGGCTGAGTCGTGGGCACCATTGATGATCCAGCGGTCATCCTTCGAGCCATCGTTGGTCTGAGCGCCTAGCTCGAAACCAAAGTACTTGATGACATAGCTTGCTGCAAGGCTTGCGGGCGGGCCAGCTGATGGGCGACGTTGCTGATGTTGACAATGACAGTCTTGATGCCGTTACCCTTGCCCTCGACCTTGGATTGCAGGCGCTCCATCTTGTAGCGATAGAAGGGGTCGGCGACATCGCGGCGGATGTTGATGTTGGCCATGATTGCGGTATTGGCTAGGTATAGGTTGCTGATTCTTTACTGACGATGGACGATCCTGGAGGAGAAAGTAGCGGATGAGGCTACTAGCGGAGTTGTGATGGCTGAGACAGACATGCAGTAGACACGCAGCGGTGTTTGCTTAACGTATCTAGTAGGCAAACAATGCCCTTTGTTGTATGTGGTATACAGGATGTTGGTTGTGATCGTGGTGGTGGTTCTTGCGAACTCTTTTAGGCTCCTAGTCAGCCGTTGTTGCGATCGTGGCCGCTACTACGGGGTCTTCGTAGTATGCGAAATGGTTGCTGCTCCGGCGGCGGTTCGACGACGAAAGCGTGCGCGTGGGACGAATACATAAACCCTATGCTCTGACTGGCGATGCCTGTACGAGTGGGTAGGTGTTCTTGGTGGAAGCTGGTGGTAAGGGTGAGCGGCGTTGTGTCGCGGCCCTTGACGTTGGTTTCTGTGGTGTGCTGTTTGCTGGTAATGGGTTTGTTGATAGCTGATGTCCGCAGGACGCTGGTATGTGTCCGATCGGTGGTGTGTTCGCAGGATGTTGTGGTCAAGAAGCAAGAGGCAGCGGAAGAGTCTTAAGTGTGACACTATGCGGGCAAACTCTAGTTCTAAAGCCGGCAACGGCCCCGTTGCCACTGCACGTGCGCTTGATCGATGACCGTGCAATTTCGCAGTGACTGTGGAATCTACTCCAACTCCGACACACTTCTCCAGTATGCGTTTCCTCTAAACGTGGGCTGTAGTCACCTGGATCGTACTTTCTTACATATGATCATAGGCGAAGTCGGATTAACACATTGTTCGATACACACAATAGGCCGTTCGGGCCAAGACCTCGGTAGCGCAACCGTCCGCTTTCGCGGTACCTGTCCCGAGTCTTCGGGCGCTCTCGGCTTTCATTCCCTGTGCGAACCTGGAACTGGAACCGCGACAACATCATGTCTCAGTCATTCATTGACCAGACTCGTTGCGAACTGATCAGTGGCAGATCGTTCGCAAAGCTGACAGCGACCGGAGAGGTGTGGCTAACTGTGATGAGATATATCTGAGACCCTTATGTATGCTGGGAGAAATAGCCAGTGTTCGCTGAGATCAAGCCGAATTTTGCTGAGCTTCCGACCCGTAGAAGAATGGTAGGCTCGCGATCTTTTCTCTTGTCCTTATAACATTTGTATATCAGTCACTACAGTCCGTAGTCATGGCTCCGAAATCTGTTGACTATTCACTCTATCTAGTGACGGACTCCACGCCGGCTATACTGGGCGATAAGGACCTTGTAGCCGTGGTGAAAGCGGCTGTCGAAGGAGGTACGGGTCACGCAAGCACTTTTTACACGAGCACTCCATACTCACCTGACGCCAGGCGCCACGATCGTTCAATACCGCGACAAGACTTCCGAAACCGCCGAGCTCGTACAGATCGCTAAGGAGCTGCACAAAGTCACCAAAGCCGCCGGCGTGCCACTACTTATCAACGATCGCGTAGACGTAGCCCTCGCTGCAGGCGTCGAAGGCGTGCATGTCGGCCAGGATGACCTTCCTCTCAAGTCTGCACGCCAGATTCTGGGTCCTGATGCCATTATCGGCGTGACGGCTAATAACCTCGAGGAAGCGCTCGAGGCAGCGAGGGATGGGGCGGACTACCTAGGAATCGGCACTGTGTACGCTACCCCAACCAAGGAGAACACGAAGTCCATCATCGGTACGGCTGGCGTACAGCAGATCCTCGGCGAGCTCGTTCAGGCTGGCCACGGCAAGATTGGCACTGTGTGCATAGGCGGCGTTAATGCTTCGAATGCTCAGCGCATACTCTATCAATGCGCCTCTCCACAGAAGAAGCTTGACGGCATCGCCGTGGTAAGCGCAATCATGGCTTCGAACGAGCCCAAAGAAGCCGCCTCCCACCTTAGCAAACTGGTCAGCACGTCGCCACCTTTCGCCACTACCACCAGCAAATCCAGACTGTCTCGCGACGACATTGTGGCAAAAGCGCCCAGTATCATCAAGCGCATGGCCGAGAACAAACCACTCTGCCACAACATGACAAACCTCGTCGTCCAGAACTTCGCCGCCAATGTTGCGCTTGCTGTGGGATCATCGCCCATCATGTCGAACAACGGGCTTGAAGCCGGTGATCTCGCTGCGCTAGGCGGTAGCTTGGTCATCAACATGGGCACCACAACCCCAGAGATCCGGTCAAACCACCTCAAAGCGCTGGCAGCATACAACAATGTAGGAGGACCTGTCTTGCTGGACCCAGTAGGTGCGGGAGCAACAGCGCAGCGAAGAGAGGGCGTGAAAGCGCTAATGGCAGGCGGGTACTTCGACCTCATCAAAGGAAACGAAGGCGAGATTCGCACCGTCTCCGGCGCACAAGGCGTCAAGCAACACGGCGTAGACAGCGGAGCCAGCCAACTCGCACTCGAAGATCGTGTCAAGCTCGTCAAAGGTACCGCAGCACGGGAACGCAATATCATTCTCATGACTGGAGCTACAGATGTCATCTCCGACGGCGAGCGTACTTTCGCTATCAGTAACGGGCATGGGTACCTAGGTGAAATCACGGGGAGTGGATGCACGCTCGGTACCACTATCGCTAGTGTAATGGCTGTTGAGCGAGAGGATAAGCTGCTGGCTGCTGTGACTGGTATACTCATGTATGAGATTGCTGCTGAACGGGCCGCTGCACGGGAGGATGTCAAGGGACCCGGTACGTTCGTGCCTGCGTTCATTGACGAGCTGTACCACATCCGGCAGCATTCCGTATCTGAAGATGGTGCTTGGGCGCAGAAGGCGAAGATAGAAAGTCTGTAGATATGACCACATTGTGCCATACCATCACCATCACGCAGTCGTACGCTGAGCGCATCCATATCTTTCATGGAACAGTTCGTCTACATCTTACTCTTCCCCCCAAACACAACCTGCTCAAACCAATTCCTAACCAGCTCATTCGTCTCCACAGGCGTATGCCACAACGCCCAATGGCTCGCCTTGACCTCCCCTCTCGTCAAATTAGGAATCGCCTTCTCCATACCGACGCTCATCTCAGGTTTCAAAATAGAGTCGTTCGCGGCCTGGATGAACAACACCGGCTGCCTAAGTCCCTTCTTGTCCTCGTCGGGGAGCTTGAGGTCGTCTTCCCAATTTAGCCGGCGTGTACGGTACCAATTACAAGCCCCTTCGACGCCGTTGCGGGCGAAGTGGTTGACGTAATAGTTGAGTTCCTGTGATCGACATTAGACAAGGCTCCAATGCCGCGACATGCACTGAGCAGGTGACTCACGTCATCATCAAAGAACGGCGTCCCCCCAATCTCCTCCCCACTCCCAACCAACTCCAAATCAACCCCCCTGTCCGGACTCATCATCCCCTTCTTACTCTCCACCGACCTCCCACCATACATCCCCTTCAACCACCTCCTCACCCCCTGCTCCCCGTGCACGACCTTCTCCACGACATGTTCCCGGCTACCAAGCTGTAATTGGTACCCAAACTGCGGTAAGGGACCCTTCACCAATTCCTCCGTACTCACCCACTTGTCCGCCATCACGGGCATATAGGGCGTCGCTACCGAGAAGACGTGGCTGATGAGCTGCGGATACCATTGCGCGGCACGGTAGACTACCATGCCGCCCCAGTCGTGACCACCAAGGATGACTCGACTAGCGCCGATGGATTTGGCGAGGCCGGCGATTGCATCGGCGTGGGTCCTGAAGGTGTAGTCCTTGAGGTTTGGGGAAGAGCCGGTGAGGCCGTAGCCCATGCAATCTAACGCTACCACGCGTAGGCCGAGGGAGAGGAGCATAGGGATTTGGTAGCGCCAGGCGAGGGAGAGGTCCGGGAAGCCGTGGATGAGAATTACTGTTGCTTTTGGGGGGCTGGTTTGGGGGTGGAAGTCGAGATAGTCTGGGATCACATGTTAGTGCTTAGGGTTTGGTAGGCATATGTTGTGGTTTGGGCGACTTACGCCACCGATGACCATTAATCTCTACATGTTGGCCTGCGGACTCGGCGTCCTTGGGCGTGATTTTCTTGGGAGCCATTGTGGCTAGATTCAAAAGCTGCAATTAATGCAATCAGGCTACTTCACTTTTGAGATCAGCAAGAAGTGTGCATATATAATCTGATGCAACTCACGCAGCTGCAAGGCGAAACATATATCTTACGCACGTTGCGTAGGAGCTCCACCTCCCCACCACCTCGGCTCAGCAGCTCGTACTGAGCCCTAGACAAACCTTCACTCATCAGCTTTTGCGAAAGCGAGAGTTTGCAGAAACAGTGTGCTTGGGCGCTTGGTAATGCAAAGTCCGGCTTACGGTAGTGCAGGTGTGAGACTGATCAAAAGGGAAGGTGCGGCACACATAGCCACAAGAACACGACAAGTCTTGGCGCTGAGCAGCGAGAACCGGCCGTATTCGTCGCGCCATGTCAAAAAGGTACTCATACAAACAAGATGGGTATCTAGAAGCGCTCAATGTCTGTCCTTCCTCACCAACGCCTTGGCATAAGCTGACACAATCCCGCCACCAATGCATGGCATGTAAGGCCGTATCAGCATTAGTAAATGACGGTATCTTCGTCGCCTTCCACCACATGGTCGCCTTCATCCTCCATCTCCTGATGCTCCTGTTCCTCTGGTTGCTCATTCTGTTCGTGTTGGATCTGTTGACCTGGTTGTTCGTCTTTGCGTGCTTCCTTCGCCGAAACATTGTCTTCAGCATCAACCTTCTCACTGCTGGACTGGCCCTCTTCCGCACGTTGAGAGTCGGGTACTTCGTCCACCTTGGCTGTATTCGACGCTCCTTCCGCGATTGTTTTGGCTGGAGCGACCCCTCCGGAGCCGCCTGCCTCCGGTAATGCCTCTCCCCCGCCCTTCTCTAGTTCATCTTTGCCTCCACTCTCCATCGCAGCAGTCTCCTCAACAACCGCACCATCGCCCGCCTGTCCCTCCTTGCCAGCCTTATCCTCCTTCCCTCTCGGCTCCTCTCCTCGCCTCCTCGCCTCAGATTCCTCCACCTCCCTGTCCACCTCAGCCTGCGCCTCCTTCACCTGCCGCTCAACCCTCTCCTCCTCCTCCTCCCTCAGCTCCCAAGGCCGATAATAAACCCTCGGCTCCGTCTCCGTCAACAAGAAATTCGCCCTCTCCAACATATTCCTATGCCGTACCCTCATAGCCTCCTCATCCACATCCCGCTGAGCCCTCTTACGGTGTTCGGCGAGCCTCTCCAACCGCTGGGCTTTGAGAGCAAGTTTCTCGTCATCCAAACGCTGGAGTTCTGCTTTACGCCTCTCTTCGATTTCGGCGCGGCGTTTAGAGGCGCGGTCGGAGGGTTGGTTAAGGTTGCCGAGTAGTGCGCCAAAGAGGCGTTTGCTGCGCTGTTTCTCGTCGCCTACTTTGCTCTTTCTTCTCTCCTCCCGGGGATGTGTTGGCGTCGCGGCCGCTTGTGTGTCATTCGGGCTGTCGCGCTTCTTCTCGGGACTGTTTCCTTTCATGCCATTTGTTGGCGGTTGCTGTGCGGTGCTTGATGTGCGACGTCTCTTGCTGTCTGGGCTCTGCTCTGATGTCTCGCTCTGGCGCCTCTTCAGCCCATTCGCGCTCGGTGGTCGCTGTTCGGTTGGTGATAGGTCCGGCATCGTGACTGCGGAAGCGATTGCTCTGTATGATTTTGTCAGTCAACACTTCTAGTGTTCACGCAGCTTATATATACGTTTCGGACATCACTGGTGGCAGCTCTGGTATTGTGTATGTGAGAGACCAGTTCGAGGCGCGACACGGAAGGCACGCGATTGCGGAGAAGGGCTCGGAGGAGCCAAGCCGATAGATAAGATACGGGGGACGCACGTGACTGCGGTATGCGGTCGATTGGGGTGGAAAAGAATGCGGTAAGAGCTATACAGTAACAGACACCCCTTGGAGCGTCCTCCCTCCTGTCCCTTGCCCAAAGGCAAGGCTACGCGCAACATCGCTGGTCCTCCTGCCTTGACCTGATATGGTGCCATTCCACCTCTCCACCCACGCCCACTGACTCAAAGCGGTCCGTGAAGCAGTGCTGAGGGCGCAGGCTTTCACTCTTGGAGGAGGGCGCTCATGTCTGCTTCAAGCGACAGTACCCCCTCGTGCCCTCTTCATCGAATACCGTGCAGCGTTGTGCCGTCCATGGGGCGCTGGCAGCTCTGGATCATAGCCCACGCCCTGGGCCACAGCATAGCGTCCCTACGCCATGCACATAAGCGGCGTCTGAAGGTAGTATGGCGGAGCACGTCGCTCTTGGAACCTCTTGCATCTTTCAATGCGCGATCAAGCTTGACCTTCAGTGGTCATGCCTAAAACCCCTTCACTCCCCCGAAGCATTCCTCCTCGCCCGACTCCTCTCCCTCAAAGCCTCCTTCCCCGCCTTCCGCATCTGACTAACACTCCTCGGGGCATCCTCATTCATCCTCCCATACCTCTCCAACGCCCCCTCACTAACCTCATCCAACACAAATCTGCCCAAATGCCCCTGCCTCCACCGCTGGACCATCCACATCGCCGTCGCCTCAAGATCAGGTTCCCCACCCTTCATCAACCTTCCAGTCTTCTGCGCAATAGCCTCCAGCAGCGCCATGATATCGTTCGTCGGGGCATGATACTGTTCATACAGCGCCGCGTTCACGAGGTTGACGTGGTATAGAAGGTAATCCGCCAAAGTGAAAGGAGGGATCACAGTATCCTTCACGCTCCCACACAGCGCGAGCTTCAACATCGCATCCGCATCCGGCACATATGGTATAAACACCCCGGGGGTATCAAGCAGATACACTGGCGCACTTCCTCCTTCCTCCTCTGACGAAGCGTCGATGATCTTGACGCCTGTGCCGATTTTGCGCGTAACGCCTGGTTGGGCACCAGTGTGGGCTACTTTGCCTCTGCCGACCCCTTCGCGACGTAGGGAGTTGAGGAGGGAGGATTTACCGACGTTGGGCATACCTACTATCATTAAGTGGGAGCCTGTGAGGTTGCCTTTGGCTTCGGCGACGGCTTTGACGTGGGAGAGGATGGTTTTGGTGTCGCGGGAGGACTTGTGGTCGGAGAAGAGGACTGGAGATGGGTGATGGAAGGAGCGGAGGAGGGTGTGGCGCTAGAACTTACCTCTCAGCACTTACTCCAACGTATTTGTCTTACGCCGTTGCGCTCGTGACCTACCTTCTGCTCTTCAGCCTTCCCGTTCGTGCCTAGGTCTTTCTTGGTGTAGACTACGACTCTCTCCCTTCCTCTCAGGGCTTCCTCGAACATCGGATTACGTGAGGTGAGGGGGATGCGGTAATCTCTACATTCAATCACTAGGTCTATTTGAGAGAGCATCGTGCGCATTTTCGATAGTCCTGCGGCATGGTGGCCGAGGTAGTAGGAGCGTGGGAGGGAGTCGAGGGTCGGGAAGGCTGTTCGGGGGATGAAGGAGGCCATAGTTGGTCGTTTGGTGTTGTTGGGGATTATGGACCTCGGTTTGGTGACATGATATACTACTCCTCTCGCCACCGGTCTTGTGTAGAAGTGAACGTCAGTTTGTCGATGGTTTGAGAAGGGAGACAAGACGAAGCGCGAAAGCTCAGGCTTCACGATCTTGGCCCAAGCGCGCCCACCCAATGACGTTCTCGAGCTCACTTTCTGAGCGCGAGTCGCAACAAAGACATCGCTCTCACCCAATGCGCTTGCCATTGCCCAGCATCCTATCAGTATATCTACAGTCGCATATACAACGCGATACGTATTGGCCATGCATCGCATCACGCGACACAGCCATCTAGACGATACAGCGCGACGAAAGCGGCGATTGGACTCAGATACATAACAACATCTTCCCCAATTGGATACATGCAGAACCACCCCACCTTGGACAATACAACATAGTACACCCTTTTGGATACAATGGCCGAACCAGATTTGCCGTCTTCGCAGGCCTTACGTGACCCCTCCACCGAGCCCGAAACAGAAGCACCAACCAAACTCGACCTTAGCGCCCTGCCACCTATCTTCGTCTCTGCCGCACAGTTCGAGACGGATGACTTACACGAGCTGGAAGAGGCGCTCGCGGATGTGGGTGCGGTGCTGACGTATGATGTCGCGGAAGCGCGTGTTATCATCAGTAAAGTGGAGAAGCCTAAGGCTGTTATGTTCAATCTGAGGGGGAAAGGGTTGTGGACGGAGGAGGTGAAGGCGGTCAAGGACGAAGGAGACGAAACAGGTACGGAGGATGCGGTTGTGGTAAATGGCGACTCGAGCACGGAGGATGAGAAGCCGGCGAAGAAGAAGCGGCGGTGGCTGGAGAAGACGGAGAGGATGAATGAAGCGGGGCTTGGGAAGAGTCAGGCGGAGGCGATTGTTATTGGGGATGAGAGTACCGAGTCTGAGGCGGAGGTAGCGGCCAGAGGGCAGGATGAGAGGACCGTGGAGAAGGAGTCGAAGAAGGCCGGACCGGTGAAGGCGCGTGCTGTCTGTACTCCTTCGCCCGTGCGGCTCAAGGAAGAAGACCTGATCAAAGTGGTAAAAGTCGGCTGGTTCGAGGGCTCCCTGAAAGGCGGCAAGGTCCTCCCACTTGAAGACTACCTCATCCTCCAGTGTCGCCGCATCGACCGCCCAACAGCAGATTGCACACCCCCCTCCAAGCACATTCTAGCCCAAGCCACACGTCCCATAACAGCCCTCTCCCAAACCCTCCGCGCCGCCAGCCCCAACCCCCGCAAAGACATCACCCACATCCTCGTCCGCGCCAAAGAAGACGCCGAAACCAATCCAGTCAAATCTTTCGACCGCTTCGGCAAACGCCGCTTCGGCCAGCACCCCACCACCAACGGCGCTTCTTGGGCCGGCGGCGGAAGTACCAGTACGAAGTACGCCCACCTCCTGCAACAAACAACCACTGAACACGACCAAGGCTACTCCTCCGATCTCCCCGAGATGCCTGACTGGGTGAAGCAAGGCCTGAAGTACGCCTGCCAGCGCTCTACCCCCGCCAACTCACCCAACGAACCCTTCATCGACCTACTGAAGAAGATCAAGCTAGCGCGTGTACTTACCAACGACGAGATCGGGGTGAGGGCATATAGCACCTCGATTGCCAGTCTCGCAGCGTATCCGTACAAGCTTGTAAATCCGCGGGAGATCATGGCTTTACCGGGGTGTGATGCTAAGATCGCGAATCTGTTTGTGGAGTACAGCAATTCCCCTTCCCACACCATAAAAGCTGTCGAGGATTTGGAAGCGGACCCAGACCTTACGGTCTTGAGACTGTTTTACGAGATTTGGGGCGTAGGTGCCACGACTGCTAGGGAGTTCTATTATGATCGTGGGTGGAAGGATCTAGATGATATTGTTGAATTCGGTTGGTCTACACTGAGTCGGGTACAGCAGATCGGAGTGAAATACTACGATGAATTCCTTGATCCCATACCCAGGAAGGAAGTCGAGGATATAGCCGCAGTAGTGCATCGTCACGCCGTCAAAGTCCGGGATGAAGGGATCCAGAGCCTGATAGTGGGAGGGTATAGAAGAGGCAAAGAGAAGTGCGGGGACGTGGATATGATCGTTTCCCACCCCGACGAATCCCAAACCCTGAACATCATCAACGACATCGTCGCTTCCCTCGAAGACGAAGGCTGGATAACTCACACCCTCCTCCTCTCCCTCCACTCCACGCACCGCGGTCAACAGACCCTACCCTTCAAAGCCTCGCACAACAACCCCGTCCACCTAGGTGGCGGCGGCGGCTTCGATACCCTAGACAAAGCGCTAGTAGTCTGGCAAGACCCGCATCGGGCCACGGAAACGGAAGATCTAGCAGCGAACCCCAAAGCCAAAAACCCCAACATCCACCGCCGCGTCGACATCATCATCGCGCCCTGGCGAACCGTCGGGTGTGCCGTCGCTGGTTGGTCAGGCGGAACGACGTTCCAGCGGGATTTGAGGCGGTACTGCAAGAATGTTAAGGGGTTGAAATTCGATTCTTCGGGGGTAAGGGATAGAGGGAATGGTGAGGTTGTTGATGTGGAGGGGTGGCGTGAATACAAGGGGAGTATCGGGGAGGGGAAGGCGGGGGATATGGTGCAGGCGGAGAGGAGGGTGTTTGAGGGGTTGGGGTTGGCTTTTAGGGAGCCGTGGGAACGGTGTACTGGTTAGGTGTTTTCTGGCGTGGATCTGGAGATGGATTGGGGAGTATCTAGGTACAGAGATGGCCTTGGGGTAGACGTCGGGTGTTGATATGATACGTCATTCCTCTACATCCACTAAGGATTATTAGTTTTATGTCGTTTGGCTATTTGCTACTGTAAGAAACGCTACCGGTTCGGATCATCTATAATCCGCTTATTACGCCATTCCCGAGGTCGTTACTGCTTGAATAGGCCTAGTAAAGTCTAGATATACTATAACATAATTATGACCGTGCTCTATTGGTATGCATGAGTGAAACTCTAAGCCCGCTCCTGGAAAGCGCTACCCAGTCACAGTCTACGGCCAACATGGTTCTCTACAACCACTCCTGCCTCGACATCACAAGCGAGCATACGCCCGATCCCTGGGTCACACATGCCCATGGCAACTTTTACCTAACATACACCGGCAACAACCGAATCCCATTATGGTCCGCCAACTCTCTCATGAGCTTCTACGACGCGAAGTCCTTCACTCGTGGACCTGTCTACCTTGCTCCACTGCTGGGGCCGCAGAGCGAGCGTCTTTGGGCTCCGGAACTGCATTGCTTGAGAGGACGATGGTACATCTACTTCGCTGGAGCGAACAAGGCTATCGGTAATCGCAGTCATCGTATGTATGTTCTTGGCGGGCCGTCCGCAGACAAGGAACCTCGTGATGGCGATTGGGAACTCTTGGGTCCGATTGAGGGGATGGATCAAGGTCAGTGGGCCATCGATGGCACTGTTTTCGAGATCGACGGTGAGCTGTACTTCGGCTACTCTGGCTGGCCGAGACGGGAGGAGAGCGAGAGTGGTTGGGAAGAGAGAAGTGAGTTGCTGCAGCAACTCTTCATCATCAAACTGATGGATCCAGTAACTGCGGCGAGTGAGGCTGTCATGATCAGTCATCCAAGCAATGACTGGGAACGCCTTCCTGGTCCGCGCGGTGCAGCAATCAACGAAGGTCCACAATGGCTTGAGTCTCCCTCTGGACACTGGCGCGGACTGGTCTACTCTTGCTCGGGAAGCTGGACGAAACACTACAAGATGGCTACGTTGCAGTACCTTGGTGGCGACCCCTTACAGCCGTCTTCCTGGCAGAAGTCAGAAAAGCCATTGATACAGAACCGCGAAGACGGACTGGGACCTTATGGGCCAGGACATGGATGTTTCCTTCACGCCGATGGAGAGACCGTGGCGTTGTTTCATGCTACTGATAGAGATACGGACGGGAACCAGAACCGGCGATGCCGGATGCAACGGGTGAGGTGGACGGGTAGAGGTCCGGATATGGGTGGGTATGTTGGTGCGGGGACGACGGATGTAGATGTGTTTCTGCGAAGCGGGAGAGATGAGCAACGACCAGAAGGGTCAGTGAGTGACTACGCCCAAACCCATGGCGGTCTCATGAACCTCGTGCATGCGTTGAAAGGGAACGTTGAGAGGCGTGCTCAAGGACATGATGAGTTGTGAAGTATTATTACAGCTGTCGCTAAAGAGGGTATCTTTGATTACGCAATCTTAACGCTCCGCATATGCATCGTTGAACCACTATTACTTCCTTTCTCTCGTGCTCGATCCATTCTCTGCTAACCCGCGAGGGCTGCAACAACGAGTAATTGTCATTATGGCACAGTAGCGCTCGACCGCCGACTGTGTGGTATTTCCGTGACGTATGTGCGATATCCCGCCAAGCAGTGAACCACTCAGCTGAGCATCACAACATATCATGAGTCGCTTTCTTGCTCAGCCAGCCATGCCTGCTTTAGACAGCAGTACGCGCCGCATCAGTGCCCGTAGCGGTACCAGTGTGTCCATCAACCACGCCATGACCGTCGGTCACGCCACGCTCATGCTTCTCCCTCTGGCCCGCGTTGCGGTGGCCAAAGTAGTCCGGATCCTCATCATAGTCTCTCAGCTTCAGCCCCATGCGGCCTGGGTCGATGTTCCAGTGCCCGAAGATGAGCGCGAGGGAGAAAAGCGGCTTAGCGCAGAAGTCCAGCACACCGTAGAAGACAGCTTCGGAGTCCGGTGGAATGACGTTGCCACCTTCGCTCACGCCCCAGCAGATCGGGTAGAGGAACCAGATGAAGAGGGTCAAGCAGCCGCACATGAGGTAGACGCGGGAAACGTCGGAACCTAGGTGGCGGGCGTGGTTGCGGCCCTGCAAGAGGATGTTGTAGAAGATTCCGAACATGGCAGCGCAGGCGAAGGCGTAGAATCCTGCGATGATGTATTAGCTATGAGATAATGTTTGGGGAGTGAAGGGGCTGGCTTACCCCACTTGTAGCGAGTCCTAACGAGCGCGCCGACAAGACCGCAGATGATCATGACCCAGTCGAGGAAGATGGTCCATAGGATTGTCGGCCATGGCAAGCCCGCAGTGAGGAGCAAGTCGAGGAGAAGAAGGGGCGTGGTGACGAACCAGTCGATGTACCTGAGTTGATGTCAGCTTTTGCGCCTTCACAACATACACTGTGACTCCATACATACCTCACGTAGAAGATCTCACGGTTGATGCCACCAACACCGCCACCAGTCCTGAGCCACTCGACATCGATCGGTGTCCAGCCAAGGTTGGAGCCCATGGCGAAGTAGGCGACACAGGCGGTCAAGTTGATTGCGGCGGTGATGTAGAAGAAGATACGCTCGGTGCGGGGCTTCATCATTGAGGCTGCGATGATGGCCAGGCCGACAATGCCCATCACGCCGCAGATGGCATAGTAGAAGTCGCTACCACGAGCCGTGATGGCGATGGCGGCATGCTTGTTGTTTTGCGTGTTGGTGTTGACGCTCACAGCGCTGCTGCGCTTATGGAGGTCCATCGCCGCTGTCGTTTTGGTTGTCTCGAACTGTCACCGGATGATCTTGTCGTGAGTGAAATCGTTGTTGACGACCTGCTACCACTGTGTGCTGCTGAAGCGGTGGTTGTTGGATGAGGAGTCGCGCGGTGATGTGTGGGTGTAAGGTGGAGGTTTCGTGAAGAGAGTTTGTGAAGAAATAAGATTGTACAAGCCTGCAATTGTGAGTCTTTGCTTTGGTGACGTCGGTTCCGCATCAAACACACGTGCTGTCACTGGTGTTTGCATCGGCTCTTACCGGAAACGAACGATGGCAAATGGTGCCAGCAAATTAGATGTGCGGTCACTCGCTGTATAGAGTGACGTACATTGGAAGCGCAGGGAAGCGCAGGGCTCTTTCCGCTTCAACAACAGTCTCACGCACATTCACGTGAATCCGAGAGTTCCGCCACGAATAAGACCGATTACTTCGCATGGCGTGAGCGTGTACAGTAACTTAGATGGCAAGCACCTGCTGCAGTGCCATCCGCAAGGATCCGGCCGACGAACATTCTTTGAAACAACCCCTCGTTAGGGGCCACATTGCGCTCTATAAGCGATATTGTCGCTATTGGATGGTATGCAGTGAAGAGACCGGCCAGAGACCTCGTCAACCTCATTCCTTCGTTGTCAACGACGTTGAGCAGGGGAGCACTCACCATTTACGACACAGACGAATCGGTGGTCATCTATCATCGCAACCAAGCAGCGAGACGGCAGGTTTAGGAGTGTGCATGCCACGACGTGTTGTTGACGCCGTGTCTATGTGTTTGTCGCATCACATGCGGTGGCAGTTGCACCCCGTCTGCCGGCTGCCGATCGGCAAAGGAGCCGCGTCCGGTTGACGACCCAACCGGGGTTGACAACCTCGCGCCGAACCGCTGCAGGTCGCAAGAGATGGTTGACGCCGGTCCGAACGGCAGGACTTTGGTGGAATGCTTGTAGAGCGGTACTTGGCTCATATTGATAGCATCTGCGAGAGCCTTGCGGCGGCGACGGCTAACAGTCAAGGCCAACCATCTGCTCTCCCGCAACCTCCCACTCAGGTCACCTGCTCTTAGGTTCCATAACCCTCAATTCGAGCTGGAAACAAAGCGTGGTCCAGCACCTTCTGCGCGATTAGGATGACGGAGTCAGCGTTCGTGGCTTCATTCGAGGGCTGCTGCCAGCGAAGCCGCAACAAGGGATATGTCTCGACGAGCCAGCTGAAATCCTGAAGCTCTGAACAGAGTGGCAAGATGCAATCACCTCCCATCAGCCCTCCAGCGCAGACACCCTCGGAACTTTGCAGACTGAGCATACTTCGTCCCATTAGGATACCCCAACTGAGATCCATAGCGGGCTCGAATCGTAGCCTGCGGCGGTCAATAATCCGATGTGTCTGGTCCAGTCGCAACTCGCCATACCAATACACCAGTTCTACGCTGTCTCTTGACTTGGACAGCTTCTCGTGAGACAATGGCATCCATCCACCTGTCCTCGACATCTCGGATCGCTTCGCGACGTGCAACACGGCTCTACCAAGTGCTGTCGACCGGGCCGGAGAAGGGCGACCCCTCTTAGAGAGTGCAGCTCTTTGATAGTACGCGCAGTGTTTTCCGCCTGTGTCTGACACTGCTCTTGAGCCATCACGCTTCACCCATTCGTGCCTTCCTCCACATCTCCGGGCTTGAAGCTCCCATGCCGCATGGCACTTCTTCTGCGACGCTTCAGACTACGGACGACTGAAAACAGTAGTATGGTGCAAGAGAGGTAGGTGGTCGGATCAAGGCTGAGGTCTGAAATTTAGAGTTACTAGGCAAAGGTTCGTCTGAAGGTCCACCTAAATGAAACCAGCAAAAAGCTACGCGGTGCCTCCTGGGATGGTGAGTCTCAGAATCTGGCATTCTTGGTTTTGCTCTCACTTTCGCGCGCTCACCTTGTCATCGACGACGACGCTCCGCGCTCCAATGGTCGAGTCTGAGGACTGGCGGTAGTCCGAGAATACGACCTTCGTCAGATCTTCGGTGGGTGAAACTTTGGAGGATGCGACATCTTGGACCTGGACCGTGCGTTTCGGCCCCGAAGTTCTAGCCAAGCCGGGAGGATGGCTGCCATCGCCACTCCTTCCGCAGACCTGCAGGACGCCGACGCAGACGAAGCAACGTCGATCACAAGGCGCAGGAACCTGAGCCTCCTGCTACGCGTACGTGGCCATCGCCAGCAGAGCAATCTGACCCAGCAGTAAGCAAGAACCACGCACGAACACAGCATTCCTGGCAATGGATCGTCACACGCTCTCGGGCGAGGCGCCGCGGGCAACAGCGCAGAGCGGTCGCCAAGTCGGCTTTCAACACCCTCTCATGCCGGCGACGTCGCGATCATTGGCTGCAAGTGCTTCGAGAAGGCCTTGAAATTGCAGACTCACAATCGTTGCGGCGGCGATGGGTCGTACGTGCCGGTGGAAGCGCCAAACTTTGACGTGCGACTGCGCTTGCTGCGAAGGCGACGGTCACTAAAGGTAAGGACTACAAAAGGTAAGAGCGGAGCCATCGCAACGAGTATATTTCAACTTCCTATGATTGCCAGCAGTTCTTACCGGATATTGCGGACGCATACTTTCACATGGGCCGACTCATCTCACCAAGCAGATATCGGGTCTTCATAATACAGCTTCCGCGAACAGGTCTTGTCATTAGGCTTGGCGGTATTCTTCTACTATTGCTCACGCTCCAGTTCATCCACCTACATCACGCGTCTCGGCAGGCCGTGCAAGCCAAATATACCACGACAGACTTCGGAACGGTCAATTGGGACACGAGCATCACAGACAAGCAACTAGAACTGCGACACGATCTACTTGCAGCGCGGGTTCAATGGAAGCAGCTGGGGTCGGGGTTCGAAGGAACGACATACGTGTGGGACCGGCATGTGATCAAGAATTTCCACCCTGCGAGAAGTCCATTCCGGAACTGCGTCATACCCTCAGAGATTTCCGCCCAAGCACATGTCGAGACACAAAATCGACGGTGGCCAACAGAGATCGCTGCTTCACTCGTCCTTGGTGGTCAAGAAGGGCATGTCGAGCAAGGCAACGATGGGTTCTTGCCAGTCACGGACTTCTTTCTAGCATCTACCTCACAAGAGTCTATGCCAGAATGGCATCTTGTGACGCCACTGGTAGCTGGTGGTGATCTGCTTAGTCTTGCGAAGCGCATCCGGGAAGCTAACGAGTACGAGACCTACCGTGACATGGACGTCCACTTCCGGCCGGCCTTCCATAAGCTCCTGTCGGCGCTACACAACATGCACGATCGCGGTCTATGCCACGATGACGTCAAGCCAGGCAATATCTTCGTTGGGAACGACGTCGAGTGGTTTGTTGGAGATATGGGCAACGTCCGAGAGTTGACCCATCCGTATCATACGTCGAGGATATGGCGCCTGAACTCGCAGTTGCCGGATTGCCGCGCGAACGACGTGCTCAGGATGGTTAAGACATATATGCAGTTCCTGCGCGCTTCTTCCAGAGACAACGCAGTGTTCGACTTGGCGCTTTTCGAAGGGAAAGAGCCGTGGTCTAGGCTGTTCTGGATGTCTATGGAGGCAAACTTGGAGCTCTCGGCATCGCGGGTGTTACAGTGGTCCCAGACTGCCGAGCGAGCGGAGGCGGCGGCGCATTATCTTTCGAAATATGAGCAGTCACCGCCTGGGCTATGGAATGTCTTCGCTCGAGCATGGCTAGGGAAGCAGAGGATCGTCCAGCGAGCAGTGGACGACATCTTGCTTGTGCGTGTCAGTGAAGGATGGACACGCGTGATGGCCTTGAGCAGTTGGTTTGGCGTCCCCGTCGGCCAGTGTCCTGCTCTGCCCCAGCCAGAGGACGTGGTGGGGTAATTACGATTGGAATGCTTTGTGCGAATGATACCCTAGGCAGCGAGGAGTTTGGCGCGTCGTCATGTATACTCCTGGGCAACAGCACCTTGACGAGGGAGCAGCTACTGTACAATACAATACTTCCACTAAATCTATGCGCTTATAATAGCATCGGCAATTTTCTCCGCGAACGCATAGATCGTACTTTGCGGGTGCCCAGGAGGCAGGATCGGAAACGCCGATGCATCCACAATCCTCAACTTGCTCGTGCCGAAGACGAAGGCGTCGCTGTCAACCACGGCCAATGTATCGTTCTTCGTACCCATCTTACACGTTCCAGCAGCGTGGTACACAGTCGTCATTGCCTCGCCAATCCACTCCAAGATCTGAGCATCCGTCTGCACCGACGGGCCAGGGAAAGCTTCGACAGGGTCCGCGACGCCCATATCAACGAAGATACCCCAAAGCTCACGCTGGCGCTTGAAGGACTGCAGTGCGATCTCACGGTCGGCCGGGTTTGTCAACCACGCTGGGTCAATGATAGGTAGCTCCCACATGTTCGGGCTAGCGAGCTTCACGGTCCCACGCGACAGCGGAGCCACGAGCGCGGCGTTTAGCGTGGCGTAGTTTCGACCATCCTTGGGATCACCAGTCTGCTTGTTGAGGTTGTAGCCATTGTAGGCTGCCACGGGCAACCATTCGATCTCTGGCCAGTCGGCCGGAAAGGTTTTGTCCAATGCCGCCCTAGAGCTGTTGCTCAGAGCGCTACGGTAGGGCTCCGGCAGCTTTTCCCACCCGTAGTAGCCTGGTCCGAAAATGGACAGGGGGCCACCACCAGTGGTGAGGTATAGTTGTACTAGTGCTTGCGCTACGGTTGCGTTGTTGATGCCAGCGGAAGCGGTGTTGACATCAACAGCGTGCGCTGAGCCGAAGATAGGGTGATCCCACATATTGAGTCCGACACCCGGGAGATTAACCTTGCAGTCAATGCCAAAAGCAGCCAGCTCCGTGCAATTGCCGATACCGCTGACCATCAGAAGCTGCGGACTCTGGAATGCGCCAGCAGAGAGTATCACCTCCTTTGTTGCCGACAAGGTAAAGTTCACAGACGGGGTACCGAAGGTTCCAGCCGTGATTGCGGAGACGCCCACAGCTTCGGTACCGTTGAACAGGATCTGAGAAGCCAGGGTGTTCTTGTAGACGATGGGAGAGGAGTGGTTGTTGAGTGCTGACTGCAGATAGGAAGCCTCAGACGAAGATCGATATCCAGTGGTCGGGTCAATCGTCAAGCCAGCATACGCCGAGCCTAGCAGCTTCCCACTACTAAGCCCATCGATCTGCGGCATGCTGGCGTTGATGAATGCCAGACGAGCCCACGTACCGAAGGGGTCAACGGCGCCGGAGAACGAGACCTGGACTGGCCCGCCATTTGGAGTGAAAGAGCTGATGTTCTGCGGGTTACTGGAGTTCGTGTATAAGGCCGCATCAGGTGGCGTAAAGTTGACTGCTTTCTTGTAGTAGGGAAGCAGGTTGTCGAATGTCCAGCTTTCGTCCCCAACAAGTTCTGACCATTGCTGCATGCTGTCGATGGTCGGCCTTTGATATAGGAAGTAGTTTCGTGCGCTGGAGCCGCCCAGAGTCTTGCCCCGGGCATAGTGAAGGGTACGGTTCGCGGAGCCCTGAGAAATGTTAGCTCAGCGCACACTCCTGGTTATGAGCTACACACCGGCTGCAGGGTCGTCGATATACCCCAATCGATGAGAGGCTGGAAGTTGTTGTAGTCTGATCCTGTGAAGTAGGTGGCATCGCCTGGGACGATACTTAAGTTGGAATTGTCGGTCTCCTACGAGAGTAGAAGGGTCAGCAAGCTCTTCGCATGGTGAGGTTGATAATGCCTCGGTCTACTAACATAGAAACCGCCAGCTTCGACCACAGCAACGCTGAGGTTGGCTGCAGCGAGTCGCGTGGCGAGAGCAAGCCCTCCAGTACCGCCCCCAACAACGACATAATCGTAGGTTGCATTGGCCCCTGGTACACCAAAGAAGGATGACACAAGCGGTTGGCCTGTCGGTGCCTGCTGGTTGAGGACAAAGTCGATGGCCGACGCGGTGGGAGCTAGAATAGTGCAGGCGGAGAGCAGGAGCTGCAGCGTTGACATATGAGGTCGGCAAGGCATGATGGTTTGTAGGACTGGCTGTACTCGGACCAGCGAACGTTACGAACGCCCAAGCACTTGAGAGGACTGAAGAGGAGGGAGGGAGGGTACCCTAGGTTCAGAACAGGTGCGCGATGCGGCGAGGAAGGGAAAAGATCTGCCTTTAGACGACTTGCCATGCGAACAGCACGTGGAGCCCATGAAATGCTTGCTCTTCGATCCGCCGAAGTTCCTGCGTTGACCATGCAGGTCCCACGAGGATTCATCGCGCTCACGCCGCACTTGTGCGGCAAAACGGCAGCAGGGTGGGGGTTTTTAATAAAGAAGATCTACATTGCCAGACACCGTCGTGGTATGAATGCGCTTACTAACGCGACCCCAGGCAAAACAGGCGTCCGGTAATGTGCTAGACCACCGTTGTGAACCGTGCACGAACGTTATTTCCGCTCAAGAGCACGACTGTGGTGGCATCTGGCTTGTTGATTCTATGCCTCCATCGATGGCACACCATTCCAGTCGGTCTACATGCAGCTACACGGTGCTTGCTGTTGAACGACCATAATTTTCCAGCTCGTGACTTGCTGGTAAGACCGGCATGAGGTGCATTCTCTGGAAAGTCGGGATACATCCTTCCGATCCTCTCCGCTTGCTCGTAACTGATCGTCATGAAGGATTGTTTGGGGAGGACGGCACCGTCTCTAGTCTACAGCTCACTCTAGAATATAAACCTCGGCATGTGTGCAAAGGATTGTAAGGCTAGGGCGACAAAGTGGAGATGGCAACCGACTCCTGCGTCGCTTTGGCTGAAAACGAGAGACATCTTCATCGTCTTGCACCTTTCCAAGTGGTCATAGAGCTCGCGCGCGAGGTCCCATGCACTGTTAAGACTGACTGCTATAGGTCACTGCCGACTCTAAGTTCCCGACGACACTACAGAGCAGAGCTGAAGCCGCGCGATCACGCCTTTAGGGCGGTCTTCGCAGCACGACAGCAGCAATGGGTGCGGAAGCTGGCACTCCCGGACACAGTCTGAGCTGGCATGTCTGGTTAGGGACGTTAATATGCATCGTACCAGCGACGGTACTGGTCACTCTCAGGTTCTACGCCAGAGTAATGAGCAGAGCAGGTCTGAAAGAGGATGATTGGCTTATACTCGCCGCACTGGTATGTTATATCTCGAGATGTAAGGGC
>Ga0181465_100138_pt1 | contig 22365 bp, 23 predicted proteins | sample InSIn3gowninarea_FD_119076 | JGI IMG/M metagenome (GOLD analysis project Ga0181465, IMG submission 119076) | Clean room microbial communities from NASA Spacecraft Assembly Facility at Jet Propulsion Laboratory, Pasadena, California, USA -... ... | reverse complement strand
TCGACATCTTTGCTTAGGGTATGTAGTATGACGAGGTTGCGTGAATTGTAGGCTGCGAGGTAGAATAGAGCGGGATGGGAATGATGACAAAGCCTTCTGGCTGGATCGACTTAATCTGCGATGACGTTCCTGCCAAGGTGCCGCGGGGCCAAGCTCCAACAACAGATGTGGCTAATATGGAAGCGAAATTGCGAAGCACAAACCTCGGCACGCAGCCATCTGCAGCGGCGCAGGCCCGTGCTGCAGCTGCACCGCATAGTCGACAACAACAGGAACAACGAGGGTACGGTCAACACAGCGCTGCTGTTGCTGCGGCGGCGAAGCAAAGCGTTGGGAAGCGCAACAAGCAACCCTTCGAGTTGAGTCTAGATAATTCGACACTGTTGGGCAGACGAAACAAGGGTGGCGCTGCTCCAAGCAAGTTGAGAGAACAGTTGGAGGTAAGGTAGGCTATTTCATGGTGCTGATCTTACCGAGTGCTTCATGTTCGTTGGTCAACAAGGGTTTGTCCTATGTCTGCTGGTATTCCAGCCTATTTGCCATGATAGATGAGTGGAAGATTGAGTGCCTAGCCACAAAGGCTGGGGCTTCAAGAGAGTTACAAGATTCTGCCCGGGTATTGAGGCCTAGAGGCGCTTGGCGCGTGCTTTATTGAGCATACTGTATCTCTTGAGCTTGGGAATAGGTAGTAGGACGCGTTTGCATATGAATAAAGACCATACCCGTATCATGAGAACTGATCATAGAATGTGCGTGGCCGAACACCTTTAAATCTGAAGCCGTTGTCTACCATCTATCTAAGTTCTTTTGCATGTAGATGGTACCATTCTCCTCAGTGCCAGTGCAATATCAGTTCCACGTTTTACCAGGTGGTGTCTATCAGCTAAGCTCCAGAATTTTTGTCTTCGACGAACGGTTGTGATACTACACTAAGGCTCCTGCGGCGATGAACCTACACGCGGGAAGTAACAATATGCTCGTACAGCTATGAACAGCTAGCCTTCCTTCGACAACGTGAAAACGGTGCCTTCGATCACCGGAATTAGGTATGATCCAAATCGTTACAAAGAACTCGGCGGTAAGCCGCATGGACGAGCATACATACAAATGCGCGAACCGGTGGACTCGTGTCACGGTCCAGGTTGAACCACCATGACACTGACTGTTGGTTTGATGTGAAATTTATTTTTAAGTTGAGGAGCTGGAATCGAAGATGTTCTGATAAACTCTTGGCTGTTACACGATTTTACCTTAGGTAAGGTGTTCCGTGATACACCTCATCTGACTGTGAGCTGTCCCAACCCAGATTTGGTTCCGGATCCCTGTGTCACTCTCTTTTCTGCTGACTGTCGATACGTAAGCTGCCAAGGGATCACACTGATACCTTGCGAGTAAGCACATTAGTGCTGTGCTTAGCAACCAACGTTCGCGTGGCTATGGCTTCAGAACTTGAAACCTCATTTGTGGACTTTATGCATGTGCTGGCACTACCTGGTCAGCACCAACATGAATGCTCGACATGGACCCCTAAAACCGAGCGATAGAGCTTCGGCTGAGTAACAGATCATGGCTGACAGTATGCATATCTAAGCGAAGATCTCACCGGCTGGTTCTGTCAGCGATTCGCCGCTCAAGAGATTGAATTTGATCCCGCAGTGGCATGCCATTCGACTATGTGCTCTGGATGCGCTTCCATCTATACGAGGTCTCGCTCTTGCAAGTATAGGTAGGTAAGGAAACTCTACTCCATCTAGAGTCAGAACGCTCTTTCCAATCTTGTTCGAATCAACTTCTACCTACAAGCCTTGGAACGGTAGGCTTTTCATAACGCATATTTACCCACTTTACACACTGTGTTACAAAACTTTCTTATACCTATATCGATACCACGACACATACAATTCGTGCTCTACCATACTTGATCAGACGACGGTCATTCAATACTACTGCTGGGTTGCACTTCAGAAGTGGAATATTGAACCCTATTTCGCAGTGGACGCAGCCCTCAATGGACATGACACGACCCTCCGCAGCGGAACGGCGTGAAAGCAACCCTACGATGGTTCAGGGTTGCCCAAAGAAAAGGATAGTTGTGTGTTGCGATGGGACTTGGTAACGATTGCCAACCTTTGAACTTTAAGCAAATTCTAAGATCTACAGGCAGGACAGCGACAGTGCGACTTCAACACCATCGAATGTGCGGGTAAGACAATATTATACCACGACTCCGCTAATAGCTATTAGGTCACAAGGATATACCGATCAATACCACCAGTAGGAGTTGATTACAGTGCTGGGCAAGCCAAGCCAATCTCTCAAGTGGTAAGTGCTTTCCCTTTGGCGCGAAACCAGTTCTCCATTTGTTGACCATGGCTATCAGGTCTTCTATCAGAACGGTATAGGTACAGGATCCGCTGGCCTGTATCAAAAATACGTTGGATCCAAGATATCCGGAGCGACTGGAGAAGGTTTGATCTTCAACATCCGTGAAGCATACGCGTTCATCTGCTCCAATTACCATGATGGGGACGAGATTATCTTGATCGGGTTCAGCCGAGGAGCTTTTACAGCACGCAGTATAAGCAGTCTGATCAAGCAGGTGGGACTTTTGACGACAAAGGGTCTATCCTACTTGGTAGAGATTGTGGACGACTGGGAGTATCAGTTGGATACGACGAGAGTTTCACCGTATCCAGATCAGCCCTGGCAGCCTCGACCTAATTTCCAGCAGCAGATATATCATGATGAATTACAGAAGCTCAAGCTTACGCGGCAGAATATTCCAATCAAATGTGTTGCGGTTTGGGACACTGTGGGTTCTTTGGGAGTGCCTACGACAGCATTACAACACACAGTTTCCAACTTTGTCAACAAGCTGGCATCCAAAAGCATCCTGAAGACGTTCAAGTCGGCGCCGAAGGAGTTTGCATTCGTGGATACCTCGGTGCTGGACAACATCGAATATGCATTCCATTCATTAGGACTCGATGAGAGACGTGCGTCTTTTACTCCGACACTGTGGTACAAGAAAGAAGGTCAAGCGTGGCCGAAGGTTCTCAGGCAAACTTGGTTCCCTGGTGTGCATTCAGATGTTGGTGGATCCTACGACAATAATGATCTTGCGAATCTCACTCTCAGCTGGATGGTTGGCCAGCTCGAAACATACAAGATCCTTACATTCAATCAGGATTACATTCTCAGGCTAATACATGAAACGATACAAAGCCATGAGCTTGATATGCACGAAATCCGTACCGGCAGGACCTCTGGGCTTGACAGGGCGAAGACATTCGGACCGCTCCGTGAGTGGGGACTAGGCAAGATCCATGACAGCTACACGGCTTTCTTTCATCTCGGAGGTGCAGAGAACAGGACGCCCATGGAATATCAGGAGGTCAACAGAAACGAAGGCGCAACCGGCCGCTTGTTGCAAGGTACGAATGAGGCGATGCATGCGTCTGTTCGAGTCAGGATGGCGCGGGGCGGTCTTGGCTATAATGACAAAGGTAGATATGAGTCTGTCGCGCTCAAGGACTGGTCATATTCTCACAGCGAGGTCGCTCAACCTGATACGCCGCATCAGCTGACACAGCCCGGTGAAGTTGGCAAACTCAAAGGAGTGCACTGGATGAAGCTCACAGGAAAGGATGGCAAGCAGAATATGGTCGCGCATATGCCGGAAGACGACATGACAGCATTCGAAAGACTCGTACTGCGACACTGGACCGCAGCTGAGGACGGTTGGGAGTCAACAGCCAATGCACGAGAGCGTATGGTCGATTCTGCGCGTGTCGAAGATCGTGAAAGCCCGATATCTGAAAGCTATAGTTGGAGACGCGATCGTGGTATTGATGGGATTGATCATGAGTCTCTTACGCCTGTCGCAGAACATCCAGAAAGCGAGGCTCTGCACAGGCCGAAAGCGTTGCATGTTGCTACTGATGTGCAGATGGCACCGGTCGGACATACGCCAAGGGAACAGGTCAGCGTTTTGTGAGTATGAGGGATGGCACTGTACTTTGTGTTCAGCCGATTGTCACTCCGGACCAAGTACCTGTTTGGTATTATCGACAGTTACCTAGGTATCATTCGATACACCCTAGACGCTTACAGCTCTGATAATTCCTACTCACACTTCGACTTTGCGACAGTAATTCTCGTAGGATCGTTTCCATATGTAAGGTATTCAAGACCTTCGATGGTAGCGTCTTAAGTTTCCGTACGTTGCTAGTAAGGTAGTTAAGACGTTTGGTTGATTACCTAAAAATGTGATTAATGTGGGTTGGAGTTCAACCCTTAGATTTGATGTTACAGCAATGATAGTAGGTAGTTTGGTTAGATCGATATTGATATTGATATTAATATTGATGTTAATATTGTTATCCATATTCATAACTATACACATCTGGGATTAATTCTCAAACACGGCCGTTATAAAAATCGCGCTTTTCATCATTTCCGTCCTATCTTATTGTGCTATGACCGTGGTTTGGTTTGATGCGACTCGTGGTGCGTGTTTGGCACTACCTATTTCTGTTCCTTGCTCCCCGTTTCTTTGCTGCCTGCCGTGCATTTAGCGTCGCCGGTGAGTCGTACGCGTAGTGAATCGATGGTGTCTGCCTTGGCATCTCATTCATGCTCAGTTGAGAACCCTTCACATAGCTGTCGGCGTTTTGCGTAGGCTGCTGTGCTTGCGGCACGGCTCCATTCGGGTACTGTTCGTCATCTGGCTTGGCCGTGGCGCGTTGTTTTGAGCTTGTTTGTCGCGCGCGGAGTTGGTGGCTGGTCTGATTGAGATGGTAGTCGTGTTTGAGTGGACATAGTCACTTGTGACTGCTGTAGATTATGGATGTGGTTGTTGTTGTTGTTGTTGGTACTGGTGCTAGTTCTTTCATACTGGCTGAGCGGGAAGTTCGGTGGCTGCACTCTGTCTTGGTGGCGGGAGGATGGCAGGCATATTGCCTGGAAGCTCAAAGACAAAGTCTTTGTTTTTCGAATTCAGTGTGGTATCTATTGTTGGCATATTTGTGCTGTCCAACTCGCGTGGGATTGTGGTTGTTGTTGTTGGTGAAGGCGGAAGCTCTGCTACTGTAGGGTGAGATGTTGTTGAGTGAAGTTCGCTGGGTAAGATGGTTCTTCCGGGGTGGCCACTCATGGGACTGACTGGGGATTGTGGGTCTCCCATTACGGAGCTGTAGCTAGGTGGGTTGGCATTGTTGCGGTGGTTCCGGAGGTATAGAGCTCTTTGTTGGTCCATGTACTCCCTGAAATGAGGGTCGTTTTCAAGAGCCGTTTCTGCACCAGCAGTGGATGTGGAATAGGTGCTGCTACTGCTGCTAAGAGAGCTGTTGGACTTGCTGCGAGAAAGTTCTGCTTGGCATGTTGTGTTGAGTTCTCGTGAAGGGTCTTGAAGATCGGGTAATTGGCCCCGTTCGAGAAGGAGCTTTTGTTGTTTTTCTGCCTGGTGTTTCTTGTAGGCTTTATTGGCTTTTTTGACGCCTTTGACACCTAACTTGACAGCTAGAATCATGTTGAGGTCAGGTGAGGTGTGTATGTAAGTGAGGATGAATTTGGTAGTGAGCTTGTTAGTGGTTTGTTGATTGTGAGATGTGTTGGCTTGGTGAGTGATGATATGAATACAAATCGGGGGGATAGAGTGGCAGGTCTGGTGGTTTATATCAATTTTGAAGCAGCTGATCGATAATGGGCGATGAGGAAAGACGAATACAACAAGCACGTCTACGATGTTAATCTTACCTGATCAGGTACTCGATTCGAGGTTTCGCGAGCAGTGCACGAGGTTAGTGCGACAGGCTTTTCGGACGCAGTCAAGTGAGATGGATGTCTATTGGGCATGGTAGGCATTATCTGTGACAAAATGGGGACAGGACGAGGGCAGCAGCGCACGTAAGCTCAGCCTCTCGAAAACCACGACTTGGAGTGAAGGAAGCTTGGTGAAGCTTAGCTCTTACTGGCACGTTTTGATCGTGTCGTCGAGTTGAGATCGGAGATAAAACGGTGGATCGGAGATCGCCCATGGGGGTTGATGTCATGGTGACGGCGGTGCAGTGCGGACATTTCACGAAATCGACTATTCCTGATCAGGTGGGGCATCGCGAGTCACGGTACTTGTACTGTCTGCCTCTTCTCTTCTCTACGAATACAGACAATAATGCATTACGAAAGCAGGCATGATTGAACAGAAATCAGAAGGGCACTGCAGCTATGCGTTCTCTGATAGATCTGTGTCACTGGGTCGTTTTACGATTTCTTATTGTACAGTATCTGGTCTATTCACTTCATACATGAACCGCGGCAATACACAATATCTCTCTATACTTGTATCTTGGTACTTGATGGGAATTCCTCCAAAATGTTCAGTCCTTGTCAAACCTTACACACCACGTGATTAACTACAGTAGCAAGCTGGCATTGTTTGTTCTTCTCGGGAACGTGGTTACTGCTTCTCCAAATCAGGACTCCGAGGTATTGTACAGTAGTAGTCAATGGGTGGAAACTCAAGATGGCACAATGCCTGTTTGTATTAACAACAGTGGTGGAATCAAAACTGGAATTCTTCTTTCAAAATTGATATCACAGTCATCGTGGAGGCCTTCGCTCTACGATTATCACAATCACAATGATCAAAAATGCGTTGAACTGAAGTCATCTACAGTCGAAGTTTTGCTAATATGGACAATCGTTGTGCCGTCTTGAGTTTCCACCCGTCGGTAGTCCATCCCCACATACGGACAAACAAGTGTTCCGTGTCCCGCACGAATGTACCCGAGTACCACCCACCATGATAATTAGGCATGCCACTCCCCAGGGAAATCTCGGGCCTGAAACAGACAGTACAGACTACCATACATAACCACCTTCGCTGCCCCTGCTAAACCTTAACAACCAAACTCCCTTGACCCATCACATTATACGTTCGTAGCATCACATCGCAACAATGGTCTTGAGTTATGATCCAGAATGGGCCAAGCTAGCAGCCCCTCTTCTAGAGATGAGGAGCCAAATGCCGGAACCAGCTGTCGGCGATGCATTGACGAGAAGAGACAATGTCAAGAATGGATTTGGTGCATTGCTAGCTGCACAGGCAGCCCCGGAAGATGTGGAAACGGAGGTATTCACCATCAAATCTTTCGACGGCGCAGAGATCCAGCTCTATAGATTCCATAAAACGGGAGCTACACCTGGTCCTGCAGTTCTGCACACCCATGGTGGTGGTATGATCGCCGGCACGGTGGAGATGTTCGCACCAGCATTAAAAAAATTCGTCTCGGTCACTGGTGTGCAATTCTTCTCGGTCGATTATAGATTGGCCCCCGAACATCAAGATCCGGTCCTGATCGAAGATTGTTATGCCGGTCTCAAGTGGCTTCACGATCATGCAGCTGATTTCGGCGTTGACCGGGCTCGTATTGGTATCATGGGAGAGAGTGCAGGAGGCGGGCTTGCTGCTGGTCTGACCTTGCTGGCACGAGATCGAAAACTGCAGCCAGCAGTGGCCAAGCAAATATTGATTTACCCGATGCTGGACTCGAGGAACGTTTCTCATGACAACAAAGAGCTCGAACCCTTCCTCGTATGGGACGTGAATAGTAACATCACTGGTTGGTCGGCTTACCTCGGTGACAAGATGGGCTCCGATCAAGTTTCACCTTATGCTTCACCAGCGCACGCTAAAGATCTGTCAGGTCTACCGCCGACTTACATCGACACTGGAGACCTCGATCTTTTCCGAGATGAGGATATTGAATATGCAGCTCGGCTCGCCAAAGCCAATATCACCACTGAATTCCACCTTTACCCTGGTGTGCCACATGCTTTTGAAATGCTGGGAGCGGGAGCCTCGGTGGTTGAAACAACGATGGCCAACAGAGTCAAGGCTATAAAAAGCCTTTGAAGTAGACAGGAGTGACTGGAATATGCTGAACAGGCAAGTGAAACTGATGTTAGGCTCTTGCATCAATTACATGATCAGTACACCGTAGTATGGTACTTCATACGATCTCATAACGCAAATAAGTTGCAATTCCGCCAAGGTTTTTCTATTGCGCTTCGTGCTCGCCTCCAATTTCACATAAAGTTCAAAACAGCTTGGACCATCGAGTTCACATTTGGAGATTTTGGTATTGTCTCATCATGTATTATCGAGTAACGAACAGCAAAAGCGCTTTGCAAACAATTTGGCAGTTGTCGATTGACGATCAAGGCCAAATCACGTGGGGTCTTCGGTTCGTCAGGAACATTGAAGTTGAAGTCACCGTTGCTTCATTCGTCATCGTTTTCCCAACCTCAACTAGCTTCCGCCAGATCCACCTGAGGCTGTATCACCTTCCAGCTTTTCTCTTGCGATAAGCATTTGATATCAGGTTTCTATCGATGCCTTCCTGACTACCACTCAATTCCATCTGTCACACCCCTTGTTCACCTCAAATTTTCAAGCCGTAGTGATGGATTGCTTACCACCAATTCTCTGCTTTCAATTTGGCACCGATCAAAACCCGTGTCATATTAAAGTTGTTGGCCCGACTCTGGGTTTCATTACCACTGTCGTTGCTGCTGTATGTCGTCAACTTCTGCTCTCATCCGACAATAAAAGCTAAAATCGATATTCAGGTTGTCTGCTGGCCTGCCGCTATATTCTGCGGCTGTTGCGCATCAGAAACTGGCAACCAGTATGTGCCTGCCATTGTTCAACGAGCAACTACTTTGAACCCGGAATGATGCTGATTATTCTGTCTAGGATGCTGGGAGCTCCTGTGCACGCTGGCAACTCTGTTTCAAACGCCATACCAATTTGATCAATTTGCAATACGAACGACGAAAAATGGAATCTGCGTCGCCTATAACGGCGTCGGCGTTGTGATGTAACATCATCCACAGCATGGAGTTTCCACTGTCTTATCTATGCCGCGGGGCTTGGATCTTCAGCTTTTGTATCTAATCTGAGACCTTTGGCTTGTTGTCTGGAATCTGGTGTCAGAGAAAGTCGATTGAAGCCACAATTTTGAGCTCAATGGCAAATCGACATATGGGAGTCGACACCTACGCACAATGCGACGTGGCCAGGAGATATCCGATTCTCAATCAATCAATCATGCTTGCTCAATTATATCACAACGTCAATATTCTGGAATTGAATGCCGAGCAGATCTAGTCCTCACGGCAGCGCTATGGTGTTGACCTAGGACGTCGGATGTATCGAAATTGACGACGCTTAGAGAAGTGCTTTCAAGGATATGCTGGCTTCGCCGTTGAATTCGATCTGACTTCGTGAAACTGAACCTAGGCAAATGGGCCGCCATGCACTTCTTCGACTTTTACCCATTAATGTATGCCGTACCCTACTTTACCGGTCCAACTAGATTGCGACTGATGCCCGTGTAAAGAGAATCCTCGCGTTCGCTCATGACGTGAAAACGATCTGGACCAAATACAGGCACTCAAGCAGATGAAGAGGAATATTATGTACCCAGGTAAGTTTGTAGTTCTCAAGCAGCAGCGCCAGCCTCGTTCTATAGTCTAGCCCTGGTGGTCCGGCAAATTTCGGCTTATTCGTTGATGGCCGCTTTGTCGATTGCCAGCCAGGCAGCCAGGCAACTACGTTAGTGTTTCCCCAGTGTTCTATCGGTCGATTTCGACCTACGTAAAGTCCTCACTTCACATCTTACACAACAGAAGTACCTGAAAGCTTAACTTAATTACTGTCTGCTATCTTGCACAAGCTATTGAACGTCAATGCGCGTACTATTGTAGAGGGGTTCAACACGCCTACAGTAAATCGCCGGTAAGAGACCGGCCATCTTTCTCGGACCGAGCTACCGTTAGCTAGTGCCACTGAGCAGATCCACAAATGACCGAGGTAGCGGCTCGATGTGCCTCGACACATATCATAGCGAAAGTATGCCGCCTCTAACAAAGAGCACACAGCAGTCATCGTAGCTCCTATTAACATCATTACCACCACCCTCGACGAGTGCTGAACGGCACGAAGCAGTTCCCTCCACCCTGGACAATTAGAGCTCGTCGTCGCTAGGCATCACATAACAAGCACATCTCATCTAGCCCAGCATGCCGTTCACCTCACCTCTCCCACCACTAGACATCCCGAAATGCAACATCCTATCATACGTCTTCGCGGACGACCGACCAAGCCGCACATCACCGGTATGGATCGACGCCGCCAATCCCTCCAACTCTTTATCTCTATCTCAGATGTACATGCTAGTCAAGCGTCTCGCCGTCGGCTTCGACAAGCTCCAAATTCCCACCAACGGCGCAATAATGGTCTTCTCGCCCAACCACATCTTCGTGCCAGCTGTCTACCTCGCTTCAGCAGGTAGCAAACGCGCCTTCACGGGTGCAAACCCCATATACACGGCCAACGAAGTCTCGTACCAAATGAAGATCCTTGACGTAGCGCTGGTGCTCATCCACCCCAGTCTTCTTGAAGTCGGGCTTGCCGCCGCGAAACAAGCTGGCGTGCCGAATGACCGGGTATTCACGTTCTCGGGCGAGCAGCAGACGTCAAGCGGTGATGGCGTTAGGGACTGGCGCACGATCCTAGCATCGGAATCCGAGGCCAAGAACTGGCACTGGGATCCGCTCGACGGAGTCAAAGCACAAACGCAAGTCGCGTGCATTAATTTCTCGAGCGGAACGACCGGCCTACCGAAAGGTGTATGTATCACGCACGCCAATCTCATCGCCAATGCCTCACAGGCTATCTCGATTAAATTCGTGGGGAACAAGCAAGGTCGCAGTGAGGCGAATCCTGGAAGTGAGACGTGGCTTGCTTTTCTTCCGCTGTACCACGCCTACTCCCAGCTCTGGACGATTAACATTGCTAGTCGGCTGGGTTACAAGGTATATGTCATGGCCAAGTTTGTGTTTGAGGACTTTTTGCGAGCGATACAGGAATACAAGGTTAATGATATTCAGGCCGTGCCGCCTGTGCTGGTGATGTTGAGTAAACGTCCTGAGGTCAAGAAGTATGATATCAGCAGTTTGAAGCACATGATTGTGGGGGCGGCGCCAACTAGTCCGGAACTACAAGCTGAGGTTTCACGACGGTTCAATATACGGATTGGACAAGGTTGGGGCATGACTGAGACGACTTGTGCAGGTATTATGCTGCCATTTTCCGAGGAAGACGATGGATCAGGCACGATAGGAGTGTTAATGGCGAATACTGAGGCAAAATTAGTGGATGATGAAGGGAAGGAAGTTACGGCTGAAGGCGAACGAGGAGAGCTTTGCGTGAGAGGTCCACAGATATTGAAGGAGTACTGGAAGAACGAGACTGCGACGAAGGAGAGTAAGGAACCGGATGGCTGGTTCCATTCGGGCGACGTGGCGATCTGGAAGAAAGATGTAACAGGACGGCAGGTATGGTGGATTGTGGACCGGAAAAAGGAGCTTATCAAGGTAAATGGGTTGCAGGTTGCACCAGCAGAACTGGAAGCGCTATTGCTGGAATGTGACGACGTGGCCGATGCAGCGGTCGTAGGAACCAGATTTGAAGAATATGGCGACGAGTGGCCAAGAGCTTATGTTGTACTGCAAGACGATGCCAAGAGTAGAAACGTTGGTGAAAAGGATATTCAGAAATTTGTGGAGAGCAGAGTTGCGAAGCACAAGTGGCTCGTAGGCGGTGTTAAATTTGTGGATGAAGTTCCTAAGCTGGCTAGTGGAAAGATCACGAGGAAAGTGGTCAAGGAGATGGCGAAGAAAGATGCTGAGGAGATGAGGAAGAGTCAGACGGTGAAAGCAAGGCTGTGAATGATGACAGAATTTTTTCCTCGTGTATGCCTATCATGATTTGAACAGTTCATTTCATCTATTCACTAAAAACGCACCCAGTTTGTGAAAAATGTCAAAGGCGAAGTCAGTAACGGAGAAGAAATCATTACTTCAATGTTCAGAATGGGTAGGTAGTTCATGGCTTCTTCCGATATTGTGGACGCCTTGCCCTCCGCATCCATTAGGAACACGCCAAGACACGGCCCAGCCAAAAGGCAGATTTGACTCCTTCTACACTTTACAGCAAATAACGTGTGAATAGCTGAGAATACATTCATCTCGAGTCTCTTCCTTACCATGTCTGTCGAGGAAATCCTGACTATACATTTCTGAGCAATTCTGTTGACAGGGATTAAAGTCCCGACTTCTTGTGAGGGAAGTTCGAAGCGATGCATCCTGAGCTGTCGACCTGCAACAAAACCGCGCTAACGCGTGTTGTGAGTTGTGAAGTAGGTAGAGAAACCACCACACATTGTTTGTGGTATCAAGTCACAGCTGTCTAGGATGTCATGCAGGCTGGTCAAGCTTATTTGCGTACCTGTTTATGCGAGAAGCAAGCGAAGTTTTGCTGAACACAGCACACATGACCAGGAACAACACGACCTGCAAGCCATCTACGCGATAGTCACGAGCGCTTATGCACGTTGCTAAGCCGCAATCAACGCCCTCGACCGTTTCACCCTGGCTTCTCTTCCCCTGCTAGCGAGCTCGGTGCCTGTGTGCACCTCACAAGGCGAATTGTGAGCATATGCTTCTAGTCAAAAGCTCGTACAGAAAAGACTGCAATCCACTCAACTCGCGTGCTTGCTATTTCACAACGGCAGTCGAATATTGAATCTCTTTGTGGTCTTCCAGATTCAAAGACCACTTATTCTAGCGATGCATCAATCGACTAACCAAAATATGTAAGACAGTTGGCGTTCGAAACAAAATGAGTTGAACGTTTGAATTCGACATGGAACGTTCCGCGCCGCTTTTTTTCAAGTTTGATGGGATACACCAACCCGTCCAGCTGGCGAGCAAAACGAAACTTCTCAGCACGTTCATCGAGTTCTTCGACCATGATCTGTGGCTATGGTGGTAGAGCCATCAATGCTGACGCGCAGGGCTGTCTGTTAGATGCAAGCCATGAGCTTGAGTTGGCTGCCAGCGAATTACGAACAGGCACTATTCAGGGCACCCGATGACCGAAATTCACAGTGAAACGGCAAATTTGCTGCAACACCCTCGCTTAGCTTGTCGCATCCACAATCTACTTCCTAACACGTGAGCTCCGCACCAATCACCGATTGCTGACTTCGAAAACTGACATCACAGGCGCACCCTCAATAGCGTTGCTGGCCCCACTGACCACCTTCGACCTGCCGCGACAGTGTCTTGGCCGGCTGTGCAGGCGCGCTGTCTCCCATCTCCTTGCTGTTCCCCTAGCTGAGTCAACTGCAAGGCAGCTTTTCGAGCACGTATCCTCACAACCTTCCAGCCGGTATCAATTGGAATCCTTGTGCAGAAGTGATTTGATGGTGGTATGGTACTGTACTGTACGCCACGCCTGTTCCGACGCATTGTGGCGTTCATGTCAGTTCATGGAGGCGAAGAAGGATTCAAAACCTACATTCTGCCTTGCAATACATACCTCCCATACTCCACTAGGACGGCTTGAGTACTTGTGAACCACACAGCTATTGCAATATTGCAACATTGCGACGAAGCAGCGAGAGCAAGTGGATTCCGAAATGCTTCTATCTCGCAAGCTGAGGCTGCCGGACGTCTCTGACCACTTATAGTATGGTCAGTGCTCACAATTCAGTGGACTGCCATTAACTGGCACATCGATGCATTTCTGGCTACGGTAATTGTCAGCAGCACTATTAACGAAGATGTCGGCACAGTCCTCCCCTACTGGGAATGTAGTATTCTCGTATCCATACAACGATATCACCAAGCACCAAATTCGTTTGCTAAAGCTGTTGCCAGCGCCGAGTCACAGCGACCCTTACAGCCGTCTTCAGGGGATTCTTACTACCCATACTTTCGCCTCTGATGATACAGAGCGTACAGATAGTGCAACACAGACACGTGATGCATCAAATGGCCAATCTGTCTCTAGCGACCAAGTACCGGAATACGATGCCTTGTCCTATACATGGGGCGCCGGGCTACCTGTCCAGCAGCGTGTGACGCCAGGAGGCTCGTGCACAATACCAGCAGATCAACCTTACATTGAGATAATTGAAACTAACACCGGGAAGCTGGAAGGGGCCATACCGTTGACCAACAATCTACGTGATGCCCTCTTCCAATTTCGACAACAGCTCTATCCAAACGATGAAAATCATTTTTGGATCGACGCAATTTGTATCCGCCAAGACAAGGAGGGCGACGAGAAGAACGGACAAATTCAAAACATGGCTAAAATCTTTGCCTTCGCTGAAACCGTCCGCATTTGGCTTGGCTGGGGAGACGACAGACCTGAGGACGATTTAGCTTGGAATTGTATCAACCAAGTCCTGGCACTTGTAAACATTGAACAGTACTCGAAGGACAAGTCCCGTGCACGAGAATGGATGGCATTCCACAATCTAATCCACCGTGAGTGGTTTTCTCGACGTTGGATTTTGCAAGAAGTACTTTATGCAAGAAAAGCCGACGTCTATTGGGGCGATAAACATATATCGTGGCCCAACTTTGCTGCTGCTGTCTCACTTTTGGACTTTCAGCATGACGCATTACAATCCTTATTACTGGGTTCCGCGGCAGTCTCGCACGACTCAGAACGTCTACGCGACGTCAACGCATCAGGGGCTGCGGTCCTTATCCGACTCCTTGGGACTTTATTCCGAACATCAGGAGATGGCGAAATCATGGAATGCCTTTGGTCGCTAGAGATGCTTCTTGTTGGCCTTACGGCGTTCAAGTGTGTGAAGCCGCACGACTCAGTATATGCCATTATGCAGCTCTCGAAGGACGCAATACCAGTCGTCAAGAGCAAGAGGCGCGGAGAGATACCTACTGTACCTGCCCAAGGAACGGTACCCAATCAGTCGGAGCAATCTGAAGAAGCGAATGCACTGCACAGCCTAGTCGACGACTCTCACTTGATAAGGGGCCGTTCTCCACGGCAAGGCGACTCCCTCAGCTCAAGACGGACCAATTACCATGCTCGTTCTCGGCCTAGATCAGTATCAAAGGCACGAGAGGCTGCTGAGGAAGAGTATGATGCACACGTGAAACGGCAATTCGTGGTGGACTACCAGAAGTCGGTCCTTGCACTCTGTACGGAGGTGATTGAATTTGTCAAACAACGGTCGAAATCCATCGACATCATCTGCAAGTCCTGGGCTCCGGACATCGCGCATATCGCGTCATACCAATTGCACGATGACGATATGATCACGCATCCGTCTTGGATACAATCATGCACCTACCGGGGTAATGGCTCACAGCATGGTACCGATTACCCCAACGTCGATACTAACGGAGCGCAAAAGAGCTCTAGAACGACCAGGAGCCATCGTGGCACGGCTATGGATCCATTTGTGGGAACACAAGTATCAGGGATGCAAACATACAGCGCAAGTGCCAACATCCCGCCCCGACACTTCAAGATCGAAAGTCGTATTTTGTCATCGCTAGGATTTATCTTAGACGAGATTGTTGAAGCCTATCCTTCATATAACGGTGACATTCCAGCGACATGGCTGAAGGTGGGTGAATGGAGGGACCCATTCGAGCCAACAGTGTCCAGTTCGGATATTGGTGAACCTCCTGACCGGCTTTGGAGGACCTTGGTAGGTAATAGGTTTTCCAGTGATGGACCGCAGAGACTGCCTGCTTTCTGGAAGCAAGCTTGTCGATTGTTGTTTCAAAGCATGCCGAAAGGAAAGAACTCTACATTGAGTACTGACCGATTTCTACAACGATCGTCTGCCGCAACGACAAGCGTACCGAAAGCGGCGCTTCCGTTTGTACACCGGATGCGAGCAGTCGTATGGGGTAGAGCAATGATTAAGACTAGAGGCAGGCCTATTGGTGATCATAGCATTGGCCTTGCTCCCAGTCAAGTCGAACAAGGGGATCTCATTTGTATCTTGTACGGTTGCAGTGTTCCGGTAGTCCTACGTCGCTTGCACCGAACCATTCCTGGCCGAACCATTCCTAAAATATGGAGCACAGTCGGTGAGACGACTAGCAGTACTGAGCAGAACGCCAACAACTCGTCACTGAATATTACGGCACCAGACGAAACTCAAATCCATCAGCTCGGCGATTGCAGGGGAAGCATACACAATGTACATGGTAATGCTAGTAGTGAAATAGATTTGAATGTGCTGGGGCGTCCAGAAGAGTACTCGCTCATCGGCGAATGTTATGTACATGGCATGATGGATGCTGAAGCTTTCAGCGTGCAAGAAGAACATCGAATCAAAGACAGCGTCTTTCATATCGGATGTGCGGCAGAGGATTGCAATTGCGATCGATGTCAGTCGGACAATGATGCTTCGAACTCCCCGACGAAAAAACGCAAGTTAACAGGACATGATGTGTTTTGAGGAGGCAGAACAAGTCATACACTTCGTGCCCTTGTGACATACCAGACATGACAGCGAATCGAAGTTGAGTATGTGATGGTTTATGTGGATGCCCATTTGTTCCTAAGCCATTTATCCCCTTGTCAGACAACAAGCAATAGCTGTCAGGTTCGGTTGATCACTTGCCCAGATTGCTCCATCCAGTAAGAGCCGGGCTAGCATGTGTGTTATGAACAAACATAACTGTCTTCCGCCACATGGACGGCTTCCAATGCGCAACAGCCTAACAAGAGCTTACTTGAAGCCAATGTTCGTTTAACACAATCCATGTTTGACAGCAGCACCACCTGCAGCTGCTCTCAGCTTCTCAGCTTAGACATTCAGCTATGTCTCACAGGCAATTATCGAGAGCCTAAGAAGCTTCAGCACCAGGGAGCGGCCTGATATTGGTAGTAGTACTTGATGTAGTCGATCCTGTTTTAAAGACTGATATGCGAAACAAGATGAATTTTCATGGCGCTCTGCTGCTACAGTAAAGGGACTCACTAGAAGCGGGTGATCTACTTATCTTCAGAACGAGTCCCTACGGTGCATCAAACACACGCAACTATGTCGCGTCAAACATGAGAACGTGGCGCCAGGTTGGGCTCCTAAAGTGAAGGTAGAGAGTCAAGGCTAGCTCTGCGTTGTGTACAGCCATATCAGCTAGTGGTATGCGATTATGTTACACCGCCAAGCCTATACCCGTGTCCTGACACATGTTTCCGAGATACAAGGCCACCTTGGTGATTGGGTCCTACATGATATGCTCCACCAATACTTCCAACGTCGTTCTTTTCCAAAGATGCTACCTTTCTTGCATTCATTTTTGCAACTTGCCAATGCAGGCTTCCCATGATACATCACAAGTGCGGTCCACATGGCGCGAAGGTTTCGTTTGCCATGGGTAGAGCTATACTTATCACAGACCAAGACGATCAGTTGATCTGAAGAGTACCACTCTCCGCAACTCGATATTGAAAACTCACCACAAGCTACGTTCACAAATGGCATCAGAACCAACGGCTAATTAAACACGCTTTTCGACTTTGCCCGCAAGGCGGTGATCCTCCCTGTCACTGCTTGCTGCCGGATGCACGCACATAGGTGAAATGCAATTCACCGTGGCTACAAACACGATCTGCCGCCATAAAGAGCCTTGTGCACCAGATGGAACCTAAACATTTCCTGCCATTGAATGCAGAGAAGGTTACTACTCTAGTTGAGCACATCTTTCCAACCACAACTCCTCCTCGCAACTTGGAGCATTCAACAGAACTGCAACCCGAACTCCTACAATCATGGCAGTCAAGTAAGGCGAAACTGAAGAAGATAGGTTGAAACAGCTAACATGGCCAGATGTCCTCGTTGTGATGTCTATTTTACCTCGCAGAACAATCTTGACATGGTACATCCATAGCTCCCGTTATAACACAAACACTGACGATGGAAGCATTTGATGTCACACAAGCCACGCATGATCAACTGCCCAGGCCAAGGTTGCAACGAACAATTCAAGATTTATGGCGGTCTGCTCATCCATCTCGAATACGGCAGCTGCGTATCAGGCCTTGGCCACCTAGACATCAACAAATCGGCAGCAAGCGTTTACCAGTGGAAGAAGTTCATCGACAAGGCCTACCGTCAAGAATTCCTCAGAATGGAGGACGACTATCTCAGTAGCAACGATCAACCGTTCAAATGCCCCGAGTGTGACAAAACCTTCCCCAAATTGTCCTCATTGATACAGCACGTTGAGAGCCCGTCCTGCGAGCAGGGTGTACTCGATTGGCCGATTCGAAATTTGCTGAGATGGATTTACAAGAAGCACCAAGGATGGTCGCCCATCTAGAAGAGAACGACATTAGGTGACCATTAGATGCGTTGCTCACAGTATTCTTGGAGTGCCTGGTGCTTGTCTTGGGCGGCGCTAATCGATCGCATAGCGAAGAGTCTGCTTTGTCAGGGATGTTCCAGGCTAGAGGGTTTATGTTTAGCAATTATTGGTCCGCAAATACAAGTTTGTAAGCAGCTGTTGCATGTGTTGCTTACCTAATGTACGTAGCGTTCTTTGAATTCAGGTCGCTGGTAGAAGATAATCGAGGTCAAGCGCCAAGGATGTTTTAATGCGCCAATCAACAACTCCTGTTTCGTTTTCTCATTTCTGCGTCTTTTCAGACCGACTTCCAGCTTACTTGAGGCAACTAATGTTGCATTCAATATTGAAAGTATTTCAATCAAAAGTCTTTCCCAAGGTGGAATGATTATGGCCATTGCAACCTCTTCACCACTATAACTCTAATTCGGGCCAATTCCACCAATCATGGTCAATGATCGGAGAGAAATCACGATAAAGAATAAACCAGTCACGATTTTCTCCGCGTCTTCTATAATTCTGCTTCTTGATATGTCCGCCATTTCTCAATCACAAATCTTACAAAATTTGATATGAGGACGATGGCAGGTACCACCGATGAGGCGTCGCCACTACTTCAGAATGGCCATATCCAGAATGCCGCCAACACAGACAGTAGCACGGGCAAAGATGTCATCATCATCGACTTCGACACCAACGATGATCCTGAAAATCCAATAACCTGGCCGCAAACCTACAAATGGTGCCTGGTAGCTTTGTTGGCCTTCATGTCTTTCACTGTGTACGCATACTCTCCCTTTCCGTCGTGTTCAGCAGAACCGCTAACCTCCCCAAAGAACCTTCACCTGCATATCAGTCGTTCCTGTCGCCAACGTTATTGTCACCGAATTGAATCACGGGTCCTCCGACAAGTCTGCTTCGGTCCTACTGGTAACCATCTGGGAACTGGGAGAAGCTTTTGGTCCCCTTCTTATCGCACCTTGCTCTGAGCTTTTTGGCCGTTGGCCACTCATGAACATTGCCAATTTGGGATTCATCGCAACAACAGTCATGGGCGCTTTATCCCAGAATACAAAACTCTTCATCGCCACGAGAATGCTGACTGGCTTGGCAGTAGCTTCGAACGTGCTGAATCCAGCAATTGTCGGTGATATCTTCATCACAGAGCAGCGAGGAACAGCAATGAGTGTCATCATGATTGCACCCCTGCTAGGTGGTGCTATTGGTCCTGCCATTGCTGGTGCTCTCGCTGAATCTCTCGGCTGGCGCGCAATTCTCTGGATGAGTGTCATCCTTGCCGGGTCCTGCGAAATAATCTTCCTGTGCTGCTTCCGAGAGACGTACAAAGTCACCATTCTCCGCCGCAAGGCCGCCATCCTGCGCTCTGAATCCGGCAATCCAAACATCAAAACTCAATTCGACCTCACCGATACTGAAACAGGATTCCGCAAATTCTGGACAAGCATCACACGCCCCTTTACCGTCTTCTTCGGCTCCACTGTCCTTCAGATATGCTCTCTATTCGGCAGCATGACCTTCACCTACTTCTACATCCTGTCAACCACTCTACCCGATATCCTGGAGCAAATATACCACCTCTCCCCCTCAACAACAGGCGTCTGCTTCCTCTCCTTCAGCGCCGGCTCCATCCTCAGCCTCATAATCTGCAACCTCCTCCTCGACCGCATCTACATCCGGCTTCGCGACAGCAAAACCCACGCCGGCACCGGCAAACCTGAATTCCGTTTACCTCTCGTCATCCTCGGTGCCATCACCCTCCCAATAACAATAGCCTGTTATGGCTGGGCCGCCGACCAAATTGTCCCGCTTCCGATCTTGCTAGTCACCGTTGGTGCACTTGGCTTCGCCCTGCTCCTAGGGTTCCTGCCGCTGATGTCTTATGTTGTCGACGCCTTTGGTCTATATTCTGCGAGTGCAATGACCGCGCTGATCGTAACGAGATGTCTTGTCGGTACTTTCTTGCCGTTGACGACGGGACCGCTGGTGGCGAGGTTTGGATGGGGTGGTGGGTTTTCGATATTGGGTGGTGTTAGTCTTTGTTTGGCGCCGATTCCGGTGTTGGTTTTGAGATATGGTGCTGTTTGGAGACAGTGGTCTGTTTACTCGAGAGATGCGTGAGGTGTTGGATCAGTCAGCTCACAGAAAGATCTAACGTCATTGGTTTATAGATCACATATAGAGGCCTAACAATATTACTGAGCCCGCTGGAAATGGGACAATTTGACTAATTGATCACTCGCTGAGCTAGTCCTACGTAGGTCATATTTGCCTTGTGATAAAGGAGAATTTCGTAGGGGATTTACTACGGCTATACGGAAAGGGTTAACTACTGTTGTCTACAAAGACTCAACACGTATATCTCTCCGACCATCATCGTCCAACCATTGGTTATATAGACTATTCTCTGCATGCATTCCACCAATTGATACTCTTTCTAGTGCTCGACTAATGTGAAGTCCATGTTCCAACGATGGAGTCACCCCAGATTTCAGATGCGCTAAGACACCTTACATTATTACAACTACCCGGAGAGCTCTTGGAATTGGTCGTCAACACAGTCTATCAAAACGGTCGCGAACGAGCCTTATGTGTGATCCCCCTATCATGTACCTGTCAAGTTCTTCGGCGCACATGTATGCGCTTGCTGTTTGGCACGAGACGTATTCGACTTCGAGACGGTCACGTCGATGACTTCAGTCGTCAATTTCTGAAGTTGATGCTGGATCCTATGTCAAACGTGGCCGGGCACATTCTGCACCTCAATGTCGAAGATTCGACAAGAGCGTTTGATTTGTATAGTAAAGCTGTGTCCAGAGGTTGTGGGGACAGCGTCACGGACTTGACGAGGTCTGTTTGTATAGAGCTGATTCGAAAAGCTCTCAGTGTCATGACCAATCTTCAAACTGTTAGGTATGTCCAACCACTCAACTCCTTGAGATGTGTCCTGCCAGATGAATTGTCTTGACCAGGATTGAAAGAATTGTTGAGTTTCAAAATCATGAAGTTTCACAAAATGTGTAATGCATTACTTGCGCTAATGACTACCATGTCCACGTCTGTGCAGCAGCTGACCGCAATCAGGTTCGAACCTCATAGTATATACCTGTCAACATTAATTGAGGATTTGAAGTACCGCCCTGTCCATATCACTCTCGATCAAAGACTGCAAGAGCACTCGGCGTATTTCGACGAGGCATTTTTCGCCACGAATAAGTCTTCTAAGTGCACTTGGAGTCTAGCAGTCCAAGATGGAAAAGTATGTGGAGAATCGCTCAGCGATGCGTTACCAGCAATGCAAGTGCGTTCCCTCCAATGGAGTCACCCGTTAGGTGTAAAGGACGAAACACATCTAAAGATCCTAGCCGCCTTAGAACAATCACCATGCTTGGAAGAGCTGCAGATCTCAGAAAAGGCTTTCGACATGCAAGACGAAATGCTCTCCGAATCATACGCACCCCAAATCTGCAGCCTAATAACTTCCCTTCCATCTCTGAAGCGTCTATCAATAGAAGGATCACACCTCACAACCGAAATCCTCCCAATCCTCCGCCACTTCCAGACCCTCCAAGACCTCCGCATCTACAGTGCCTACCGCGCCGCTTTCCACCCCAACTGTCCCTCCCAAATCGACGACCACCACTCAACCACCTCGACCACTCCAATGCCATGGTTCCACCTCCCACATCTCAAAAAACTAGACCTGCGCTTCATATGCCGACACATCCCAATCGCGCACCTAATCCCGCCCAACCTCCACGCCCTCCGCATAGAATTCTACAACTCACACGACCACCTAACAACCACCGACCTAACCTATATTTCCCTCACCTCCCCCAACCTCCAAGTTCTAGAACTAGACATCTCCCCACTAAACTCAATTTACCTCCCAGCCCCTAACATAAACAAAACATTCGGTAACCCCACCTCCGAAGCCTCAATCCTCTTCCACCACCTAGCCACAAAATTCACCTTCCTCACAACGCTCCGCCTCTTCCCAACATACTGGTCCTCCGAAACCACTCCCTCCTCCAATCCTTCCTTCAACCCATCCACAAACACAACCCTAACACCCTCCCCCCCCAC
>Ga0181465_100135_pt1 | contig 22524 bp, 16 predicted proteins | sample InSIn3gowninarea_FD_119076 | JGI IMG/M metagenome (GOLD analysis project Ga0181465, IMG submission 119076) | Clean room microbial communities from NASA Spacecraft Assembly Facility at Jet Propulsion Laboratory, Pasadena, California, USA -... ... | reverse complement strand
TCCTCTTGTGTTTTCCAATGAGATCATCTTCTGGTTCACGAGCTGCAGAGGTAGACGAATCACCGGATGGCGGTTGGCCCATTTGCAAATCAATTCCGAGCAGGACACCCATCACCTCGAGGAGGCGAGGGTCGGACATGGCTGCGCCCATGTCGGTAGGGTTCTTGGCTAATTGTTGCAATTTAGCCATAAAGGAAGGATCTGCGAGATACCTTGCAGTCTTGGGATTGGCTGCGAGCTTCTGTATCATTTGAGGATCATTGAACATGCCACCGAGTGGATCGCCTGTTACACCATCGGCACGGGCTTCTGCTTCGATAGCTCTGGTGACGGAATCCAGACCAGACTGGGCTTGGGCATTGCTTGGTTCGAGCTTGAGAGCTTCGTCAAAGGCATCTTTTGCGCCGACAAGGTTTCCAAGGCCATGTTCAGCAGTACCTTTGCGACCCCAACCTTTCGCCCAATCTGGCTTCAGTTCGGTTGTCTTGTCAGCATCCTCGAGAGCTTTCTCGTAATCTTTTAGAGAAGCATAAGCGCCAGATCGGTTTGAGTAGAGGACATGATTAGTGGGGTCGAGCTCGATGGCCTGTGTGAATTTGTCACTAATACCAGGTCAGCATGTTTCGAAGTGTGTGAAGGGACGAGTTGTTCAGCGTTCCAAGAACTCCATTGAAAACAATGGAGGCTCGTAGCTTCCAATGGCATCGTGGTACTCACACTGCAGTTGTGAAGTCTTTGGCAGCAAAGGCCTTGTTACCCTCAGCTTTGAGAGCGTCAGCCATGTTGAGGTCTTGCAAGCTTTGTCAGGTTAGTGTTGAGGAAGATCGTAGACGCAACTTGTCTAGTCGGTGCGGGTTGTCTAAACAGAATGGGAACACAAGAATTGTGTAGATACCGACGAGTGGAAATATATTTCAAGTCGCGAAGCTGGTGCAATTAGGCAAGGCTACGACCACATCTGTAATTGCTTCATCGCTCTCGAAAATTCCATGGACTCCGCAGACACGTCTCCACGTGCTCGTGCTCAAGCTCGGTCATTGTAGGTCACACTTGTGGCACATCTCATATCAATGATCACGATAGAGCTGCCTTGTTATTCGATGTCTTCGCAAGCGTAAGTATTGTGGCATCAGTGAAGTCCATTCTTTCCACACAGACCTCATAACTCATTTGCGTTTGTTGAAGAAGGGAAGGATATCCGGAATAACTTCGGTGACTCACCTGGCCGGTCACCCACCATGGAGGCACTGCATGCAGATCCAGCCTCTCCACCATTAATTTTCTGACTGTGAATAACCACACAAACGACTTTTCAATACTTTCACTCAATGAAGCGACAAACCAGCCGGTAGCGCATTACACTGGCCTGCACAATTAACTGACTGGTCGAGTGCCTTCTCGACCACCATGACAGTCTACACATACCCATATCGATAGCACGACTCACGAGCAACCAAACTCATAGCAGTCAAGATGCCTCCTCGCCCTTCGGCAACGCCCACTCCGGGCTCATCTACTGCTCAAAACAAAAACCCTGTTGGAGATGCACTATACAATTGGTGTCGTGATCAAGAAAAGTTGACGGGCGAGATCTTCACTCAGCAAGATCTTCTTGACTCCGGTCTCATTCCCAGTAACAGCTTATTAATTTTGCTCGAGGCTACCCAATATCTTGTCGCAAAAAGGCTGTTCAAAATCCATGACATCAAAGGACAGACGGGTGTTGGATGGGAGCTGGTGGAAGAGGCAGCAGCGGCAAAGTAATACACGTCTCAACCTTGCATTCAGATATCGATCCTAACATTATACAGCTATGGAGGTCTCAATACTGATGAACAGATGGTCTACGCCTCGATCGATTCCTCAGGCACTGCGGGAATATGGACCAAGACCATCAAAGCGAAGAGTGGTGTTCATGCCAAAGTCCTTGATCGGGTATACAAAAGCTTGGAGCAGAAGGGTCTGATCAGACCAATGAAGAGTGTCAAGCATCCTCAGCGGAAGATGTACATTCGAGTAGGGCTCACTCCTTCGGAAGAAGCCACTGGTGGTACGTGGTTCAACGACGGCAAGCTTGACATTGGCATGATCGAAGCTGTTACAGATGCCATCGAAGCGTACTGTTCTTTCCAGAGTTGGAGAGAAGCTCAAGACGACTCAGAAGATGATCTCATTGGAAAACACAAGAGGAAGCAACCTGATGATGGGTTCGAAGAGGAAGGAAAGGGCAAGGTCAAAAAGATAGAAAACGGACGTATGGCTGATGCTAATACTAAACCACGAAAACAACCACGATACGACCCTCATCCTCCAGGTTATCAAGGCTACCCGACTCTACATCACATCAGCAACGAGCTCATGGAGAAGAAGATAACTCAGCTCGCCATTCCGAACAATGCCATCCTCCAAGTCCTCGAGGTCATGATATACGACAACAAGCTTTTCCGAGTCCATCGAGATGCACGAGCCGACGAAAACCCCGACGAACCTGATACGAATCAAATCTACATGTACAGATGCTTTACCACACCACTTGACCTTGGCCAGAAGCGAGGCCGAGAGAAGAGGGCTCGGGATGGTCAAGGTGCGGCACTACGAGCGCAGGAGCTGGAAGACATTGGCCGTGGCGGCTTCAGCGAAGTTCCTTGTCTCAGCTGTCCTGTTTTTGAGATCTGTGGTAACGGCGGTCCCGTCAACGTCAAGACCTGCCAGTACTTAGGTCCTTGGAAAGCTAAAATGGAGGCCGCGGATGCTGATACTCGTGACCCATGGCCACAACTCAAAAAGAGAAATCAGCCTTCGGTGAGGCTTTCATGACACTTCATTCGACTCAATTTCCACGACTTCGAGCCTTCACACCTTCAATATTCCATTGTACATCATTCCTCCACGAACATCCGAAAGCATATAGCGAATGTGCAGCCTGCAGAAAGTGTTGCATGTGGGCAACAAAAATTCTTCACCATTTTCCTTGAGCATCTCCAGCATAGCGATGGCGTCAACTTGTGCATACTTTGTCATCTCCTCAATGGTTGAGGCTAGTTATGAGATACCCAAGTAGTAGGACGCTGATTAGAATCATGTCAGCCAAGCAGAAACGATTGTATGCTTGATAGCAGCGGTAGATAGCCAATCTACTCCTTTCTTTATGAAATCCCTTGCACCACTAAATCCAGAACGTTTTTATTTCTCTACGGTGCTCCACGTCGTCATACAATGTTTTTCAACGTAGAACCGCAGACGTTGGTACTCTACCATAACGATAATGTGGGTTACCAGCAGTCCTCCGATCCGTCATGATTCAGACTGTTCTTCGACCTGCATAGATCATTTCAGCAAGCTGATCTGTTTTGCCTTACGTTATGTTACGTTGCTACACCTCATCAATCTTAACGCTCAAAGAAGTTGCAGCATCATCGAAGCGTCTCCTTATCCGCATTTTTACGCCCCTACACCAATAGGCTTGCAGCATCGTACATAACCATCTACTGTATACTCCTGCTCCTCCTGTTGTTGGGTTTGGATGCGGCTTTCAAACAACCGGGTCATCCAAGATTCGCAGAAAATGGTTGCATCGTCATATGTGAACGAAACGTGTACATTCTCTTTCGAGTAGGATGTGCTGTTCATGACTACCTAGGTATTTGTTGTTCAAGAAGAGAATATTGGTAGGTAGCTATCACGAAGGCGAGCGTGATAGCAGTACAAGCTCGATGAATAGCAAGTAAGCAAAACGGCCGCTATTTGTGTCAGATGAGGATTGGTGGCTGGCCACTTTGCTCGACATAGGGTGTGACCCACTTCTCCATTACCGACGGTCGGTTGGTAACTATTTGGAGCAACCTTAAAATGCCATTGTGCACATAACCATCATGCCAGAACGATACACAGAGCACTACGTGGTCGACACGCCGGCTCTCTGGACAAGGCTAGCGACGGAATACTTGTGGTCTCAACAGTCAACTTATTCACAGGGCGTTCCTCATTAGCAGGAGATGGTGTACGCCCTCGAAGATGAGCTTCCCCACTCTTTCGCGCAAAGCAGCATACTTGACTATAGACAATGTCAAACGGCGGAATGCACTGAGCGTGGCTGTTTTACGATCACTGAGAACACAATTGCACGATTTTAACAGATCACCAGATGGCAAGGTCAACTTTCTGCCTCCATTCAAGCCTGCCATCATTGACGAACTGGAAGCTGCGTCACGTGGCAAGGCTCGCAGCGAGTATTCATGGCTACTTGATGCTGAAGAATGGCAGAGAGTACGGAGGGACTTGCCCAATGTCATTGTGCTTCGGACTGAAGGCCCGGTATTTTCGTCGGGGCACGATTTGGCAGAGATGAGGAAGCTACCATATGCGGAAGTCAAGGAGGCCTTCGCTCTTTGTGCTGAAGTGATGAGTTTGATAAAGAGATCACCTGCTCCGGTGGTCGCAGTGGTTCAGGGGCTCAGTACTGCCGCAGGTGCCCAACTGGCCTTCACCACTGATTTTCCTATTGCTCTTGCTACGACCAAGTTTCAGCTACCCGGGGCATCTATCGGACTGCCATGTACATCACCCTCAACGGCGTTAGCTCGTCGGCTAGGTTCAGCATTTACCTACCGTATGCTTGCCCTGGCCGAGGCTGTCGAAGCAAGGCATTTACCTTCAGGTACAGTTGATGTTGTCGAGGATGAGTCGAGGTTGGAAGAACGGGTGGCACATGTGGTAGACCGGCTAGCAGAGAAGACTGCTGGTCAGCCACAAGCATTTGGCAAATGGGCATATTGGACACACTTGTCATTTACAGGTGGTGGCTCAGGTGCTGATGGATATGAAGACGCTGTCTCGTGGGCAGGCCGAGTTATGGCGTTACATGCCAGAGCGGCTGATGCTCAGGAGGGCATTGCTTCATTCTTCGAGAAACGGCAAGCTCAATGGCGTACATAAGGTAGCTCTTCTTCGACCTTCATTTGCGGCGGAGCCTCGCTATGCGAGTATGCAGCCATCACGCGGAATACGCAGATAATGCTTTGTCAGCATCAAATGAATTGATCTGCAACATTGTACCGTCACATGGAACGAGCATACAGACATTTGTCTGTTCGTATTGCCTACACTCTCCGTCCCTGTTGTGTTAGCACGCATTAGCTCACAACGACTTCGGGTACAGACTGTACGCTGAACTATGGTTGGTTTAATTCAGCATTTGAACGATTTCAGTTCAGTTTTAGATAACTTTCACTCCAGTCTTGGAACTACGCCAATTACGGCTTTGCTCAGCGCCACAATCTTTACTCGACGCAAATGCGTGCTAACATCAAACAGGGGAGAGGGCTGTATATGTTCCCATCCGTTAGATTTCAATTTGTGTAGTTGATCAACGAGATAGAATAGCCCCTACAACAAGAAAAATCACCAAACGAGTTCATGAGTAGCCTTCAGAAATACCTTATATTGGGTGATGGATATGGAAGCGCGTGGTGACGTCGGCATTTCCAACGCAATATCATATTCTTGGATTTGTGAAGCGTCTCCCGTCGTCCGCAAATGGAAGCGGCATCGTTTTTCCACTTTCAGCTGCTCCGGTAAGATGTACATCTCCAACCAGCTTATTAATTACAGCAATAAACATCTGCATTAAAGTTTGCCGACATGTGGGGTGGTGGGAAGTCGATATTTTTCTTCCCGCAAATACCGATCGTGAGGTAACCCGCTTGCTGGAGTTCGAGTCCGACACACTCAAGCCTATTACAAACATGCTCGAACCTGGAGTTGTCATGTTCCTACCTGCTCGTCAACGCAATGTTGCGACAACTACCACTCCAGGTTGACACGGTAGTGGTGGGTACGTTCACCCTGCTCCCGATGAGAAACCCTCATTAATGCCTCCCAGGTGGTGGTCCCTCTGCCCTGATCTTGTCCTACATATTGCATGGCAACGTACCCATCTATGATGTTGATTCACCGCACCCGGACCCGATCCTTCACGCAAAGTTGAAGAACAATCCTGATCTTCTGACCGCCGATGTCGACCACCTTACCGAGCATTTCTACGGCTCACGCTTTTCCTACTCAACTCAAGCACTACTTATCAATGTTCTATTAGACACCCTGGTGCGGCCAGGTGGGGAGACCGACGAGGTTGAGAGGAAAACCTGCATTAAGTGGTTGCACGACCCTGCGAGAGCTGTACCCCACGTGGTCATTGGCAACACCAAACATACAGGAGGTCAATGGGTAGACAATCCAGTCAAAGCAAGCTGGGATATTGGTGCTCTCGGTTATGCTGGCATGCTATCCCTGCCTGGGTATAGCTTTGACGAGTTCTATCGAGGCCGCTACGGTCAAAACCCTTCGTTCTACCTGCGACCAACCAGACGAGATGTTACAGCATATTTTGCGGAATATCCTTCACATGTTGGAATATCCGATGCCATGTTTCTCGACCAAACTGTGAAGAACATCTCCAGACACGATCGAGGTTTTTATCTTGCGTCGCATGATTTATATTGCAACCATCTCATTCTCGCATCCGGCATTTTTACTAATCTTGTCCCTCCTCGACCACTTCTACAACCATTGTTGCAGCTCAATAATGGTGAGAAATCAAGCGGACCGATTTTGATCGTCGGTTCTGGCTTTAGCGCCGCAGATGTAATTCTATCGACCCCTCCAGAGCAGCAAATTATCCACATTTACAAATGGGCTCCCAACACCAGTCCTTCTCCACTACGCGCCTGCCACCAACAAGCATATCCTGAGTATGCAGGTGTGTACCGAAAGATGAAGCTCGCGGCGCTAGCTTCCACTAAACGGGCGTCCGTGTCACGTCCTCAGCGGAGAACTTCCGAGATCGAGGCCAGGAGGGATTGGAGCAAGACTTACGAGGGATTGCCGGACACTGCTATCGTGGACATGGAGTTTCATGGTCATTGCGCTACGGTTACTTTGCAACATGGTGACCAGGCCCCATTCAAGCGTGATATAGGCGCATTCGCCTATGTCGTCGGACGACGTGGCTCCCTTGAATATCTCGAGCATGATTTGCGAAAAGAAGTTTGTCCCGACTCAACGCAATGGACCAATCTTAACGGTTCTTCTCTTCGGGAAAAGGTAAGTGAAGAGTTGGAGGTTGCGCCTGATGTCTTTGTCATTGGCAGCTTAACGGGTGACTCACTGATCCGATTTGCTTATGGGGGATGTGCCTATGCAGCAGGACGGATCATAGCTTCACAACCGGGACGAAGACCTCCGCATGATCTTTGCGGTGTGCAAGGACAGGTAGGGTCCGGTACTCGTTTTGCGCCTGCCATGAAAGGTTTGCAAGGCCATGACTTTGCTCTCCTTCATCAGGATCGGCTACCACTAGATAGAAGGAAGAGTGAAATATGTGTAGAGGGTTCATAGATAGCTTAGAGCATAGACCTTGAGTGGCACTGGAGAGTTCACTCCTTGGAGAATCAACGGTTAATCTACTATAGTGTTTTTCAAACTTCCGTATTCCGATGCAGTCAGCCTCAATATGGTTGCCTTCTAATGTAGACTTGGAGCCCTTATTAGTCAGCTCTATTTATATTGCCCTAGCAGTGAATTAGTCAGCAATTTGGTCGCTCACGCTGCTGTACTCACACCCTTGCTTTGTCCAAGCGATGTCTTTTTAAGCAAGGACGCCTGTAAACGGACCGTGGCTTCAGGTCAGGTCTCGCCTCTGAAGACTATCCGTGTGGGCTACCTCAATATTTATTGCGAACTGCAACATGGCCAATCTATATGTGTAGATATCACGCACCAACAAGCACAGTCAGGCTGAGAGCTCTATTGAACATCGATATCAGCTAGTTTGCTAGGACTCGGATGATGCCAACTGATAAAAAGCAGATTACGAGGACTCGAGTTAGCTATTCATGTCAATTGTGCAGACGTAGAAAGGTCAAATGCGACAAGGTACGCCCGATATGTGGTGGGTGCCAGAAGGCTAGTGAAGAATGCATATATGGTGAGAATGAGAAAGGTACATTCGAGCCGCCACTGCATTCAAGTACTGTATGCGACGAACTGCCATCACGGAAGCGACGAGCAACGAACTACGAAGCACAATATCAGAATGATAATACTGCCCTCCGATCTGCAACAATAGTGATAGAACAAAAGTTGAACCACTTGGCAACTCTATTACGTGATGTCAACAGACCGACGCCACCGTCAAGCGGTAGTGCTTCGGCGACTGATCAAGGCGACGAGCCTCCAAGGCCTGCTCATTCCGTTGACCTGTTGGATGGCCTGCATCCCGAGCCGTTAGAAGCAAATGGAGGTCCTCATCGCACAGTCCAGATCGCAGCCAACGGAAGCAGACCCTGGGATCAAGTCCTACATAAGCTGGATCAGCTGAATGATTTGTTGGAGTCTGGTATCAAGAAAATACGGCAGACGTCGAACGCAGCTTCACAGAATTCCTCCGGTTCACGATCGGACTCTGCTCTTCCATTCCTTACGCAATATCAGCAGCTTTCGCAGTCAGATTTTGCTTCCAATACGCGGGTTCTTCAGCAACCGAGTACCTCGAGAGATGCGATAGCAGAAGAGCTTTACGCTCCTTCAGAAGAGGAATCCAATGTACTCTTTCGAAGTTGGCTCTGGTCCGTCTACCCAATACATCCGATTTTCTCACCACGACTCATACTGGAAAAATTCACCGCGTTCCACAAGTGGTACAGAAATGGCATGGATATTGGGATGCCAAATCCAGATCCCTCGTTCATGCCATTTGTCTACCTGGTTTGGTATACCGGAACTAACAGTCTCTCAGAAAAAGGTTGGCAGAAATGGTTTCCGTGGGTGCAAGACAAGCCCGCTGTACTTTCCAGGTTACGTGCTCCCCTAGAGCAGAATCTTGCAACCATTAGAACACAACGGTTGCCGTCGGTATACTCAATAGCTACAGCGGTCATCTATCAAAGTCTTACGTTTGGGGCACAAGACGTGATGATCAACAGTACATCCCTGGTTTCGACAGTTAGGAGTGCGCAGAACCTAGGCTTGCACATTGAAAGATCCCTAAAGCAGCTTAGTGATAATGAAGCGGAAATGAGAAGAAGGCTGTGGTGGGAAATCGTCCACCTCGACGCATCCAACAGCGCTGCCTCGAATGTGCCAGTCGTTATGGATGAATGCTACACCAATGTGGACATGATCAAAGAGTTGAAGCAGTTTGTGCTAGGGACCAATGATGCGACAGAATACGAGAGATGTCTTGAGGAAGGCAGTACGCAACCTGATCGGCCAGACGATCCTTTCAACAACAACACCACATCTCTGGTCTCTGTCTATCACTTGGTAGCTCGAGCGCGTTATGCTCTGGTTGCCGTGACGAAGAGACTGTTGAAAGCCAATATGCAAGCTCGGCCTATGGCCATGAGTGAGATGAAGGAATTGAGGAAATCGATCCAGCTAATCGGGAAAGATACAAGAGCAACAATTGATCGGATTCAGACACGAGGCGTTCCGGAGCTTGACTTCACACCGGAGGTCAATTCAGCTCCTGGCATTGATCATCTGGATGTGGTAGGGGAGCCAGTCACGGAAGAAGAGATTGGCTATTTCCTTCGTGAAGGTTCAGAGTGCAACCGCATGATTCCTACCGCTAAACACCATAGGACAGCAACAATCTCGTTTCATAAATGGGCCCGTATCCATCTTTCAATGATGGTTGATCAGCTTGAATGTATATCATACGCACCCTTCTTGAAGAATTCAAACAGCCGATTGTGGGCAGTTGCAAGGAATTGTGCCCTCAAAGCATGCCACAGCTTCATGAGAAAGTTCATAAGTCTCGGCGAGGACATTGAACTACAAAGGTTCAGGTGGACGCGGACGTCAATGTATCAGCCTATATATGCGACGGTCATCCTCCTTGTTGATCTTCACGATCGGCCGCATAGTGAAGAAGCACCACGATCTCGAGCAATGATTGACAAAATATTTTCGTTGTCTGTCCGGTACAAGACCGGACTCGCTAACGACACCCCGCAAAGCCCTTTCGAACCACCTTCTCTTCAGGATGGTGGATCAGAAGTATGGATCATGCTTTGTAAATTAAGAAGGAAAGCATGGCAGAAGGCAGGTCTTGATCCCGATGTCTTATGGTCAGAGGAGGACCAAGTGGCAGTTGGTGTTGCCAAGCCACTTCACGAAAACGAACTATTTGCTCGCAGTCTCCGTGAGGACATTATCCTGAAACACAAAGAGCGACAAGCACGTTTAAGAACCAATGGACAGTCCTCCACGCCCAGAAATGCGCAAACACTCGTAAATGGTACACCTTTTCAAAGTATGGCAGGGCAATATCTACATCCATCTGAACTTAGTCCAGGCGAGCAGCTTAACGGACCAATATTACAAGAACTCGCCGAACTCGAGATCGAAAAAGAGGTACCGAATGTGTTACTGTTTCGAGCACGACGTGATCAAGAGCTCATGCCTTTTGCCATCGCACAGGATGGAAGAGAATATACTGTACGTCAAGACAGCACTAACAACCTAACGGCACAACGGGTATTCCAAGCAACAGAAGAAGGTCAGATCGTTCATATAGGTGAACTAATCAGAAAGATCCGAGAATCAAAGCAACAATCAAAATCAGTCAACCCCTCCGCCAGCTCCTCAACTCTAACCAACAACGTGCTCGATGGCTGCCCACATCCTGACTGCAACTGGCGCACAGCTCGAGCCCTCGAACCTGCAGCATATCAAGACCTGCTAGAGCGCCCTAACGATATACAAAGCTATACCTTAACATCAAGCGGCACTAATCCCAACAATTGCAAGCCATCTCAAACTTCAACACTCGATGTCTTTAACACCAGCGGCCCAAACACACTACTAACATCTTACTTCACATCCCACCACCCTACACCGTCAGTTAATACTCTTCACGAGCCCAGGAACAGCAACACGACTACCACCAGCTACCTTCACCAGCAACGTTATACACAACCTCAACAACCAAACACCAATCCCATCATCCCCAACTCAGAGACCTACAGCAACGCTTCAGTCCCAGCTCCAGCCCTAAATTCATACCCAAACCCTCAATCAGAAGCAGATCTAGAAATAGATCAAGACTTCAACTGGCATCAATGGGACGAATTATTCGGACCCTTCGGAGGGTTTGGAGATATGGATATGGATATGGATATGGATTTACTCATTGATGCCGCTGATCACGATGTTCATGGTGGTGAAGGTGAAGGTGATAGTGGTGCGGCATTAGATATGGGTAGTACTGCGGAGAACAGATGCAATGGTGTTAATGGCAATGGGAATCACAATGGGCTGGGCAATGGGACTGGGAGTGGTTTGAAAGGATGGTATTTCTGAATTCGAGCTTGAAAACCCGTGTCAATTGCCCATAGAGATTTGTATAGATATGTTAGATATAATAGGTGCAGAAGAAAGTGCAGAAAGGAAATATGTAAGTCAGTAAGTAAGCAAGTGACTGAGACGAGACAGTTTTGGGGTATCGATTGGATATATGGACATGTATATGTATTTAGCACATATCCTATTTACAGTATACGATGCTACATGAAGCATATGTAGGTATATAGATATGCGTGTGTATGTGTGTATGTATAAGAGAGAGAGAGAGAACACCCTATCCTTCCAACAGCCATACACATTCCTCATCCTCCAACGATGACAACGGATATCTATCCCATCCTGCGTCCAGCATATACTACGTATATATCTTAGATCATCCTAGGTATTTGCCTACGTACGTATCTACCTACGGTAGCGGAGTATATATCCATGTCGACAACGTTATACGGTGAGATTATACTTGTCGTCTAAGCTTAATTTTCTTCCGTGCAATAAAATTGACGCGTGCTTACAATATGTCGATATGTAGTCACGAGACAACGTGAGGCGAGACGGGACGAGGTACTGTTGTGTAAATTATATCAGATCAGCTAGCTTCGATTAATTTTTTGGTTGGTTGATCGAGGATAATGCTGAGAGGCATATCGAAGTTTGTGTGCCGAATAGGCTGACTAACACTTCTTTACATAGTATTACAGGGAATAAATACTTCTGTGCGGACACAGCTGATTTGAACGTGTGGCGCCACGGCCGCCCTTACCTGCTGCATTGGATGACAAGCTTGAGGCAGATTGTTATTGATTAATTGATTCAGTCCTCAGTCGATGGCTGTGCCTGACAAGATTGAGCACTGTCACTATGCATCATCCATCTCTATATCGTCATCTTCCTCTTCACCAAGATCACTGCCTCCCCCTTCCACGTCTTCCACAAGCTCAGTAGTCTCATCTCCAACAGCAGCCGCACTGTCGTCGACATCGCCCTCCCCATCATCAATCTTTCGATGATCTGCTGCCGCATTCAAAACGTCCTGCTCTGCGGCCGACAACTCCCACGGCCAGCACTCAATAGTCTCATCTGTTCTTGCCCCCGTCGTGTCCTCAGTCAGTCCGAATTCCTGACACAACTTTGTCCACCGCTTACTCAGGATAAGTAGATTTTCTCCTGTGCGCTTTCGGCGTGGTAGTTTCGCTTCACCTTCGACTGGCTTTCCGGCAAAGCGAGTATTCCATGAATTTCCCCAGGTCGTCTTGAGAGACTTGGAAATGCGCAGGGGGGTGGTAGTCGTCGACTGGAGTTCTGTTTTGCCTGGGTTGCTCGTCTCGTGGTTGCGCCAGGCCTGAGCCCACAAATTGTAGAGAAAACGCTTTTCGCTGATGGTGAGTTTCTGCTGACCCTCACGCAATACGGAGCCTGTGATACGGCCATAGCACTGGTTGCGCCATTTACGCAGCTTTTCGTGGTGGTCTGCGTCTGCCCAGTCGAAAAGAGAGCGCGTGTCGGCAGGTCGACGTGTGCCGCCATCAGCTTCTGTGCGCGTCTCTCCCGAATCCGCTATGCGGTGGTAGCTATACATGTTGATTCGATACTTGCCATTTTGCACAGACTCGATCTTGAAGAGTGTATGATCAGGAGTATCAATACGAGACGGAGCGGCGTTGTGGTTGATGATGGCGCCTGTGCAGCGAGTACGCTGGTCGCCGCTCCGTAGCATCTTGCGCGGCGCTTGAGGGAAAGGGTACTTCCAGCTGCCGGTGGAGGTAGTAAGGAATTTTTTGGTGTTGATCCGCGCCTTTCGTTGTTCGGTCATGAATATGGCAGGAAGAGGTGCCCAGAGGTATGGGTTGTCGTTTTCGAGGAGGCCAAAGGTGTCCGTTCGGAGTGGCAATGGCATGCGAGCCCCAGAGAAGTCTTCGCGACGACCTTCGCCTTCCCTTGCCTTCCCTGTCTTGTCTTTGAGGTGACGGTGTGGCTCGATACCTGTGCGTACCCATTCACCGATCGCTCTGACAAGATCGTTCTTGTTTTTCTCCAGGAATATCTGGCAGCTGTATAGATCTGGACGGGCGGTGAAAGTCAGGAGTAAGGTGAGTCGTCGGTCTTTCTCCGACTGCTGCTCCTGGACAGTGAGGCCGGACTGGATCTCTCGAAGATGGTCGAAATACTCTGAGAGCAGAGCTCGGAGCTGTTCGACACGAGAGTACTCATCGAATGCCTTAGAGATATTAAAGTGGCTCAAGCCTAATACTAGAGCGGCTTCGGCGCGGCTGAGCTTGATGTCGTACTCCTCAAGAATCAGATCTCTGAAGAGTACAACAACGAGACGACGTTCAAGATCGACACTGCCACGGTAGGGTATGCCCCAGCCTCGGAACTGAGTGGGGAGTGAACGTACAGCATCAATTTCTTGTTGATCTTCTGTACTATTAATGTCTGCGACATGTTCGACAATGGTTCGGCCACCAAGGTACCGTGGTCCGCCGATCGTTGTGTTACTTGGTTGACAGTCAGGTGAGCCTGACAACTGTGCTTGAGTATTTGTATGTGTGTCATGATTGTCTTTCTTGTCCAGCTGGCGACGGTTCAAGGTCTGCGCACGCGCGAGGTGGAATGCGGCTTCGGCCGTGTCGACATTCCAGTCGTATTGTTGAAGCAACTCCTGAAGAGTGCTTTCCAAGTGAGGCAGATTGCCTAGACGGTTTTCTAGGGCTTCGATACGCCATCGCTGACCTTGTCTATCGACAGCTTAAGTCGCACTCGCGTCAGTGGATGTTAGGATAATGGTAGCTTGTTCCTTACCTGCTGCAGTGGACACTGTGTGTTGGTCTTCCTGTTGGTCAAGGCTGGTGGGAACTAAACTAAAGGTCAGTATGGTTGAAAAGGAAGTTGACAGTCATTTGGCTGCAAAACCATTGACACATCTGTCAAGTTTCCTTTGCAAACCCATTGAGAGATACACAGTCTTGCTTGTCTTGTGGTTTGCGAGATTGTTGACTTACCATTTTGTAGTGAAGACATGCTGTCTGTCGCGGTACTTGGTTATGGTTGATGTGGTTTATAGAGAAATTGGTTGGAAGGTATCGGTCAGATGAGAGCTGTGAGCGTGATGTTGAGATCTATGCAGATTGGATCAGATCTTTGGAAAGAAGTCGAAGATAGTTCAGTGATGTGGACAGTCACGTCTTATAGTAGCTGACCATCCCAGCCTTGTTTCACTGGAGCACGTTTGCACCACTTCGCGACTTCCTTTCACCACGAGGAAAGTGAAAGTTGATTGGGTTGGCATTCTGGTGGTTGGACAACCCATTCCAGTGCATGATCCTGACTCATGAGTGATTAAGTGTTGTTGAGCTGGTGAGTGGTCGTCGTGTGAAAAGATTATCCGTCCACAGTGTGTATATATCTATACTAGAGTGCTAAGTAGAAATTTAATAAGCCCTCCAAGTTGACTAGGTGAAAGGAAATTTAGAGCAAGTAGGACCAGCAGCTTCCTTATAACAGCTCGCAACCATCTTCATCACTGGCGTGAGGCTCGATTGTTAGCAAAACGACCAATCTCTTTAGATATTCATAGACAAGGACTGTTGACAATGGTCAGTGGTAAGGGTTTTTGTTCCAGGAACACCCTTGGCGTCCTGTCGGCATATTTTCATAAAAGCGAGCAATGTATGAGCATCTTCCTTGGTTAGTGTGCCCGCAGGCGTTCAAGTAAATATGCCCTATTCTCCCATATTCACATCGGATGTCTTCTTTGTCATCCACTATTTGCCTTGTGATCAGTCCATGTAAAGGACTCCATGGTATGTGAAGCATTCAAGTCGAGCTATGTCAACGTCTTCTCCGACCTCAACGCTATCATGACGATTGTCATGTCCTAACGAGCTCAAGCATATCCATCCCAAGTTACAGGTTCCCTACATGCGAGCAATAGCCACGCCTGGATGTTCGAGTATTGAAGAAAGAAGCTGACAAGAGCAATAGGCACCGTGGAAGTTTTCAAGAAAGCTTAAACTTTGCTTCGGCTCGCACGTTCTTGGAGGAAAAGCGGCTGCCACAAAGATGCTTTTTTGAGGTGCTTGATTGTTCAAGCATACATTTGGTTGTTTTTGAGAACCAAGCTGGACCGCTGTAATGCTGCATCATGTGTTGGCGACAAGTTGTTTGGAATGGACAAAATGATGCTCTGAATGACACTCTAATCAAGGTAAGCCTGCTGTGAGATGTTATTTGGCGACTGACAACCACCTTCCGGGGCTTGCTAAATGGTGGTGTAGCAACTCGCGCTTCGTGGAAACGAACCATTGACAGATAGTGTTAATACTTTTGAATTCAACGTGAAAATTGCGATTGTTTCCGGTACAGGGATTGAGCCGAGTATTGAACGAAACCGTATGGTACGCTAAGTGTCAACGCTGAACTGTAGGAACATTGAGAATCCTCATACCTCCGCTCACACTATACAAAAATAGTGTTGGTGGATGGAAACGAGTGATCGTGACCAGAATGGTAAGAGGCAGGCAGTTTCTGGAACTATGGGAAAGGACGAAGCATGAGTAGGCTTAGTTGCATGGCTTCGGCTGCCAAACACTCCACCAACATTCCACCTCAGCTGGCCGACCATCAGCTGTCTCCCAATCATCAAATCCGATCTCTTCTCCCTCTTCAACAATTGTCAAGAACTCTTCAAGCCTGTTCTTTAGGTCACACCTCTCTTTGCTGTAACCTTGACGGAGAGGCAATTCAACGATAAATCGCGAGGAAGGTAATGGTTTCAACCATCGTCTAACAGTGTCGGCGAGCATTCGTGGATGGTCAGTGCTGTAGATAGGGTCCGCAGCGACGATAAGCGGATATCTGTCAGTATCTGAATGTGGCATGTCAGATGGATCAGACCAATCCAAAACCCTGCTGTGAACTCGAGGCATTTGCGTGCTTTTCTCGGAATTTGTCATGGGATTTTGATTGATATTCGCTTGCAGGTTTGGCACAATGTCTGGCAAATCAGTCAACAGAACTGCGGTAATGAGGTCCCGCCAGATAAATGCTGCTGCTAGTCCAACAAGACCAGTGCCAGAACCCAGTTCGAGAACTCGCGTCTCACCGTCAGGGACATGATGCGTGAGATCCTTCAGTCTCCGCGAAAGAAGTAACGATGAGGTCCATGTTTTGAGACCAAGGCTGTCTTCGGTTAGAGATGGCTCGTACAAACGCAGTGATAATTCATGATCGATTCTAAAAGTTCTTGTCATGGAAGGTGCAGCATTTCGACCGGATCGCTCACTGAGACGCACGCTCGCAGCTTCCCAGATCTGCTCCCGTTCATGTTCATTGAGCCAATTTAGGGAAGATGCAACTATAGTGGTCAAGTATCTAGGAACTCCGGCCGGATCAACACGAACAGCCTGCACGTCATCGTCTGTGGCCGATGGATCAGCACTGAAAGTGTTCGTTGATCTCTGCAGGAGCTGCAAGGTATTCAGCAGAGCTTGAGCTGAGGGACGGGTGTATAACTGGGGCAAATCGTGAACTGTTTGCAGAGAATGTCTCAGGTTAGGACGTCACATCATGATCGGTGGCAGCCAGCAAGAGTAAGCGCTGACTCGGAAGCAGTGCAGGAGAGGGCGGAATCGTTGTTGTGCCGAACGGACTCACCGTGTAAGATTGTACAAGTCAGCGACGGGCTCATATGGATATCAATGCTATTCTGATGTATCATCCTTGCATGCGAGTCCAGATTACTCGGTGGGGAGTTTCTGACCAGCAGTAATCTTCATCTTCAAGGAGTCCAAAGATTTGAAAGTAATGCTTGGTCAGCCACAGTGGTGAAAGAGTCTGTTTCCCTCCAAACTCTGAGAAACTCAAAACTCGGAATGCCAAGACTGTGGCAAAGTCGACTCTTCTTGGCCAAGAAAATGCAGAACGAATGACCTCTTGTACAGTAGCATGGCGCGACTGTGTATGTGAAAGAGATGCAACTAGTATGGGCGTGCTCCTCTTGACGAGTAGACACATAACGTCGTCAGTCGGAGCATCTATCCAGGCAGTTTGTGAAGTACGGGTAAGAAGGCTACGAATGACTTTTGCTGGGGCTCGCGAGGGTGGACCACGAGTGGCTTGAGTGTTCGATGGACTTTCCTCAATAAATCTACAACACTTGAATCATTGGTCCAGCTGCAAACCCGTAATCTCGGTTATCATCATCAAAAACCACACACCATGTGGTAGGAACCCGAATGAACTGTCATTCAGCAAATCCATGTAACTAGTACCGTAATATCATCCATCGGGGGGCAGCTTCATCAACTTTACATGTAGAAGTACCTATGACTCGGTGGTAGCCACAGCCAGAATCTACCTCGAATTAAGTTGCACACTGCAAATTCTAGAAACCCTCCGGGTGCTCTAAGGTGAATACGAATTGATGTCGTGTTTTGAGTTGACATTGATGCATACGGTACAGCACATGTACGTTCCGTGCCGGCACGTCAGCTCGTTTGACAGGTCCGAGTCTTGACTTCTGTCGTGCCTGAGTTTATCTCGTGTGTGTCTAACTCTATCTCGTCTTTTTGATGTCCATAAACAGTAAGACCAGGTTCCACGAAGAAGAGGCTGCACAAATGGCTCGGTCATGATTGTACAACTACACAGTGTAAGATCACGATGTACCGAACAGACCGAGGAGAGCACATCTAATTTCAACTTTCCATGTAGCGACCAGTAGAAGCATGCCGAAGCCGCAACAATGAAGTCGTGAGGCGCCGAAGTGACGAAAAAGGAGATGTTGATTAAACTAGAAATGGGCAAGCGCCACTCCTCGAATCATCCACTTGCCGCACTTGGCGCTGGACCATCACACTAAATCCCATTGCGGAAAGGACAACATGACTTCAATCAACCCACCTTGCTTTTGCTCGACAAACAGTTTGAATCATCGCCGGACAGATCGCCATCACAGGAGGCTGTCCACTCCTGATCTTCACGAAAAGCCCCGAGCCTCCTTTGCTGAGGTCTTCCCCTTCAAGTCGTATTGCCTGCACTTGAGCTGCTGACAGTGCCTGAAGGTGTTCTGAGCCACCAGCTATGTCATCAAACGCTTCACAAATTTAAGAAACCGTGTGTTTGGAGTGGATCTTGCAGACCATGTGTGAAAAGGTTCCCACTATCGGCGTGGGAAAGCTTGAATCTCTACTTGTGGAAATCATCCTAATCAGCTCATGCGGTAAGCTGACTCTGACCAACCCAGGAGAGATTCTTGTGTTACCCTTGTTCGAGACTGAGGCTACTTCGTTTGTCGTTAGCAGGCCCCTGTTGTCTTCAAGGTTGGCCAATGCAGTTTGTCGCCAGTTCGCTGGCTTCCGCTTTAAGCCATAAGCCAATCTTGTATTCCCCGCCGGCGCCTCTAAGGAGGAGCCCTGATATTTGCTTGTCACAGCCACAGATCCGCTTTGTTCTGAACCTTCCCAGATTTCGTCTAGCTTTCATTCTCTTTCCTCAGGTCGAGAAAGGTTTGAACAAGCGCGCGGTCCAACTCCTGACTCGAATGACCATGGCTCCAAGGCTGAGAACCACTGAACTCCACCCGATGCTGGACTTGTGCCTACTACAAAGTACATAGGTAGGTCTGCGTGCCCTCAAATCCATCTTCATCGACCCAACAACATCAGCGTTCACAGTGCTTTTCGATTGAATTTTCAATCATCCCCTCTTTAAACAACAACTTTTAGGTCTTTTGACCTTAGCCACTCTTTTCAGATACTCAATCTGCCAAAATGCCTTCTTTCTTCTCTATGGTCATGCCATTGGCATTGGCCGGTAGTGTTCTTGCCAACCCTCTCCTCCGACGCGACGATGCCTGTCTTGCAGCTGTTACTGGAAAGGCTGCTCTTGGTGATGATAACCTTCGAAGTCAGCACTGCTCCAGCTTCATCAAGACTATTGTTACGCCATCCGCACAGACCGTTACCGTTACCATAACTGATAACGCCCCAAGCACCACGGCCAGCGCATGGAAGCGAGATGTCACTGTATGCCCGAACGAAGTCCCCAACTATGCCTCCGCATGTAACGAGGATGGCTACAAGAGTGCCTGCGGTGTATTCGGTATCAGTGGTGAGACGACCTTTACCATTCCAGCAACCACCACCACCAAGACCGTTTATCTCGGTACAGGTGGTAGCCCTGGTGTCTGCACGTCTACTGCTGTCATCACCTCCACCAAGAGTGCTTGTTCAGGTGGCACAACGACCGCCACCGTCACCGAAACAAAGGAAAGCACCTCCACTAAAACTGTCGGAACTGCTACCACTACCAGCACCAGCACTACCACCAAAACTGTAGGTGCTGGCGCTACTGTTACCGAGACTGTCACCCTTGGTGGCGGCAGCTCGATCTCAACTTCCACAGTTACCGTTGGTGCAGGTGCTACCGTCACTCTCAGTGGCAGTGGTTCTGTCTCAACTGTTACCGAGCTTGTTACCGTCGGTGCCGGTGCCACAGTCACTCTTAGTGCCAGCATTTCCACATCCACAGTCACCGTTGGTGCAGGTGCAACCGTCACTATCAGTGTCACCGACTCAGCCAGCGTAGGTGCCGGTGCCACCGTTACTGTCAGCGGCAGCAGTTGCAGCTCCACAGCCACATCAACCGTCACCGTAACCAGCACCGGCAGCATCTCAACTGGTACCACCACCCCAAGCACAGGTCAATGCATCGGCGACGCCCAAGCTCAAGAATTCATCGCCGCCTTCACTGACCTCCTCCAATACACCAGCTACAATGGTACTTCAGCTCCCCAAGGCCGTGGCTACCACTACAACGTCTCGGCCAAATACCTCGCCTCCGACTTCCAAGATTACTCCGACAGCATCAACTGGATGGCCGGATACCCACTCGGCGGTGTAACCTTCAACAGCCGCCAGGCTTTCGACTACGGCCAGGGTCTCTACCAGCCCGAACTCGTTATGACAACTCTGTCATACACTTTCGGCTGCAACACCGTCACATGGCGATGGAGCGCACAGACCTCAACCTACGCTCACGTTACTGGTATCAACTTCATGACTTTGACCGCCGACAACAGCCAGATCCAGACCAACTACGCTGAGTTCAACAACGCTGACTGGATCCAGAGCTTCTCGGCTTACGACACCTCTATTAGCTGTGTTGTGCCAGGTGGTTTGACGAAGGCTTCGAAACGCTCCACTGTTCGATCGTCTTAAATCAGCGAGTTGTTCTGCTTGTGTGAGGATCGTGTTACGTGTAGCATGTTGCGGTTGTGGAGGGATGAGTAAGGGAGCAACCGTAGCCTGCTCTTGTGGGGCTTTAAACTGGACTCGAAGATGCGCGATGAGGAGGGAGAGGAGGGGAGGAAAGCAGATGATAGTGGACAGTAATAGACTTTTGTATTTCATGGGTTTCGCCTATCGTGCACGAGATAATGCATTTTATTACATGTACTATTAGGTACGTGATCATATGAATTTCTTATTTACCTACCTACCTACCTGCATGTAAACCACCGTCTAGGAACTCAGGCTGGCATACTGTCTTTGACTGTATTGCTTGAGTTGCGTGTTCACCACCAGACAAACCTTCGACTGTACTATAGATAAAAGTGACTTCGGAACCTACGGATTGTCAGTCAATCAATACACTGTAACAACGATTTTCATGACCTACATCGACGTCTTCATAATCATCGTGATACCGATCTCCCATAATCTATCGCAGTTACCTATAAAAGTATGGAAGCATTAGGTACGCTTTCTTAAGTTTGCCCACGCTACCTATGCATGCCTGGCTTGATCGTGCTACAGATCTGACCTTTTTATAAGTGGTGAGATCTTGAAGTACGTAGATGTGTAACTTTCCTTTTCCTACCTATATTTTCTCGCACTCTCATGTTTGTTTTGTGTTTGCTTGTGTAGAACGGATAGTTCATACGGAATCTGTGTTTAGATGTTCTGGATAGATGTTCTTTGGTTTTTCAATCGTGAGGTGCAACGGAATGGAGTACTGAGGAATGGAAATGTGAAGGGTTGAAATGTGGGAATGCTAAGTGAGTATGAATAGTTGACGTGCAGTGTATGCCTATTGAGCACTAACATGGCTTGAGAGCTTGAAATCCAGTCATAACTTTTCGTGTCTTTAATTACCTACATCTGAACCACATGCAAGGTACCGCAACTGCGAGAACTCAGATAGCTAGCCTAAGTAGCTATTCCCCCAAGACTGAAAACGCCCGCATATAATGCTCTGCATGAACGCCGTGCTCGAGGTGCATTTTGAATCATCCGCCCGCCTCGATCTGGAGCTATGTATTAGTTTCTAAAGTCTCGTTTGGTGTGGGTCTTGCTGGAGGTAGCTCGGAATGCGCTGCAGTAGCTGAGGCCGCGCAGGGTTCGTGTTTTCGTGTCTCATTCACCATTCTTCGGGGGGGATTCTTCTTCGTCGTTCTTCTGATCAGGTGTGAGGTCTTGAGTCGCAGTGTAAATAGATATCATCCATGTGCGATCTTCCCCCCACGCGCTCCGATCCTTGGATTCTTGGGCACCGTGTGAACACCCCCGTGTCTGCGCCTTTGTAGTTGGATATTGTTGTGTTCGTAGCATTCATGAAATCAACGGTCATAACGCTTAAGCCACAGCCCTCTGTCGTCGTTCGCTAGGATCATATTTGAGTAACTTCTCAATCAAGTCCACATGTGTCATGATCATCCTTCGGCAACAGTATCGTCTGCATCCTACTCTGTCGAGAGCCTCACTATTTGCGCCCTGTTAGTCATTCGCCAGCGCTTTGACATGAAGCTGGACATGGGCAAGGAAGGGTGTACGTACCCGTCTGGTACTTTGTTGGTCAGGAGTTCGATGTACGGTTCCCATAGATCGGCGACGACCTGGGAAGATCTGTTAGTATTGATGCGCGTGGTGAGAGATCAGAGTGGGCTTGCCTTGCCGCAGGAGAAGCAGCGGATTGGGATGATCATTTTGATTGGAGGGTTGCGGAAGTTTGTGGATTACATCCATCCGCACATAATCCACAAACTTCCGCAACCCTCCAATCAAAATGATCATCCCAATCCGCTGCTTCTCCTGCGGCAAGGCAAGCCCACTCTGATCTCTCACCACGCGCATCAATACTAACAGATCTTCCCAGGTC